>Ga0115005_10001899_pt1 | contig 16708 bp, 15 predicted proteins | sample ArcOceMetagenome_FD_87163 | JGI IMG/M metagenome (GOLD analysis project Ga0115005, IMG submission 87163) | Marine eukaryotic phytoplankton communities from Arctic Ocean - Arctic Ocean - Greenland ARC118M Metagenome | ecosystem: Environmental > Aquatic > Marine > Oceanic | place: Arctic Ocean... | reverse complement strand
ATGCTCCTCAGTACATGAACCAGTTTGCAATGAGGTACCAATCGGCTGGATTTTTACGCGATAGTAAAGGTCGTACACTATGCCAAGCAGAGATTGCGTCGGGCTCAAAAAGATTTACAAATGATGCAGCTTTTTTTGTAAGGATGAGTGATGAACAAGTCCGAGAGATTGATCCAGGCACAGATTTGTATCCCTTCATGGTCTTGGCTTCAGGGGAGACGAATGCTTTGTATCCCTTCGCGGTCTTGTCTTCAGATGAGACGACGAGTGATTTATCTGCAGTGTACTATATGTTGAGGAGAAACCCATCTCTGGTGAATAGTGGCATAAAGAGGTGCAGCATTACTGGGAGAAAGAGAAAAAGAAATGAAACGACTTTGGACTTGCAAAAGTAAAAAGCAAACCAGGGAAGTAACCTTTAGTTTATGTGGCCAATACAAAGAATTACTATTAGTATACTTATATTGAATAAAACTGTACGTGTACTGTCAATACTTTCTGCCATATTGAATGCATTACAATGAAAAGTATGCTAGTAGAGGAGTTGTTTTTAGCACAGTAGAGTATGATTCGCGCGCCCAAATGAGCACGTACGAGGGAGGGAATTACGAATTTTTCATTATTCTTCGCGCACCTCAATGATCTTGGAAAAATGTCTCTACCAGCGGTAGGAACACTTTGGATCACTTCTTCCCAAAATTGAAAAAAAAATGAACAACCAACAAGAACACTCTTCACACAAATCTGAGATTTCCTAAAACATACAAACATCCTCTCACTAAAAAGAAACAGCGATACAAAAATCATGGAAATGTTCGGTGAAGACAGTGGCCTCGGAAGCATCCAAACTATAGGAATAGTCAACTCTCTAAAGACAGGAAACGTTGTGCTTGATATGGTGATTGCAATGCTGATTCCTGTAATTATTGGGTTTGCTATGAATAGTGTTGCAAAAATGCGATCAACCTTGAGTAAGATTGACTGGCTAAAGATTTTCACAAAATCAGAAGACTACCATGAAAGAAGAATTCACCATTCTACAGTACAAACGGCTTATAGCACAACCGACTTAGGGGGCGGCGACTCACAGAATGAGGTATTGATCAAGGCTATCCAACTCTATCTCGATGACAAGGGACTTCTCAAATTAAAAAATGCCGAACTAGAGCTAACACAAGTGGGCGAGGATGATAAGAAAAACAACTACTATTACTATGACTACGATCAACAAGACACCACAACTGTGGCAGATACTCTATCCAAATACAAGGTAATCAAGAAACCATTGAAAAACATTTGGTTAGAACTAGGCAAACATGGACACACAGAGGATATGTATGACGTGAGTCTTATGGTGCATGAGAATAAAGAAGATATCAAGAACGAAAACTCAGTCCAGCACAAGCACGAACTTACATTGTATTTTAGGTCTGCAGGGAAAGATGCCATCGACGTTTTTATCGACACAGCATATAAATGGTATCTCGAAAAGCTCCGCAAACTGGAAGACAACTCTAGATACCTGTACGAGATGAAGCAGGCAAGTACCAGTGAAGATGGAGGCGCCAGCTCAGATCGAAAGTACAAGCGTTATCAATTGAGCGACGAGAAGACATTTGAGAGTATGTTCTTCAAGGAAAAACAGACTATCCTCAAGATTGTGGACAATTTCACAAACAAAAAAGACAAGTACTCGATCAAAGGGTATCCTAATAAGCTTGGACTTCTTTTGCACGGCCCTCCGGGAACAGGGAAAACAAGTTTGATCAAAGCGCTTGCTCAACTCACCGGTAGATCCATCGTCAACGTCCCTCTGGCTCGTATCTCTACTAACGCCGAGCTAGCTTCTTTGTTCTTCGACCAAAAGTACTACGTCGAAGGCGAGAAAGTACCAGTGAAACTTAGCTTCAAGGATATCATCTTTGTGATGGAAGATGTGGATGCAGTCAGTAAAGTTGTCCGTCGACGTGATGGCAAGACTACAGCTGAAGCAACATATACTGAACGTATCGAAATGCCCGTTACCAAGAATTTATGGAGAATGCTTCTTGAGAGTACCGATGCGAACTGTCAAGAACTAGTCAAGCTATTGATTGAAAAGTCTGAACGCCTGAAAGAAGCGGCGAAGGACCCATCGAATCTTTGCTCTGCTGCTCAACGAATGACTGCACTTCCAGGTCTAAGTCTCGTTGGAGAGGATGTTGAAAATGAAACAATGTCAAAGATTGCATCGGAAGCAATTGAAGCTGCAAAGAAGCAAATGGAGAGACAGAGCACCGTCGATGAATTTATTGGGAAGCATGCTCAATCATTGAAGCAAATGTTGGATAGCGGAGCTGATATTACCGAAGAGTTTGAGGACGAGTTCCTGGGTCAGTCAGTTTCAGGCGATTCCATGTTTGGTTCCTTTATGTCGTTGCAAAAGCCTTCGCTTTCTCGCAATGTGTCGTACAAGAAAGAGTACGGGGACAGTGAAAAGCTTGTACTGGAATACTCTAGCAGTGATGCTACCTCTGTTCCAGAGATTGGTCCTCAGATTGGAGAAATGGTAGACTTTGGGGCAAGCAAAGACGAGAAGGGAATGCTGGGAATGGGTTCCAACATATCGCCATGGAAGGCGAAGAAAGATGAACTGAATCTCTCTGGTCTATTGAATGTCCTTGATGGTGTTGTAGATACCCCCGGTAGGATGTTGGTAATGACTACCAATCACCCTGAGATGCTTGACCCAGCTCTAATTCGTGCAGGTCGTATTGATAAGAAATTACTTCTTTCTTATTTGGGAGACGAAGACTTGGTGCATATGTTGGAGCATTACTTTCAGTTGGAAGTTAGTGCGAGTCAGGCAGAACGTGTGAAGAAAGCAGTCAACGACCCTCCCTCGCTGAAGCTCACTCCAGCACAAGTAGAACAAATGGCAAGTGAACACGAAGACATTGAAGATATGATCGACGCTATTGAAAAGAAGAAAGATTTGGAGAAACCAGGAAACATCCATTTGAAACAAATTGTTTATAATTCGTAAATGTTATATAAAGGTAAACGTACAAACAAGAACTTCATAAATGTATACTGTAGTTACATCGTTGGGTGCAAGAGCTTCACTCTTTCCCCCAGCTGCTGCTGTCATTAGCCCTTCTACTACTACGTGTACTCATATTCAACAATTTTAAATCCTCAGCCCCAGTCGAAAAATCAGCATCCACGGCCCACATCAGATCTACAATCCCGTCATATTTCTTACTACTCGTCACATGCACAAACGGCCCCTGATTCCCATCCACACTCCCCAATCTCTGCGCATGGTACCTCATACAGATTTCATTCGCTACCTTGACAATCTTGGCTTTCCCCACCGCATCAGCCTTGGTAACGATGACTGTATAATCGCACTCTGCCTCGTCCAGCCATCCTAAAATAGAGCTATCAAAAATATTCATACCCCGCCTTGCGTCAATGAGCATATAGATTCTTGTTAAACTTCCCTGTGCGATGCGCTGCTCCAGGAAATCTTGTGTATTTTTCTGCCATTTAGCGACTTCTGCCTCTGGAGCTTTTGCATATCCATATCCTGGTTTGGTATGTACGATCGATCGACGAGTCAATATCAGTATCAGTATTAGTATGTACTCACGTCAAAGTTTGGATCTGTTAATGATTTTCATCAGAATGAAAATGGTACCTTACACGTACACGTACTTACCTGGTAAATCTATAATGTACCCGAGTGGATCACCGTCACCGTCTGATTGATGAGAAGGGTAGAGACCGAAATAATTTACTTGTTGCGTTCTTCCTGGTGTTTTACTGGTTTTTGCGAGGTCTTTGGTCGTGAGGGCGTTGAGGAGGGAGGATTTGCCCACGTTCGATCTACCCAGGAAGGCTATTTCGGGTACTTGTTCGTCAACGCCTGGTAATTCAAAGTTAAATTTGGCTGGTGAGATGTATTTAAATGTTGAAGATAGGAAAGATCGGGGTGGTTTGCTTTCGGTGAAGAGAGATTTTGGATGAACACCACCATCTGGTGATTGATCAATGGCGGCGGACGATACGAAGACGTGCGGGGAAGCGGTTGTGTATAGGAGCAGAGGTGGAATTTCATCTGTTTTGAATCTCTTTTGGATTCCTGTAAAGCATGATGGGAGTCTCCTCGATGAATTGAGTAATCTCTTCATTGTGGTCATTTGGAGTGAAGATAAATGATTTCAAGCAATGTTATAGGTGATAGGTCAATTTTGGGTCAATTCGTATGTTGTATTTTGTATTTATTCATACACACTAGACCTATTGACTGTAAAAACCAACCCACATCTTTTTCAATTTTTGTGGTTAGAAAAATGGCGGGAAATGCTTTTCGAGGCACCCAAAACGAAACACAACAAAACAACACCAACATAACACACACAACACCCCTCGACACTCGACACAAACTACAACAAGCAGACTTTATGGAGTTGTACTAGTTGTAAGAAAACACCTTTTATCTTAAAGCCCCTTCCATATATCTAACAATGATTGATTCAGTGATTATTTTTTCAAAGAGTGAGTTACGGTGTACCAGGTACAACTGACTTTTTATGTACAAAGCATTACAGTATTGGAGGGTTAGCCAAACAGCCAACTGAAAGTACTGTATGTCATTTGTTTCAAATCATATTCCTTCAACTCATCCAACATTCAATCAATACTACAGCGGGATTGATTCTCTACCACTACTCCAATATATCAAATTCCAACACACTCCCCAAGAATCACGCCCAAACCATTAATCAATGCATTTCCCACCACCTAACCGACCCCTCCCAAAAAATAATCTCCCTCGATACAGCCCCCACATCCATGGCAGAATGGTTTGCCACCGATGACCAAATGATCATCATCCTATACTCCAAAGTAATCTCCGACCATGCAGACATGACATGGACCACTTACTTCATGAAGGATCTGCTGAAAGAATACGCTTTCTTCCAAAAAAGCGATAAGAGGGACAATGAAGCTCTCTTCAATGCTGCCCATGCTGCCATTTACGAAAAGGCCCAAATCGTTGGAAAAGTAAAGGTTCAGACGCCAGCATCTACTAATCTGAAAGAAAAGGTTGGGAAGAAGGGAAAAGAAGCGCGAGTATGGCACGAGGGGGAGCAGAAGGTTACCACCGCCTCCATGGCGAAATTGGATCGGTCCAAGGAATCTTCCAAAAGTGTTGATCCTATGGAAATCATCGATTCGTCTCCTGCCCTGATGGAAGCGAGGTCTGCGTATCTTCCTACAGAAGACGAGGTGCCGACTTGGGAGGAAGAGGATCAGTTAAGATTAGTCGACGATGACGACGATGAGAGTGCGTCGGGGTGGGGTGGATCTTTGAAGGGGATTATGGATCAGTTTTCGGGCAAGATTCTTACTTCTCAGGATTTGGAGGAACCGTTAAAAGCCATGGAGAAGATGCTGACGGGTAAAAATGTGGCGAGGGAGATTGCACAGGAAATTTGTGGGAAAGTTCGAGAGAAGCTTGTGGGAAGGAAAATGGCAAGTTTCACGAGAGCCAAGACGGCAGTGAGACAAGCGTTGGAGGGTTCTATTGAAAAACTGCTAAAGCCTGGAATGGGTCGCGATAATGTGGACGTCTTGAGAGATGTCGTGGTCAAACGTGAGCGTGGCAGTGGTCTCTTTGGAAAAAAAGAGAAGAAGAGACCGTATGTCATTGTAATGGTGGGAATCAATGGTGTAGGCAAATCTACAAGTCTCGCAAAAATTGCATACTATCTGAAATCGAATGGATGTGATCCCCTCCTTGCTGCTTGTGATACGTTTCGATCAGGTGCTGTTGAACAATTATCTGTGCATGCCAAATGTTTGAATGTAAGCCTGTACCACAAAGGATATGCCAAGGATCCAGCCGCAGTCGCCAAACATGCAATTGATCACGCAACACAGGAAGGCCATGATGTCGTTTTGGTGGACACGGCTGGTAGAATGCAGAATAATGTTCCACTGATGAAAGCACTGAGTAATCTCGTCGTACAGAATAATCCCGATTTGGTCCTGTTTGTGTGCGAGGCCTTGGTCGGAAATGATGGTATGGATCAGTTGAGCATGTTCAACAAAGCGCTTCGAAGCGGAGGCCATCCTAGACAAATTGATGGTATTGTATTGACCAAATTTGATACCGTGAGCGATAAGGTGGGCGCTGCTCTTACCCTGACGCATTTATCCAAGGCACCAGTAGTGTTTTGCGGTACAGGACAAAAGTATAATCATTTGAAGAAACTCAGCGTGCAAGGTGTCATTAAGAGTTTGTTTGCATGAGAAAGATATTGCAATGTAAGCAGTCATTTCTGATACTGTACAGTAGATCTCATTTTCCTATTTGCGCTCTGTTTTTTAAATTAGTTTTGCTATCCATTCAAAAATCTCTTGACGAGAATGCACAATTTCAATACATGGAGGCACTAACTACACGTAGTTCATCCTCCACACATGTACACGTAGTACATACGTTTTCTCCATTCCTTACGAATTTTACCACCAATGTCGATACAATCACTGAATCGAACAAAAAAGACATGTCTCTACCACTTTACACATTCAATACCTTTCTATATTGTGTAATTTTCACCATACATTTTCCCTCTCTAGGAAATAACACAACAACTATTCGTCTTCTTGGCCTGCTTATAAAACATCTTACTCTGCGCCGACAAATCATTACTCCTATCCACAAGATTATCCAACTTAACCCCCCTCTCCAAAACCGAATCAATAGTCTTGTGCAAAATCTGCGTTGTATCGTCCAAATCCTTTTGAATCTTGGTAACCTTATCCGCAGCAGCCGGATCCTGGTATTTCGCAAGGTACCCCTCCAAAGGCTCAAAGGCCATGGAGTAAGGTTGTGTTGTATCGCGCCAGGAGTTTCCGGTCATGTTTGTGAAGTCGTCTAATACTTGGGTGAGGAGGACAAAGGCTACGCGGGAGGGGTACTCGAGGTCGGTGGTGACGGCTCCAGCGAGGCCGTCGGAGCGGACGTAGCAGTGGACTACGTAGGATTCATGAGTGATAGATTGGCGTTGGCCCATTTGGGTGCGTTTGGTGAATGTTTTGGAGAAGAATGTTAGCATTTCTTTGACTCCCTGTGGTGATTTTCAGATACGCAGGGTTATTTGGAAAGGATGACTCTGTGAGATTATATTGTCATTGAACATGAAAAAGTGCATATACATTGCGTCATTTGGCCTTTTAATCATTATATTGTTGGACCAAGAGTGCAGCGGCATACGTTGAAACATAAACAGGGCGACCAACTCCGAAATTGAGAATGCTTCAGAAGCAATGGGAAGGTTCGTACCTGTCGTTGGAAGTAACCGAAAGAAGATAGATCCGTGGCCTGCACCAGAGGTATCGGTTCTTCACCGCCAGCAGTTGTATTTAGAATCGTAATATCGAGGACCTTCATTGCAATTTATCTAGTCAGTTTAAGTGGTAGTAGCACAAGATTCAAAGAAATAATCTGTTGAAATATGGATTGCTTTGATCGCCTTCGTTGTTGCTCTGCACTATTGCCTTGCATTTTGCATTACGGGAACCGGGGCGGGCGGGACATGGCATTCTTCGGGCGTTTTGCCCTTGTTTTTCGTTTGTTCACCAAAAAATCGCCACCAGGCGATAAAACGGAAATACTAATTTAGCTTGACACAACAAGAAAAGAAGTGAGAAAGAAAGGAGGAAAAGCGGAAAGGAAAGGTCGAACCAAAAGCTAGGCGTCGCCACCCCATCGCTATCGCTTGAGCGAACAGCCAACAGCAGATGGCGTTCTGTCAATAGTATTAGGTATTAGTCAATCAAGCTTCATTTAAAACTAATTAATTCGGATTAACAATGGATGCGCTAGCTCAAGGTTACGGAACGGACTCGTCAGCTGGGTCATCAAACAATTCACCAAAAAAAGCTTCAACATTGGGCCTACTCGCAAACTATTCAGATGACAGTGATGCCGAAGCTGAAATAGAAACACCATCGGCACCTATAGAAGCTACTAGCTGGGGAACGGACGATATCCATCCTGATCAGGCGATTGAACATGCTGAAAAGAAGCGCAGAATTTTGAATGCAGATAATGATATGTCAGGCCTTCCCTTACCTAAACTCTTACAATCCACAACCAAAGATGCGAACGCCGACGACGATAATTCACCCCGAGGAATACTCTTTCGCAAAAACTACGTGTACCTACAAAATAAACTGCAATATAAAACAGAGAACAAAAACCAAAATCTGTGCGAGAAATTAAAACAACTGCAGCAGAATCAAACCTCTTTTTCCCAACAATTAAAATCTCAAAAAGAGTTTGGCAACCCTCACATGTTTCCTTCCGTCATTGAACACTTTGGTATTGATCCTATGGAGAGTAATATTGGAGGGATCAAAGAGAGGAGTTTTGAGGGGTTTGAGTTTATTGAACGGTTGTTGGTGAAGGAAGAAGAAAATAGGGCGCGGCAAGCGCAAGGATAGATAGCTTCAGGAGGGTTCAATGGAATGCATGTCGCGTGCTATGTGTGAATTCTAGGAAACAATTGGATTCGTATCAGGGGTCGTATACAGATTCTATCCACATCCCTGAATCTATAGTGCCAAACCGGCCGTTTTCAAATTGTTATATTGAATATGGTAAAGTTCCACAAAGATGGAGGTCCATTGAAGTAAGAATTGAATGGGAAACCGTGCACTGGTAAAAATACCAGCTCTAGATCAAAGAACTAATTAGTGTACACCACGTCGGAAGGGATGATGCATATTTATGAAGCGAGATATAATATTTTGAGGAATTTTAGCATATATCGTATAACCGAAGTTTTGGAGAAAGATGCATTGAAGAAGTGAAGAATGAAATGCTACCCTTCGATGCCATCGTCTAAATGGTATGAAGCGGTACTTCTTCAAACTAAACCAATGGCCGAAAGACTCACTCGCAGAGAAACATAAATTTTTAAAACATGCGTAGATTTTATGGAGAATTTGCAACTCCCTCTCTAGCTTTGAAACTATTATTATAATTACCTTTGACGTCAAATTGAAAATAGTTGGCAGAAAAGTTACGGTTTTAACGGTCACCCACCACCCACATTGCCCGTCTCCCGTCTCATCATCATCATCGGAATAATGAAGAAGAATCAATCGTCACATACCCGCGTTACGCGTAGAATTGGAGAAAGCAGTCCAGCAGTCCAGCAGTCCAGCATACTTTGCACCGTTTAGCTAGGCAGTGATACTAAAGCTTTCTAAATCGTACACTACCCAGTCAATTCACTGTAGTCAGCATTGCAATACCAACAATTATGAATTTCGTGAGACGGCTCTTCGGAAATACTTCAGCAGCGTCTGGCAAATTCAAAGAAATCATCGCAAAAGATACGGCATCGCACGATGTAAGTCATTTGAAGTCGCAAAGCATCAACGGAGCAACATTCTGTTATTTCATTCCTTCATTTTTGTACCGGTATAACAACCTCTATGAATACCAGACAACTAACTTTTATCTCATCAAGGTTGTAATATATTCAAAAAGTTACTGTCCGTACTGCCACTCCACAAAAAATCTGTTTCAATCTGAATTCTCCGAGGTGCCCGTAAAAGTGTTCGAGCTTGATAAAATGAAGGATGGCTCTTCTATTCAAAGTGACTTGGCACAAATAACTGGTCAAAGGACTGTTCCAAATGTGTGGGTGCGAGGAAAATTCGTCGGCGGAAATGATGACATCCAGGCGCTGTTTAGAAGCGAAAAGCTCAAGGAGATGCTCAGTGCTTAGCTACTTCTTGCACCCCCAGCAGTTCAAATGGCGAAAGTTTTTTGTGTAGTGAACATGTGATTTTGTTTTTAATATACTTGATGGTACACGTACAGTACACGCACGTACGTATCGTCCTGAAAAAGTTGCAACAACATAAAATTACTAATAAAAAACGACACACCAATACTGCAAAAGGAAGTACCGTGTACGTGTGTACGTTGTTCTGGACACAATAAATGATTCTATATTTTACAACATCATACTAAGAATCGATGAGACACTTACGAAGGAACAGCCACACGAGCTGGTTGCTGCTGTTTGGAAGCCTCTACTGGTTTCACTATTTCTGGCAAATTATTACTTGGAACAGCAGGAAGGTCAAGTTTGTCTTCTCCATTTTGAACCTTGTCTGCGTCAACTCCCATGAGTGCTTGCAACTCCAACTCTAATTCGTCCTCTTCGATACCAGTCAACGTCTCTCCAGTATTCATTAAAACATCATTAATCTCTCTTTCCATCTCATTTTGCTCCTCCACCTCTTCCATTAAATTCAAAACATCTTCAAGAGTATTTTCTTTGTGAAGTTTCTCCAACGCATTCTTACCAGATCGCAGCGCAGTCAAGACCTCTGCCTCTTGCTCCTTCGTTTGAATGTTCGACACCATGGTCTGGATCGAAATTAACTGAGAGCCAATGTTGTCTACCTCCTTCTCTTTCATCTTGCGCAGTTTCAACAACCCAAGCGCGGCCTTTGTCTCATTATTCTGTTTCAATGATTTTGCCTTGACCAGGAGTTTCTCGGAATCTACATGTAATTTCTTCTTGTAACGCGTGAGTCTATCTCTTGATACCTTGAGGTCAAGTACTGCTCTATCAATTTCAGTGACCTCTCCTTTTGGCTTTTTTGCTTTTGATTTTGATTGACCTCCTCCCATGGTTTCTTTACTGTACGCGTTTCAATTGGTTGTATCAACGAGCACAAAGTACTGTTTTCGTAGCATATAATGTGTACGTGTACCAGGTAATGATATGATATATAATATTCAATATGTACCAAATAACTTCGTTTTCATCAATCTGATGATACGAAAGGAAGAAGTTCGCTGAAAGAGTGCCGGATAGCAGTCGTGTCATTGAGAGATACAGGGGCAGAGAGAACCCCCCACTTTTATTTTTTCGAAATCAATCCCCAGATCGATCCAGCCAGGAGGCCACCGTGCGTGCGTGCTCGCTTATCTATCGTATCGCTACACCTTTTTACACCCACTGGTAATACGTCTTACACAATCTTAATCATTAGTTAAAATTAACAACGGATAAAATCACGTAGACTAATGACGCAACCCTCAACGCCCCAAGGCAAGGCTCCTCGTCAAGGCAGGGGAAGGGGAAGAGGCAGAGGCCCGGGAAGAAATGAGGGGCGAGGAAGATCCGGTGGTGGCAGGGGGCGTGGTAGAGGCCGTAGAGGAAAACACAGAGGCAATACCAAAAGTAACCAAGAATCTGAATCTCACTTGTCTGATGAGGATATCATGATTGCTTTCATGCATCATTTGAGGTCTAATGATGAAGAGGCGAAACAAATACATTTGACATTTGGGAGCGATCCAAGGTTTTTTGTGGAAAAAGCGCGAGAATTTTTGATTCATAAGAAAGGAGTGACACCTGACAATAAGGAACAGATTCGCGATGTTCAATTCAGATCCAAGCAGAATGAAAAGTCAGAAGCAACTCCTAAGCCTGTTGCTGATATATTAGGAACTAGCGGAGGTGTTTTCACAACCTCTAAATCTGAAATTGATCAGAATGATCACAAGATGGAAGAGATGGTAGCGAATCTTACCATCGGCAACAATACACACATTCATCATTCACCTCAGCCCATACCGTCTGCTATGCAAAATTTTTCTTCGGCTCCATCTATACCGGTACGCCCTCCACCGGGAATGCTGAGTATGGGTATGACCGATAATTACCCTCCAACTCCGCCTCCTACACCTTCTTCGCCACCTCTTCGCGAAGAAGAAACGTCTTCGATCAATTCTACTAAAGGACCACCGCCGGGTTTACCAATCATTCATCGAGTAGCTGTAAACGCACATAACGCGCCTCCAGCAATGCCATCGCCCCATGTTCCGAAACCGGCAAAACCCATGACCACGAATAATCCTCCTGCGACACCAATGAACTCGGAAGTTCCTGCAACACCAATTCAGACCACAGCAGCACCTCCGAAGTGGCAACCGAAACGTCTAAACACAAGACTGCAAGAGCAACCGGGGAGAATTCTCGCAAACAATTTGCCAGCGACATTGGACGGAACGCATCTTACACTACGGCCAAGAGAGGAACTTGTAGCTACTTGGCAACTGCCACTAGGATATTTGCGAGAACGCACCCTTCAAAAACTGGCCAAGGCAAAGGCAGGTAGCACATCGTCCAAAACCACTCCAGAAAGTCTAACCATTCGTGATGCGCTCCGATCGCTCACGGTTGGTTTATTTCGAAGAGGTTGTATCGAGAATGGATCGAATTCCTCCATTATTTCAAAGGAAGTTGTACCGGCTGATGTGACGCAGAAGGAATATCACTTTGAAATTAATCATCAGAATAATACTATTTGGGGAACAGTGCCATTTTTCACGCCTCGGACGCCGGGAAATGTGGTACTTCGACTTTACTTTGAAGACGACGCAATCTTGACATTGGCCACCAGTCGTTGCATAAGCATCGTAGTTTCTTCAAAGGATCTGGAGCAAACTCTTCGTTTTATCTTGTCTAATTTCAAGTCTAAGCGGGGCTCAACGAATTTTTCATCTATTCATTCACTCGCTGCAGTTTTGGGGCAGCACTCTCCAGCATCAACTTCAGGAGGGAATTATCATAATAACAATCACTCACAAATGGATGGTGCAGGAAGAGCAGCCTGGGGAGGAATATGTGAAAGTCGGAAGATTGTAGACGTTTGCAGGCAGGACTACTTGAAGAAAAAGGCCAAGGTTGAGAAACAAATTGATAATTTAGATCGGCGAAAGGAGGAACTTGATGCAAGAACGGAGGCGGATGATGATGAAAAGACCGAAACAAATACATTGAACAGTGAAAGCGAACCCATAGAAAACGAAGAACTAAAGGATTGGAGAGAGAAGATGAATCAAGCAATGGGAGAGCGTGCCTCGAATGAACGGAAATGGAGAGAAATTCAGATGGCTTTCGCCTCTGTGTTGAGAAGCGCAATCAACAATCCCCATTCACCATCCCTGCTCAAACCGGATATTATCAAAAAGTTAGAGCTTGAATATTATTTATGGTGCCCTCTCTGCGAAAACTTTGCGTCGAATCCGTTTGAAGAAGAACATGGTGACGGAACGAGAACCATTAAGTATCCCTATCCTATTCACAAAAAATACTTCCGTGCGTGCATGGATAGTCGGGCAAAAATGCAAGAAGAGACTCTTGGCTTTGTCGTGAAGAATGCTTCGCTCTCTTCTAACCTTTTTGAAGCTGGAGTTGGTTCGAGCCTTAGTGAGGCAATGGTCACGTTTTACAAATCAGAATATGGCGACCATTCAGCATCCAGCTACAGAAAGAAATCAATCGTGAGAGAGCTTGCCGAGAGTGCTGTTTCGAAATGTGTTGCGTTTCCGCAAGGTACCAAAGTCGTAGTCTTTGGTTCTTCGGCGAATGGATTTGGTTCTCCAAAATCAGATCTTGACATGTGCTTGCAATTACCTCAATTTGCGACATTTACTGCAGAAGAAGGGGCTGCTGCAATGGGAACCTTAGCAGAGATACTTATCACGAGCGGGATGTTGAAGGTTGACACAGCGAGGTTAACTGCCCGCATCCCCGTAATTCAATTCGATTGCCGCGTAGAAATTGACGGAACCGAAAGCATTATTGAATGTGATATTTCTATGCAAAATCCATTGGCTTGCGTCAACACTTCTCTCTTGAAGACTTACTCCATAATCACCCCCTCTGTTCGCATAATTGCCGCGATTGTGAAACGATGGGCAAAACGACGCAATATCAACGACCCGTCTCAACACACGTTGTCGTCTTACGGTTACATCATCATGCTCTTGCACTTCCTGACAACACACAAAGCAAACAAGAACGGACAGATAGAATCCATTTTTCACAAGAATAATTCTCAGTGTCCTCTGCTTCCAAATTTGCAATGGATTGACCAGAGAATTTTGCAGAGCCCTCCAGGCTCTCCATACATTGAATATCAACAGAAACCTGCAAGTCAGTATACAACAATGAAGCATCCAACTGAGACTTCGTACGTAGTCAATACACACTTTCTTCGAATCAACGATCAAAAGCTACTGCATTTATTGACAAATCGCATGGACCATTGTTCAGCACCAGCACCTTCAATTGGATATCTTCTCGCTTCATTCTTTCGATACTATGCGTTCGAATTTGATTACAAGAAACATATCGTCTCACTGCAGGCTATATCTCGCTCTGGGCTTTCTGAACGAGAGGCAAAGGCAGAATCCGATGGATGGAAATTGTATGGCCAGTCCCTCTGCATTGAAGACCCCTTCGAGGAATTTTATGACGTTGCACATGTCTTAAAACCAGTAAATTTTCAAAGAACGAGAAGGGAGTTTGCTCTTGCGTATTCCAAGATGCAATCAAGTATATCTGAAGGCGCAGATCAACTCGATGGGGAAAAAGTACTTGATTTAATTTGTGAGGAAAATGCGGCGGACTTTAATACAAACTAGCAATTATCAATATTGAAGAATGAGTAGTTCGTAGGTTGAGGTGGTACAGCAGTCGTACCGTGTACCATTTCAATAGTGTTAAATTAATTCTAATCAAAGCCAAGACGCATCATATCAACGTCCGATATTTTCCCCAGAGGTCAAGCAGAGGTTCCATATTTTTTGTTTCTGTGCGCGCGCGTCGCGTCCCCCCAAGGTAACGAGTAGTAAAAGCGACAGCGACAGTACTCTCGTACTGTGGTAGAAGAACCCCACAACAAACAGCAGTGAAGGTGGCCATAACTGGTATCATACATCATCACTTCTATTGCTCAATCAATCGACCAAACAAAAATATCCAAAATGCCGAAAGCTGAAAAAGGAACACCGAAGGATATCGGGAATAGAATGAAGGCGAAGGGGCTGCAAAAGTTGAAGTTTTATTGCCAGATGTGTTCAAGGCAAATGAGGGACGAAAATGGATTCAAATGTCATCTCACATCTGAATCACATTTAAGGCAAATGAAACTCTTTTGCAGTAACTCTAGCGGCATGCTTGATTCTTTTAGCTCTGATTTCGAAATTGGTTTCCTTGAGACCCTTTACAGAAGACATCGTACAAAGAAAATGAATGCAAATAATATTTATCAGGAACTCATTCAGGATAAGCATCACATCCATATGAACTCTACCAAATGGACAACCTTGACAGATTTCGTTCAATACCTAGGGAAATCCGGAAAGTGCGTCGTAGATGAGACAGAACGTGGATGGTATGTCACTTATATCGAGGTATGTTTGCCATGTCAGATACTTGTAATTTTTAGTTTTATTGGATTACAAATTCATCTTTTCTAATCGGGAACAATTCGCTTCACTTTGCATTTGTGATTGAAGAGAGACCCTGCCATATTGGCACAACAAGAGAACTACAAAAGAAGAGTCGATGCTGAAAAAAGGGAAGAAGCGAAACTCGCAAAAAGAATGGAGTTGCAGCGAGTGGAAGCAGCAAAGTTATTGGATCGAGCTGGGATATCCCTCCATGTAGAGGCGAGCAGCATGGACCGGTCAGAAGGCAGTGCACCAATCGCTTTGAAGCTGGGAATATCGAAACACAAGCCCGAAAAGAAAGCTAAGAAAAAATCAATAATATTCAATGACGATGGTGACGACGACGAAGAAGAAAAACACAATCAGCTTATCCATAGGTCTGCGAAGAATGGAACCAATGGCGCTCCTCCATCCGAAACGCAACATGTGGAAAGTAGAAAGCGCAAAGTTGAGAAAATATCTGAAGATCGAGATGTGCCAAAATCCGCCAGACTTGAAGACAGTAATAAGACTCTGGATTCATCAGCTGATTTGGAAGATATACGGAAAAAGAATTGGATACGCAAAGATATCTTAGTTCGTATTATCACAAAAAGAAAAAAGTACTACAAACGGAAAGCAGTCATCAACAAAGTTTATGACAAATATACAGCCGAAGTTGAAATATTGGACAGTGGTCCAGACGTTTCTGATGGTGGGGACATCGTTGAATTTGACCAAGAAGAGCTCGAAACAGTTATCCCAAAAATAGGGAAGAAAGTAATGGTTGTAAACGGTAGAGGCCGGGGTATGAAAGCAATACTAATCTCGACTGATGATGAAAGATGTAGAGGAAAATTAGAATTATCAGATGGAATTGTATTGAAAAAAGTCGAGTACGACGATTTTTCGAAGTTCAGTTCCTGAAGGGAAGCGTTTTCAGTTTTCAATGTTTTTCAGTCAAAATGTAAAATATCTCTTTTACCATAATTCAAGCAATTGACCCTGACATTCAATTTATCATAGTGCGTATCATCAGGTATTTGTCGCTGATGGTTTCGATGCTGAGTGATAGATGGGGTTGAATTGAATAGTTTGGTTGAATGCTGGTGGTGGGGTCTTAGCTGGTCTTATTTATATTATATATTATATATTGAAAGCGGGGGCGGGGGGCATTTTTTTGATTGAGGTGTATGTAGAATTAAAAAAATGATCATCAAAGCCAAATGCATTTTGGCCCTCGCGCAATTATTCCCGCGAAATGAATTTGAAGAATGAATCAATCAACGTTCATTTGGGAAATAAAAGCAGAGAAGTAAACTATCAATGGACACCCCAACCTGCCAGGAATCAAAAGATCTTCGGCCCCCCGGGCGAAACCCCTTGTCTTGGGGT
>Ga0115005_10001896_pt1 | contig 16718 bp, 17 predicted proteins | sample ArcOceMetagenome_FD_87163 | JGI IMG/M metagenome (GOLD analysis project Ga0115005, IMG submission 87163) | Marine eukaryotic phytoplankton communities from Arctic Ocean - Arctic Ocean - Greenland ARC118M Metagenome | ecosystem: Environmental > Aquatic > Marine > Oceanic | place: Arctic Ocean... | reverse complement strand
TACTGAAAACTACCTACTTCCTAGGTTCTCCATTTTTCTCATCAAATCTTTTCAGTAACTCTTTGATTGGATGCAACTTCAGGGATAACACTTTTTCAGTATCGGAGTGAGCAGATTGTAATTTTGATTTATCGTATAATAGAATCACTTTTCCTAAATGCTCGTGCAAAGTATTGATCTGATTGGGTTCTGCATTGTAGGAAGTGATATCTACATTTTCGACATCAATATTTTGAATATCAACAAGTTGCGAGGCTAGAGGCTTTGAACCTGGACTTTCAAAAGTAATCGCTTTTGAGTCATCTTTCACCGCACAGAGTTCTGCTAAAACTGCTCCTAGCGAATGTCCCGTATGAATTATTTGGGGTTCCTTTTTATATTTTTCGACATAACTTTCTTTTACTTTTCTGACGAAATGTTGCGCCGCTTCGAACTGCTGCGAAGGAATTTTTCCATGAAAAATATCATAGTCATCATCCATGTCTTTTAGCATCTCCCAAATTTTTCCATCATCGATAGCGATCGAAATTTGATCGAGCGACAACTCGTTTATTTTTATATTCAAGTCAGTTCCTCGATGTGCAATGATTAAATGGTTCGTTTTTTTATTGACATAAGCTCTCCCAAAATATCCACCTCTGCCAACGGTTTTTGCGCCAACATACGGAATCAACGCACTCCAATCTTCCTGATCCACCATGTCAATAACTTTCCCCAAGTCGATATTTAAACGAGCTTGATAATTTTTTTCATCAAAATCTAAAAATGGATTTAAGTGGTCGGGCAACTCCTCCCCATCTTTGTCATCATAAACATGTGCGCTGAGCAAGGCATATTCGTAAGGTGTGGTCACCCCGTTTTTTTGACAGGAAGAAAGGATGGAAGAAAAAAGTAAAACGTAAAAAAAGATACTTCGCATGTTATTTGTTTTGACGGTAAAATATCTTTTTAAAACGATTTTTCAGCGAAAGATAATATGAATGACTTGGAAAAATAGATGAACACATAGGTAGCGGGACTCTCCTGAGTCCCGCCTCAAGTAATTAAGTAAAACTTATTTTCGAGATTGAATTCGAAATTCGAGAGTGAGTTCGGGACTCGGGAGAGTCTCGCTACTTTGCGAAATCAAAACCGCAATCCCGTTTCAATTCCTACGTGAATAGCATTCTCATCATAATAGTCTGCTGGGATCAATTCAAATCTTCCAATCGCTTGGATAAAAAATTTGGATCCATTTCTAATTTCCGTTTCCCAACCAAAAGAAAAATTAGAGGTCAAAAACATATCTCGAAAATTATTGGAACGTTCTATCATTTCTTCAACAGGTGGACCAACAAATGAGTTTAAATATTTTTCTTTCCAATGAGAGAAAATATAAGTATTAAATTGAATGCCACTTTCTAAATACAATTTACTTTCTCGATTTATATTTTTCAAAATAAACCGAACTCTAAAAGGTACTTCAGCAAAAAAATCTTGAGAAGTTACGCGTTTGTAGTCAGCAGGTTTTTCTATTGCTCTAAAATCCTCGATCTCAATATCGGCGTAAGAGAACCTAGAAGCTAACCTAAATCCAGTAACTAGAATCCATCTATCAGCAATTGGATAATTCACATTGGCTCCAATTCTCAATGTTTGTAAGGATGAAAGAGTCCGATCTTGAAGTCCATCTTTACTAGAATCAATTCGATCGCCATAATCATATCCAAAAACCAAATCAGTATGGCAATTTTTTATTCCATATTGAGCAGAGACAAAGGCAGGCAAAAACAGTAAGACAATCATTAAGTTTTTCATATTAATTTTGATGTTTAAAAATAACGTTGTTTCAGCGATGATATTTCAATGTTAAGATACGCTGCGTCTGTTATAAATATTACTAAAAATCAACTCCATCTGTGATCAAAATCACTTACCAATTTCTCTAAACTTCTTTTCTTTAGCAAATCTTATATTCCTATCTTTACCCCCGATTTTGAAATAGAAAAAAGACAATGAGTACCAAAATAGAAAAAGAAGAAATAACGATAAAGTTCGCAGGTGATTCAGGCGATGGCATGCAATTGACTGGTAGTTTATTTACTGGAAATACTGCTTTGACGGGAAGTGATTTGGCCACCTTTCCTGATTTTCCCGCAGAAATTAGAGCTCCGATTGGAACCTTGGCAGGAGTCTCAGGTTTTCAATTACATTTTGGAAGCCGAAAAATTTATACGCCAGGTGATGAATGTGATGTTCTCGTGGCAATGAATGCTGCGGCACTAAAAGCCAATTTGACCAACATCAAAAAAGCTGGAACGATCATTTTGAGCACCGATGGTTTTGACAAAAAAAACCTTCGTTTAGCGAAATATGAAGATGGAGATAATCCTTTGGAAAATGATTCCTTGTCCAATTTTGAGGTTTTTAAAATCGACATCACCAAACTCACTCGGGAAGCTTTAAAAGATTCGCCGCTCGGCACGAAGGAAAAAGATCGATGTAAAAACATGTTTGTTTTAGGTTTCCTTTATTGGCGATATGATCGAACGATGCAAGGAACGATTGATTTTTTAACACAAAAGTTTGCTAAAAAACCAGACGTCCTCGAAGCTAATATCAAGTGCATCAAAACTGGTTACCACTACGGCGACACCACCGAAACTTTTACTACTCAATATAAAGTAAAACCCGCACCACTCGAAAAAGGAACTTATCGAAGTATCAAAGGAAATGAAGCTTTGGTGATTGGATTAATTACTGCTGCCCGAAAATCGAAGTTGTCGCTTTTCTATGGAAGTTATCCCATTACACCTGCGTCTGATATTTTGCATGGTTTGGCTAAATATAAAAACTATGGCGTCAAAACTTTCCAAGCGGAAGATGAGATTGCTGCAGTTTGTTCTGCCATCGGTGCATCGTACGGAGGCGACTTGGGAATTACCGGAACATCCGGTCCAGGCTTGGCACTCAAAGGCGAAGCAATTGGTTTGGCGATGATGTTGGAGTTGCCTTTGGTGATCGTAAATGTGCAGCGAGGTGGTCCATCGACAGGTTTGCCGACGAAGACGGAGCAGTCGGATTTGTTGCAGGCGATGTATGGTCGAAATGGCGAATGTCCTTTGCCGGTAATTTCGGCGAGTTCGCCTTCAGATTGTTTTGAAGTAGCGATGGAAGCTTGCCGAATTGCGGTGCAACATATGATTCCCGTCATTTTATTGAGCGATGGATTTATTGCTAATGGAGCGGAACCTTGGCGTTTTCCAAAGGCGGAAGATATTCCTTCGATTGAGGTTAATTTCAAAAAACCAATTGGTGAAGACGAAACGTATTTCCCATACGAAAGAGATGAAAAACTGGTGAGAGAATGGGCCTTGCCCGGCACCGAAGGTTTGGCGCATCGGTTAGGTGGCTTGGAAAAAGAGGCCAACACCGGGAACGTTTCCTACGATCCTGCCAATCATGAATACATGGTCAAAATGCGAGAAGCAAAGGTCGAAAAAATTGCAGATTTTATCCCTGAACAAAAAATTACGATGGGTGTGGAGAAAGGTGATTTGTTGATTTTAGGTTGGGGTTCTACTTCTGGCGTAATCGAATCGGTTACGAAAGAACTCTCAGAAGAAGGACTTCAAATAGGACATGCTCACTTGCGTTACATTCGTCCTTTCCCTAAAAACTTGGGAGAGATCTTGAAAAATTATAAAAAAGTAATGATTCCAGAAATCAATAATGGCCAGTTGTCAAAAGTGATTCGTGACGAATTTTTAATTGATGTAATTCAATTTAACAAAATACAGGGAGTGCCGATTATGAAGGCGGAATTGAAGTATACGATTAAGGAGGTGTTGGAAAATATGTAACATTGATTTTGTTTTTTTGCTACTGACTTGGACTGACTATTATGACTTTTTAAGCCCCCAAATCTGGATATAGAACATAAAACCCAAACGAGGAAAGTCATATAGAGTCATAATAGTCAGCCCAAGTCAGTGGCAAAAAAACAAATAATCATTCACCCTCAACGAATACTCACTCAACTCTCTCACTTCCAAAAACTACCTTTTAAAAGTAAAAGGTTGGGTGCATCTTTGAACTATACAAAATGAAATTATTCACTTAAATAGTTTAAAAATGAAAATTATCCAAGTTTTGACATTGTTATTATTATGCCTTGACTTTCAATCAGTTAATGCTAATTCGACTTATGTTTGGGGAGACACTTTACATGTTTGGGCGACGTCAGGATTAAATATGCGAGAAGGACCAGGAACGGATTTTCCAAAAATGAAAAAACTCGAATATGGAGACAAGGTTCAGGTAATTGATAATTATTTAAGATCGACTCCTTTAGATATTACCGTGGTCAAGAAGAATGAGAAAAGTGATGAATTTATTCTGAAAGGATTTTGGGTGAGAGTGATAATTGGATCGCAAGAAGGTTATGTTTTTGATGGGTATTTGTCGAGGATGCCAGTTTTAAAATTTTATTCAAATAACTCTTCAGAAACTAATCATAAATTTAATCCTGAATGGTATCTGGGATATTTTGAAAGAGAATTTGGAGTAATTGATACAATAGATAACCGAGACATTTATAATGTGGGAAGCACAGTTTTCAATTTCAAGAAGGAGATTAATATACAACAGATAACAGAAAAAGGAGCAGAAAGCATTATCAAGGTTCCAAATATCACCTTTAATGAAGGGTATTTATTTTTTAATGTTTTTTCCGGATTTGAAGATTATTTAGGAAACAAAGAAAATTTTGAATTCACAACTTTTAATATCAAAAATGATACAAACGGAATTACTATTTTTATTACCAACGGAGCAAATCGAGATGTTTCAATTTCAATAAAAAATGGAATAGTAATAATTAGCGAATTTGGATATTGCTAAAATGACAAATCATGAAATTTTATTTAATTCTATTTTTAATTTTTTTTTCTCAAAACAATCTTTTTGGAATTGAGCGATATTCAAAAGGAGATACATTATATGTTTGGGCAACTAAATTAAACTTAAGAGCTATACCAGACCTTAATTCTGAAGTTGTAGCCCAAATTTCACAAAATGAGGAAGTTGTTTTAAAGGAAAACAAATATTCTAAAGAAGAAGATTTCTTAATAAATCAAAATGCTCAAAACTGGGAAAAAACTCTAACTGGAAAGTGGGTAAAAGTTAATTATAAAAATCAAATTGGATATTTGTTTGATGCTTATCTTTCGAATTATAATTTCGCTGGAATTCAAAATTCTGAAAATTATATCTCAAACGATACGACCTTAAACAAAATGGGTTTTGAATTTTTCACTAGAAAAAGATATGCAAACGGAATTATTATAGAGGAAGGAATCGATAATGAGTGGGGTCAAACAATTTATTATATTTTTGATTTTTCGATTGAGGAAGCTATTCTATTTATAAAAAAAGAAGTTTTTGAAAATCAATGGGGCGAACAACGATGGAAATTGAATTTAAAAGATTCCAAAATACAATTGGAAGAATCAGATGATTTAAATTACCAGAAGCTAACCATTGAGAAAGTTGAAAATCTCACAATCATTGTTATTGAACACGGAATGTAAAAAACATAATATGAAAGAAAATCCCCTACACCGTCTATCCAACGAAACCGTCCAACAGCGACGCAAAGAATACCTCCTTTGGGGAATGATTCCAGCGGCAGTTTTTATTTTATTGGAAGTTTATATTGTTTATAATCCACAGCATAAAGGAATGGAAATGTATGCATTGGGAGGATTATTATTAAGCTTTCCATTTATTTTTCAAGCGAGCAAATATTCGAAAGAAGCTCAAAGAAGACAAAAAAATAGTCATCATGACAAAAAATAAATTAAAAGCAAAAGACTTCGCCACCGACCAAGATGTTCGTTGGTGTCCAGGCTGTGGTGATTATAGCATCCTGGCGCAAGTACAAAAAGTTTTTGCCGAGATGGAAATGAACCCAGATGAAGTAGCGATCATTTCAGGGATAGGTTGTTCTTCCCGTTTTCCATATTATATGAATACCTATGGCATGCATTCCATTCACGGTCGTGCGCCAGCAGTAGCTTCAGGTTTGAAAATTGCCAATCCTGATTTGAGTGTTTGGATCATTACTGGCGATGGTGACGGTTTGAGTATTGGAGGAAATCATTTACTACATATCTTACGCAGAAATTTGGATGTAAATATATTGTTATTTAACAATCAAATTTATGGATTGACCAAAGGACAATACTCTCCTACTTCCGAAGTGGACAAACTAACGAAGAGTACGCCCATGGGTTCGCTCGATCATCCAGTCAATCCATTAGCTGTTGCGATGGGTGCTGATGCAACTTTTGTAGCTCGAACCATGGATCGAGATCCAAAGCATCTGCAAGCAATGTTGAAGCGAACGAATCAACATAAAGGAACTTCTTTTTTAGAAATTTATCAAAACTGCAACATCTTTAACGATGGCGCATTTTTCACTTTTACTGACAAAGCCACCAAGAAAGCTTCTGCCATATTTTTGGAAAATGGTCAACCTTTAATCTTTGGAGAAAATGACGAAAAAGGAATTCGACTCGACGGTTGGAAACCACAAGTAGTTGACTTGGAAAAAGATAATTATTCGAAAGATGATCTTTGGATACACGAAGAAAACGATTTGTACAAAGCTCAAATGTTAGCTCGCTTTTTTGATGATCCTCGACAAGCGGAATATTTACCAAGACCATTTGGCGTATTGTATGCTGAGGAAAGAGTTTGTTATGAAGATCAATTAATTGCACAATTGAATGAAGCAATTAAGCAAAAAGGGGAAGGTGATTTGAATGAGTTGATTGCGGGGAGTGTGACTTGGGAGATTTAAACCCCCGACCCCTAAAGGGGAGTTTTGGGTTTATTTTCAAATTTACTTTAGGCTTTCATTGATTTTATATTTTACTCCGATTAAAAAAAGGGGAATTATTTTTTTTCGCAAAAAAAATAATTCCCCTTTCTCATTTTACCCACAAACCAAATCAATGAAAGTAAAGTCTCCATTGAAAGGAAACCCAAAACTCCCCTTTAGGGGTCGGGGTTTTTGTCGGAGGTTAAATACCCAAAATAAATATATCTTCATTCTCCCCCATTTCTTTGGTTTTCCATATCGTCTTTTCTATCTTCATAATACAAACGTAATGAGAAAAGAGAAAGCCTTTATAAACCTAACTGTTGGCTTCTATGAGAAAACAATTATACGATAATCACGGTCGCGTACTCAATTATGTACGCCTAGCAGTAACTGACCGCTGCAACCTTCGCTGCTTCTACTGCATGCCTGAAGAAGGTATTCAATATATCAACAAGACGGAATTGATGAGCTACGAGGAAATCCATCGTGGAATTAAACTTTTGGCTCAAATGGGTATTGAAAAAGTGCGGATCACCGGCGGCGAACCATTCATTCGAAAAGATATGATCAAACTCCTTTGGGCTATTCGAAAGACCGAAGGAATTAGAGATATTAATATCACGACCAATGGAACGGTACTCGAACAGTACATTCCCGAATTGAAAAAATTAGGTATCCGATCGATCAACTTAAGTCTAGATACTTTAGATAAAGCAAGATTTTTTGAAATCACTCGACGGGACGTTTTTGATAAGGTGATGCGTAGTCTTGATTTATTATTAGAAAATGACTTTGAAGTAAAAATTAATGCCGTCGTCATGGCTGGCAAGAATGAAGAGGACATTATCCCATTGGCTTCCTTGGCTAAAGAGCTTCCCATTGCTGTTCGATTTATCGAAGAAATGCCATTCAACGGAGAGGGTGCTCATTATCCCAAGCTTCAATGGACCTATAAAGAAATTCACAAAAAGATTATAGATCATTTCCCTGATCTCCAAAAACTTCCTGATCCTCCTTCATCGACTTCGATGAACTACAAAGTACCTTCACACAAAGGAACCGTTGGAATTATTGCAGCCTACAGCCGTACTTTTTGCGGTACCTGCAATCGAATTCGAATTACTCCACAAGGACAATTAAAAACTTGCCTCTATGATAGTGGCGTATTTAATATAAAAAAACTGATGCGAGAAGGAGCTACTGATGAGCAACTTCGCTCCACCTTTCTCGATGCATTTAAAAATCGAGCAAAAGATGGTTTTGAAGCTGAGCAAAGTCGTTTTGGAAATGGAGTTTCCGAATCCATGGCGACTATCGGTGGATAAATACTGTTCAACTGTAAGTGTTAGCGATGGACGATGAACATATTATGAGTATACCATTAAGGTATTTTATGTTCACCGCAAATTGCTAACTTTTTTTATAAAACAAACTTTAAAGTTATAAAATTAGAGGTGTTTGTCTGGTTGACAAACGCCTCTAATTTTTCCACCTAAACTAAATATCCATGTCCAAAACGAATTTTTTTTTGCTCCTATTTTTCTCAATTTTAATCCTTTTCCATAGTTGCCAATCAGAGCCTCCGGTCATGAAAATTGCCTTCGGTTCCTGTGCTTGGCAAGATCATCCGCTTCCAATTTTCAATGAAGTAGTCAAACATGATCCTGACTTATTTATTTTCCTTGGCGACAATATTTATGGCGATACAAAAGTAATGGATACGCTTCGAGCAAAATACAATCGACTAGGAGCAAAAGAATCTTTTCAAAACCTAAAACAGCATGTTCCCTTTTTAACAACTTGGGATGACCATGATTTTGGGTGGAATGATGCAGGGCGACACTACCCTTTCAAAGAAGAAGTGAAAGAAATATTTTTTGACTTCTTTGACGAACCTGTAGATTCAGAACGTAGAACTCGCGAAGGAATTTATGGTGCATACGAATATGATTTGCAAGGAAAAAAAATTCAAATCATCATGCTCGACACTCGGACTTTTCGAGATCAACTTTTGATCAATCAAGATTCGGTCTATGAAGATCGACGATATTTTTATCATTTGGATTACACTCCTCACACTACTTCTGATTCTACTTTTTTAGGAGAAAAACAATGGGCGTGGCTCGATCAAGAATTACAAAAACCTGCCGATGTTAGAATTATTGGTTCGAGCACTCAATTTGGAATCGAATATAATGGCTACGAAGCTTGGGTCAATTACCCACACGAGCAAAAACGATTTTTAGATTTAATTAAAAAAAACAAAGCGAGTGGCGTTTTGTTTATTAGTGGAGATGTGCATTATGCGGAGATTTCCAAAATGAACGTTCCCGACCTCTACCCTATTTATGATATAACTTCGAGTGGTTTATCTTCGACTTGGAAATTCGCCACTCCCAATGTCAATCGAATCGAAGGCCCTATTATGGATAACCATTTTGGTCTACTAACCATAGACTTACAAAATAAAAATCCTCAAATTAAATCTGAAATTTGGGATGTGAGCGGAAATCAAAGAGTAGAATTCACGATTCCCTTAAGCGAAATAACTTTTTAAATAATGGTTAATTGTTACCGATGAATTTCAAAACCATACACTTTTTAAAACGGTGAATAGTTAACATTTTTAATAAAAAAATTGAGCAAATTAAACATGATGAAATACTTTAAATATTCAAGCCTTTGGCTTTTAATCTTGATGAGTGGATGTTTTGAAGAGCAAAATATTTATGACCAGTCAGACAATCTAAATGATATTGAAAATTTGATTTCCCAAATAATCCAAATCGATTCAATAGAAAATAATTATCCTGATTATAAGATAGTTACTGTTTTACCAAAATATGTAAGTAGGAAAAATCAAGATGGATTTAAACCAGGGTCACCGCCAAATGCAGATTATTTGTTTCCTGATTTAAAAAAAGAATTTAGTGATTTGAAAGAAACTAAATTCTCTTCTGACGAAAATATTTACATCACAAAACAAGAAGAAGACTCAAAGCCAATAGAATTGAGTGAAAAAATATTTGGAAAAAGAAAGGCTAAAATTGATTTATTTCAAGACACTTACATTTATTTTTCCATTCCTATTTTCAATAAAAGTAGAAACCTTGCTTGGATAAAAACTGGACTCGCCTGTGGAAAAACATGTGGAGAAGGAAGAACCTTAATTCTCCAAAAAATAAATGGAAAGTGGAAAATTATCAATAAGAAAAGTGATTGGATCAGTTAAAAAACCAAATCTCCGAAAACAAAAAAAGAGTAACAATCAATCAATTGTTACTCTTTTTTATTTTAAAACTTGGTTGAAATAATTCAAGGCTAAAACCCCTCCTCTCTTCCCAAAGTCTAATCCTGGAAACATTAACCGTTAAAAAAAACTATCTTTTCTTCCCCGGTCTTTTCGACTTCTTCTTTTCCGCCATTCTTGCCTGACGTTTTTCCTTCGCCCGATTGACCTTCATATTTTTATCTAACTTTTTATGGAAAGCACCTTCTGATTTCATCTTTGGAACTTGGTAATAAAATTTATCACCACCCATTTTTTCTTTTTCAAACTCCAGCAATTCCGCCGAAACCACTAAGCCTTCTGGCGTAGGAAGCATCGCCACTTCAATGCCCATTAACTGCTGAACCGCTTCAAAGATCTCGTCTTCTTTTTCAGAAACAAACGAAATAGCAATCCCTTCTTTATCTGCCCGACCTGTTCGACCAATCCGGTGCATATAATCCCCCGGTTCATCTGGCATCTCAAAGTTAACTACATGCGAGACCTCTGCAATATCTAAACCTCTGGCAATAATATCCGTCGCAACCAACACTCGTAATTTACTTTTCGCAAATTCGTCCACCATTCGGAGTCGATAATTTTGCGATTTATTGGAGTGAATAACTCCGATAGATTCTGGGAAAAGTGCATCTAAACTTTCATGGAGTTTATCCGCTAACTTTTTAGTACTCACGAAAACCAACACTTTATTCATCGACTCATCCTCTTTTAGCAAGAGTTCAAGCAGATTAGTTTTGGTATTAAAATTAGCACCAAAATATCCATTTTGACGAATTTGTTCCAAAGGCGTTCCATGCGGAGCAATCTCAATTTTCAATGGTTCGAAAAAATAATCATTGATTAGATTTTCAACGTCTTCCGTCAAAGTTGCAGAGAATAATAAGTTCTGTCGTTTCTCTGGAAGTAAGTCCAAAATATTTTTAAGTTGTGTCCGAAAACCCAAATTCAACATTTCATCCACCTCATCAATCACTAGTTTTTTCAGAAGTTTCATCTTAAAAGCTCCCGACAAAGCTAAGTCAAAAAACCGCCCTGGCGTTCCAACCACCACGTCAACTCCTTCAGCTACCGCCAGTTTTTGCGTGTTAATATTCGTACCTCCATAAACTCCAACAGCTCGCACCGTCATGTATGCCGTCAATTTCTTCACCTCTTCCGTCACCTGCACCACCAACTCTCGAGTCGGTACCAAAATAACAATTCGCGGATTTCCATCCGTCGAAAATTGTAGCATTCGCAGCAAAGGCAAAAGGTAGGCAAAAGTCTTTCCAGTACCCGTTTGCGCCACACCGACCACATCTTTGCCCGACATAATTGGTGAAAAAGCAGCTACTTGAATCGGAGTTGGATCCATGTATTCTAGATCTGCAAGTGCATTCCGTAATGGATTATTTAAATTTAAATCGTCAAAATTCACAGTTATTATTTTTTCGCAAAAGTACGCAATATTTTGGTAGCACAGTAAAACGACTCGGAGAGTCGGATTACGTTAAACTAGCCCTTCTAGCACATCATCAATTTTTAATTTAATCGAATCTTTTAGCTCTTTTTCCAAAATTGGGAATTCCGTTTTTTCAAAAGTAGTTTTGATTATTCCATTTTCCAATAAATTAATTCGATCACAAATTCGGGTTACCGATTCGATAATATGGGATGCGATAATAATAATTTTGTTAGTAGATTTTAATCGAATGAGCAGTTGCAATAATTTTTCATTGCTCTCAATATCAACTCCATTAAATGGCTCATCCAAAATCAAAATGGGTCGATCCATCGCTATCACGCCGATGAACGCCAACTTCTTTTTCATTCCGGTGGAATAGTTTTCGACATATTCATGCAGCGGCAATTCAAATAATTCGTTCCATTTATTGAAGTCAAAATCTTGATTTTGAATGCCCAGTAATTTCAAATATTCGAAGCCGGTCATCATTGGATAAAAATAACAGGACGTTTCCATGAAACCAATATCTCCATTTTGAATCGTTCGATTCTGAAATTGCGCACTTCCTGCATTTGGTTTTTTAAAACCATAAATCGTATTAAAAAGGGTGCTTTTCCCTGCACCATTAATTCCTAAAACACCATGAATCATTCCTGGCGCAAAAGTCAAATTGACATTTTTCAACACTTCATTTTTCCCGTAGGAAACTGCTAAGTTTTTTATCTCAAGCATAATAATAAGCTAAATTTTTATTGGCCTTTCGCCAAAAATAAATGATCATTCCGATGCTCGCCAACACCAAACCGGGCATAAATAAAGTTGCGAGAAAAACAGTTTGAAAAGTATTGCTAAATATTTTTGAAACACTCGGACGATAGGAAGCATACTTATAAACGATGTTGAAAATGATTCCCAAACTCAAAACAACAAAGCAAGCTAGTCCCAAATACCACATTTCAAAATGGTAAAATAGAAACAATAAATAATGTGGCAATAAAGCTATTTGAAAAATAAGGAGATGACTACAGATTTTATTTCTCAAGAAATTACCTTTTTCATATTCCAGCACTATCATTTCCTTTGGTTCGAATTCCTGAAAAAAAGCAGGCAATATCAATAATAGAAAAATACTAAATAAAATAAGCGTTCCGATAAAAAACGAACAACCTAAAGCCAATACGTATAAGGATACAATTCCAAAAAACATTCTTCGCAAACCTAACTTGATTTCAAAATATTTAAATGGGATTTTATCTAAATTAACTAGCGGAGCAATTTTATTATTTTTAAAATTTCCTGCTGGAAAAAGTAAAACGGGCAACATTCCCAACTGCCAATAAATCGCAGGTTCTATTTTTCCCAAAAAAAGTAACAATATACTTACGGGCAACAAAAGTAAACTATATTCAGCCAAAAAAAGTAATGGTCGAGACACGGTTAAGCTTTTTAAAAAGTGAGTATCCTTCCGAGCTAAATGAATAGAGGCTATGATCACCAAGGAAAAAATTCCCATTTCTATTCCTTGAACTTCTGATAAAAAAACTAATATTTTAAAAGTCAGTCCTGTCGTCACGAGGAGTAAAATGAGGAATAAGGGAATTCCTATTTCCCGAATCGATCGAGAAAATTGTTTTATTCTGAAATGTAAAAATGTGAAAATTGTATTCATTATTTTTTGTTTAGGTGGTGACTTCCAGCCGCCACCTATATTATTTGTTTATCTATTTTATTTCCTACTCATAAGGTGACTTCGAGTCACCTTATGAGTAATTTATCCGAGGTAGCCGCCAATTCTAGAATAAACCATTTCAGGATTCCACGTTTTCATTTTTCCTAAATACATAAACGTAGCTTCTCGAAAATAGGTGTATTTATTTTTCCTTAAAAGGTCAACAATTACGGTGCATTCTTCCGGTAGGCTAATTCTTGTCTTACCTAATGCTTCTCTTTTTTGGAGAAATTCAAAACCTGCAATTGTATTGTTACAAATGATTACACCATCGCCAAGCGTTGGCATAAAAAATCCTGAAATTTCATTTTCATGCGGTTGTTTATAAACAAAAGATTGCGCTAGATGCATGGCTAAAACTTTACTTCGATCCTCTCCTATCGCTTTTTTATCGAGCTCAAAAATCTGATTCTTGAACAATTCAGCGTACGGAATTATGTTAGCTAACGAGTTATTTTTTTCTAATTCAATGCTTTTCTCTCCTTTTTCAAAAAAGAGATATTTCCCTTTCTCTTGAAAACCTAATTTTTGATAAACGGTTTTGCCCAAAGGAGTTGCTAACAAATAAATGGATTCGCAATCGTTGGCGTTGGCTATTTCGATTAATCGTTTCGTTAGTTTTTTGCCTAGACCTTGATTTCGAAATTCTTTACTGACGATGATATTTCCAAGCCACCCATTTTTATCATTGATGATTAATTCTCCGACTCCGATTACTTTATTTTCCACAATCAATTTGATGGGAAAAAAATAATCTTGATTTAGGTTCATCTCATAAAGGGGAGTTACATCATACCAGCCGTCCGGCGTAAGAGTTGAAATATATTTCAAGTCTTTGACTAGCAGCGTTTCAATTATAAAAGATTTTTCCATAAAAAATTATTAATCTACACTATTCCAAATGTCTAAATAAATTTTCCATTCGCCTTTAACTTTTCTTCAAACGATCACTTATTCCCCATGAAACTCAAAAGTTTCTTCTTTGGCATTTTTGGCTAATGTCCTCGTAGTAATCGAAATCGTAGGCAGTATTTTTGATGATTTTAATTTCAGCGGGAGTAATTCCATCTGGCTTCTTTATAAGGTGACTTCGAGTCACCTTGTGAGTAGCTACCTTTCTTTTTTGAACAGCACACACTTTCGAGTAGGATCAGCTGATTCAATCTTGGGATGATTAAAGAAGCCAATTTTTTCGAAACCGATTTTCTCCATCACCTTTTGTGAAGGAATATTAATCACCGGTGCGACGGAATAAATCGTTTCCAATTTCAGTTTCCCAAAACCATAATTCATCCATGCGCTTGCACCTTCAGTTGCATAACCTTTGCCCCAAGCAGCAGTTTTTAATCGCCATCCAATATCCACAAATTCTGAAAGAACTTCATCTGATTGCTCTAATTTAATCTTATATTTTTGATCAGATATTCCGATCATTCCGATGAATTCCTGATTGTCTAAAATCTCCACAGGCAAATAGGAGTACCCTTTTTTCTCCAATTGAATTTGCATTCTTTTCATAAAATCCATCGTTCTTTTTTCCGAAAGTAAGGATGGAAAATATTTCATCACCTCTTCATCTTGCCCCATTTTGGCAAATTCAGGAAGATCACTTTTTCTCCAGTCTCGAATTCCTAATCGCGCTGTTTTGAATAAATACTCACTCATATTTTTATTTTTTTAAGCAAAAACGAAACATTTCCCATAGACCAAATAGTTTTATCTTTTTTCATATAAAATAAATATCTGTTACAATTGGCATAAATTATGAATACCACATAGTGTAGAATATATCTCCCCCCTCCTAATTCAAGGAAAATATTAATTCTAAAAAATACTATTCCTTAATAATTATCATCTGCTCTGCAGTTTGTTTTGATTAAAGAAGTTGTCTAAAATATCTTTTATCCCCCGATAATTAAGATCCTAGTTTTATAATATATAATTAGACTTAAACGTGAGTCCCAAAAGAATTTCATGCAAAAGTAAAATTTTGCTCTTATTATTTTTCCTTAGGAATGCGAATAAAATAGATTCAGAATTTTTGGTCGCTTAGTTTTTGCTTTGAAAGCATGAGTTTATCTGGATAAATAATTGATTTCAAAGGGAAAAATAAGGACAAAAGAAGTAGTGAAAATTATGAATCTATTTAGTTCGCATTCCTAAAGTTCTATGACTGAATAGTTTTCGATAAAATATTATCGACAGATTATTGTGAGACTGATGATAATGACAAAAATAGTTTTTCAAATTAATTAAATAACGGTACATATGTCAAAAATATAAATATAAATATAAATATGGTTTCAGATTATTTAAAAGCAATGGCTTGGTCTTATAAAGTTGTCCATCCAAAACCAAATCAATATATAATTACTGAGGGTAACTCTGATAGTTGTCCCGCTTGGTTGAACAATCAACCAAGAGTTGCTGATTCTAATTTCAATTTGCAAATTCCATCTTTAGAAAAAAGAGATGACTTTTTGATCGACGCCGAGAAGGATGGTTTGGCTAATATTTTTGAATTAGAAGTAGCTGATACTTCAACTACTGATAACCATGAATTGACTTTGACCTTAAATGCAAATGATCAAATCCACTATATTTTCATCACAGATGATTTGGGTAAAATTTGGTACGAAAATGAGATCGAGTCGTTTCAACAAATTCTAAAAATCGATACCAATCATTTCCCAACTGGCAGTTATAATATCTTGATTGAAAATGATGGATGGTTTTCTGCAAAACCTTTCGTCAAGGCTAAATAAATTACAATCTCTTGATTTTAAATTTTTAAAGAACCAATTGAATCTAGACCTTCTGCATATATTTGCAGGAGGTCTTTTTTTGGAAAACATTAAATATCCAACACTTGGGAAGTTCGATATTCAAAAAACAAAAACCCAAGAAGGGGCAATCCTCTCGGGCAATTTTTAGTTCCAATTTCACAAAAAAAATGGTTGGATTTTCGTCTTGCAAATGAATTAAGACAAAAGCGGTAGAGGTCAACGATGCGCAATTTGCATTTTGATCTTAATAATGATAGACTAATAAATTTAGTCAACTGATTATTAGAAAAGCCGACGTCTCCTCTTTTAAAAAAATGGTTTTCATAGCTTGCCTTTGCCTAGACAATTCATTTAATGAGACTTAAAAATTGGAAACTTGTGAGGAAGAAAAAAAGAACTGGGAAGAGGGTGAAGTCTTGAGCGATTAACTTTCATGTTGCTGTTGTTTTGTTAAAAGATTAAGGTGCTTTATTTCCTATGGAATGCGAACTAAATAGATTCAGAATTTTCACTACTTCTTTTGTCCTTATTTTCCCCTTTGAAATCAATCATTTATCCAGATAAACTCATGCTTTCAAAGCAAAAACTAAGCACAAAATAAG
>Ga0115005_10001894_pt1 | contig 16728 bp, 20 predicted proteins | sample ArcOceMetagenome_FD_87163 | JGI IMG/M metagenome (GOLD analysis project Ga0115005, IMG submission 87163) | Marine eukaryotic phytoplankton communities from Arctic Ocean - Arctic Ocean - Greenland ARC118M Metagenome | ecosystem: Environmental > Aquatic > Marine > Oceanic | place: Arctic Ocean... | reverse complement strand
TCAGGGGTCAGGAGTGAGTCAGGAGGGTGGAGGGTGAGAGGGTGGGTGTTGTTAGAGTTTGGTGTTGGTGGTTGCAGGTTTTCCTTTTCCTTTCCTTTTCTTGTCCCAAGTCCCAAGCCAACTTAACTTACTACGCTACGCCTTGCTTGTGTCATTGGAAAATGAACATTCAACATGAAATCAGTTTATGAAATCACAGGGCCAAGTAAGAAGGGTTCGTTTCTTCATCGTTTTCTTCACGTTGGCCAAATCAGACAATACTCGCATACCTTTCAATTATATCTTGAATACCAGGAAAGCAGGTTCAAACAGGGGCACAAGGATACTGACTGTAAAGAAGAAACTCTACACGGAGTGGTTCATTTACTGTAGCGTTCATTTCGTCGTTCCGAGAGGTTCATCATCTAAAATACCGGTCGGTACCTACCAAAGCTTTAATTTCAACAGCACTTCTTCAAAATGAGAAGAAGAATCAGTAATAGTACGGCTGCTTTGGCAATAATATTTGTTCTATTGGTCTTGACGGGGCTGGGCAATGTTTTCATGTTCCACTTCCTTCACAATGGTGCACCACTCTCAGTATTACATCCACAACTAGATCCAAACAATAAAAGTGGTGACACTCGGCCAATTGAGATAACATCTCCTCTTCAGGAAAATGAACCTGAGGAGAATAAACACCAGATAATGGCAACGGACAGGGATGATCATCACCCCATCGCGGGTTTATCTTGCAAAGACCACGGCGGACCAGATGACGAATCAGCCAGTGAAATGGTTTTCTGGTCAGACATTCCCTCTGATAGTAATTACAAATCTCCATTTTACGATCCAGAGAAATATATTGCGTTTGAACCTGACGCTGGTGGATGGAACAACATACGAATGGCGTACGAAAGTCTTTTGGTTATGGCTCATGCTATGGGACGTACGCTAGTTTTGCCTCCACAAAATAAGTAAGTGGCATGTAGAGATTTCATCTTCAAAACTCTTCACCAGGTATCTCATCATCACTGTTCACTGTTTCTTGAAAGAATGTATCTTTTAAATAAAGGTGGAGAAGAACATAAGAAACTATTCACGTTTAATGATTTCTTTCATTTGGATAGCATTGCCTTGGAGCATGAAGGTATGAACATAATCACTATGGAAGACTTTTTGAAGAGGAAAGGTATAACGGGACAATTAAAAGACATAAATACTGGAAAAGTTTTGAAACCTCCGAATGATCAGACAGATTGGAACGGGAAACATCTCCGCGACCTATGGACTTACTTGAGAAATGTAGGCACCTACCCTGAGGGTTGGGACCCTATGGAATGTTTCGCAGCCATACCAGCCTCCAAAGACGCCAAAGCTGTCGATGAACTTCAGAGCATGTTTGATGATATCGTTAAGGGGAAATATGGAGCATATCCAGATCCAACAAAAGATTTTAGAGATAAGCCTGTACCAGTAGATGGAGAGCCTGTACAAAGAATGAGGGAGATGTTGGGTGGGAGAAAAAAGATTTGCATTTATGACAACAATCTTCAAGAAAAGGAACTGCTTCATTTTAAAGTTGACCATGCCGTAAAAGCCAGGATGCTCACGCACTTTTATTCATTTATATTCTTTCAAGATTGGGTAAGTTTGAAATTTTGTTAAAAATCTTCGTGTGATTTTGTTCTAGCTTCTCAGAACAAGGCCATCATTCACACCCATCAGAGACAGGATCTGTGGAGCAAAAGATTTGTACGCGACCACGTGCGTTATATAGATGAGATCGTCTGCGCTGCAGCACGTATTGTCAAGGCAGTCCGTGAACGAGCGCGAAAACACTCAGCTTCAAACACAAAAGGAGAATATGATAGTATGCATGTTCGACGAGGAGACTTTCAATTCAAGAACGTCAAACTTGATGTGGACGGTCTCTACAAAGAAAGCAAAGACTATCTGAAGGAGGGAGATACATTATACATTGCCACTGATGAAAAGAAAAAGGATTTCTTTGGTCTCTTTAAAGAGCATTACGATGTTACCTTTCTAGATGATTACATGGATGTTATCGAAGGTGTCAATCCTAATTATTACGGTACGTGTATCATGGACCAATTTTAAATTGCGATAAGCTGTTCGTCCTTTGAGCTCATTAGTACTCATTTCATCGTGGTTTTCTCAGGCATGCTGGACCAATTGGTTGCGTCCAGGGGTCGAGTTTTTGTGGGAACTTGGTTCTCAACCCTGTCTGGTTACGTAAATCGTATGCGAGGTTATTCTTCTGTAAAGAACAAGTTGGAAGGATACGAATTGGGCAAATTGCAGAGCTATTATTTTACTCCGAAAGATAGGAAGAAGCAAATGATTCAATACTTTCCGGTCAAACTTCCTCTTTACATGAGGGAGTTCCCAACAAGTTGGCGTGACATTGACAAGGGAATCGACGAATTGAAGTAGAGGATATGTGTTTAGAAGAATCATCCCACTTCTCGAATTGAGAATGTGATCATAATTTTACAACGATTCACTTCTTTAACATTTAGTATTTCCTTTTGAGGAAGTACATAGTAAAATTATCACTATCCTATTCCTCATCAAATATCCATTGAAAGAGTAATTGAAACTCCAGTCTCTATGGCATTTATTCTATCTTATAACTAGTCGGTAAGAGAGCCGAGGCACGTCAATGCCGGTGCGCTGCCGTGTGTTTACAATGAAACATCAAAATTTTCCAAATCCCCCCATGGCATTTATTATATCATACTAGTAAGAGAGCCGAGGCGCGTCAATGCCGGTGCGCTGCCGTGTGTTTACAATCAAACATCAAACTTTTCCAAATCCCCCCTCCATCTCAAGTCTCCTCCATATTTACTTCCGCCAAAAGTATCATATCCAGCTCCACCATAAAAGCTACTTGCACCGACTGTACTTTGTGTTGTGTAGGCCGCGTCATAGGCAAGTTCATCCTCTAGAGACTCATTCTCGATACAAAAGGATAGAAATTGCCGTGAGCGTAATCTTCGTGCGGAAAGCGCACCGACTAGTAACGCCATTGTTGCTACTGTTGTAATTATAATCATTTGATCGTGTGGTGCACTGAGTGTGTCATCTTGTGTAGAAGAATTTTTAGATGTCTGTGATGAAGCTGTTGATGATGTTGTTGATGAAGCTGTTGATGAAGCTGTTGATGATGTTGATTTCTACAATGGAGGAAAGCGTTAGAATAATCCTGCATAGTCATACCGGTAGATAATATTCGACGTGTTAATAACAAAAGGTTACTCACTTCATCATCCTTGGCATCTTTTGGATCAGGTTGTGGAGGAACTAACACAGCCTCTTTACCCGCAATATCCACTTCATTGCCATCGGCATCAAATACATGCTTAGGTAGTGGGATTTCTCCCGCAGCAGTCTTCATCTCTGCAGGATCGTAGAAAAGCACCTGTTGTTCCATAGGCTCCTCTTCTTGTGTCGCCATTTTTAACTCTTCTTGCTGTGCTTTTTTCTGTGTGCTCTTCTGGGCCTCTTCTTTCACCTCGGTGTTACTACTCTGCATCGCAGTCGAAACAGCCGCCACACTTTCGTCACTCAATAACAACATATTTTGTCCTTTTTCGTTTACGCCAATTGTCGCCTCTAGTTTCAGAGTAGTAGCCTTTTTCTTCTGCGGCTTCAACAGTATTTGGGCATTCGCTTTCTTTTGTGGATTGCGAAGCTTTTTATTCTTATTTTTCTTGCCTCGGGGCGCTAAGCGGATCTTCCCTTCAGCAACGTTTGTCAAACATAGTAATGTAACTAGCGTAAACAGTATACGACGCCGATTGGCTAGCGCTATTGTTGTTATTTTGATTTGAGAATGTTGCGACGCCATTGTTGTGTTGTAATGGAGAGGGCGTGAAATTTGTAATTGTCGGGGAGGTGGAGTACAGGACCTGGTACTTGTAGTTATTACTTCCCCGTTGCCATTCAATCCATTTGAATCAATTCGTTCGTGGGATAAATGTACTCACGAAAAACTATCGGTGTTCTTGCGGTATTCAATTTTGTGTATGGGCTATCATGATATTCGTGTACGCATATCATATATATATTTGTGCACTTTTGTGGGACTGACCTCGAGGAAATTTTTAACTCCAAGTTCAAAAGTCATTCAGGATTTTTCCGAGAAACCAATTCTGAAATTTCAAACTTCCCTCACACTTTCTTGAACTCGCACACAGAACAGATAGTAACGAACTATCGACAAACTGTAACTTGGTGCTTGTATGTACTACGTTACATAACTTGCTTATTCATAGAGTTCTGTAGCGAAATCAGAGTTATATCTATTGTACGTGGTGTAGCGAAATCAGAACTACAACTTTTTAATAAGAAGAGATTTCATTGGTTTCCATTATTAAAAAAAGTAAAAATCAACCCCCACATTTCGTTTTCAGGTGGGCATAATTTACTGCATAAAAGGTCAGTACTTCATTTTGCCATAGTTTCGTGATAGTACATCAGCATTGATTGACTCTACCGTCAATGATCTGTCTTGTCTCAATTACCCTAGTGCCATCTGGCTGGATTGTTTCCGTCCTAACGGTGGCAATGTTGTCAGGAGGGAAACCTGTAAGAAAGACATGAAAGAACGTGATTGAATACCAGTAAGTAATCTGTTGATCAATTTAGCGGGAGCTGGAATCAAATGAAGTGAATTTACCTCTTGGATTCGGTGTGTTGCAGACGCTTAGAGCTGCAACAAAGTACAGAACACAAGCTGCAATGCTCAAATTTCCTCCTAAGAGTGTAAAAATACATTAGTATAGCACGTCACCAATACAGCCATCAATAACGCTGGAAGACGAGTGAGTATTGTTTACTTACCTGTTGACAACTTGCAATTAAATTTGAAGTTTGAGCCTTGCTCTGTGCATAAATTACTTTTGAACATGAGGAAAGTTAATGCTTCGCATACCGTCGTCAAAATCAAAACGAAGGCGCAGAATCTCCAGCATGATTTTTGCATTCCAACACAAGATGAAAACCAGAAGTTAATCATGACGAGACCTCCAAGAACAGCAGATATAGGAGCCATTGCCCGGCTAGTCTTGAAGTACGGATCGAAGTCAATTGTCGATGGGTATCCGTAACAGAAACCATTGACGTTTGGGTCCATAAATGACCAGATGCCTAGGGAGAATGCATTAAGTGTTGTACTCGTACCAGTTCCTTCCCCTGCTGAAGGGGAGATTGTAATATCCCTTTCCACGAATCTATCGCATTGGAGCATGTAGTTTAGAAGCGAATTCATGCACTTGCCATTAAATTCAAATACCTCAAAGCATCACATCCTTACCTGCAGCTAAAATGTGCATAGAGGCTCAAAATGAACGCTAACGTTGTCAAGAGAATTGGAAAGAACATATGATTTCCATTCGGTCTAGAACTGAAATGGTGGAAAAGATTAGTGTTTTAGCCATATTCAATATAGCAGTACAGTACACACGTACGTGACAATTTCGAAATTATATCATCTTTCACCTTCGTACTCACCAGCATGGTGAGCAACAAAATACATCGCTTTCTTCCACGTTATCAGCGCGTCCCCCGTGATGGTCCGTTTGTGCGAATGTGTTAGTTCCTGTAACAGGTGCTCCAGTTTTTGTGGCTGGTGCTCCAATGTTTGTGTCTGTTGTCATCTTTATCTTGAGAGGGCTCGTGCTTGAAACTGTGAGATCTTCGTTAGATTGTTTTTAAGGGTGGTGCCCATCGCTTTAAATTTGGCATTATGCCCGGAATGCGAACCAGACATCAACTTTCATTCATACTAGTACACGAAGTAAGAATTATGGGAAGAAAAAAGTACGTTTAAATATTTATCTGTTGGCAGAAAAGAATGAAGGCAGTTCTGTGCCCCTCGCTCAATCCTCCGCATAGTACGCATACAGCTAGATGCAAGGTCCGGTATTCATACACATAGAGACCGTGCTTCATATAAAATTGAAATGTCTTATCATAGATTTTAGATTTTAGCTTTGTTATATGATTGGAATATGGTGGATGATCTCAGTTCATTTTGCTTTTTCGAATCAATGAGCATGACCTTCTAATGATATGGTATATTGAGTAATGCCATAAATGCTTACAATTCCCCCCATGAGAGCAAAGAATTTTTTCCATTTGTGATCCTGCTCTTCCCATTCCTCGGGTATGATTTCAGTTGCACCAACGTATACAAAGGTACCTGCAACAGTTGCAAGCATGATAGAGTCAAAGATCGGGGCTGCAAACTCACTGACTGCCATTCCGATTCCAACGCCGATTGGGCCCATCATACTGAAGATTGACAGGTACTTGATGATTTCGTCCTTGGGCATGCCAGACTTCAGGAAGGCGACAAGCAGTGCGATAGACTCTGCGGGCTGTCGTGCAAAGATATTTGAAAAAGTTAGAGATTGATATTTCGTTCTGTGATCATTTTACGTGAAGTGTAAACAAGTAAAGACTTACCTGGTGCAAAGCAATAGAAAGCGACAACAGAGCACTATCTCCAAATGAACGTGCCAGTCCCAATGCAGTCATCTCCAAAATACTGTGGACAGCCAATGCACCCAACAGAATAACTGCACTACGGCCACCCGTTCCACCACTAGAAACGGAACTGTCGTCATCAGAGGGTGTTAATTTCTTACCATGCGAATGTCCGTGGTCATCCCCATCACCACAATCGTGCATCAATGCATGCGCATCAAAAGCAACCTTCTCAACGAAAAAGATAAGAAGGTATCCACCCAAGACAATCATGTAGGGCAAAGATTCGTTCATACCCTCGAATCCATGAACACATTCAGGGATCAAGTGTCCAAAAGCAAGACTCAGAAAGACTCCACCAGAGAACGCATTAGCTATGCTCATTGCAAGTTTGTTCTCGGTGATTCTATCAGCCTTGAGGGGAATGAGCCAGCATGCGACATTTAGGGCAGTCAAGAAAAATTGGAAAATTACCTTCCACATGTTGAGCGGAAGGTTGTAAGGGGTAGGCAGTCCAGCTGCAGAAGCGGCTGCCAAAACTGTTTCAGCTGCTGCAGCAGCAGTGCCATCTGTCGCGATGTGGGGACCGTGTCCACCGCGGACATCAAGTGCGAAGCATTGCGGAGTATTATTTTTGCAACAATCCCACATGGCAGTAGAGCATGTCCTCGTACCAGATGCAACACGGGACAATTTACGTGGGTGGAGAGCGTTAGCATTAACTTGTTCGGTTGATGCGGTGGTAGTGCAAGTTTTATCTGCTGCACATTCCTGGAGCACGGAGTTACTGTTACGTTTTGCAAAATTGGTTTGCTTGTGAATGGAGGAAGACTTTGAGAAAAATCCCTCTTCTTTATGAAAGTTGTCTCTTCTGTTTCCGTAGCGAGTAGACCAGGTTTGATAGGTGGACCAGAAGTGGACTGCGTCGGAGAAGGCGATGGACTCTGTGAGAACAATCAGACCAAGTGTGAAGATTCCCTTTTTGTGGAGAGGAGAGCGTCTCATTTTGATCTGGAATTTATTTTGTTCTTTTTTGGTGCTGAAGCAGATTCTTGGCCAAAAATGACGATTACTACCTGATCTGATTTGGACTTGCGTATTGACCCGTGCTCCTCTTTTATTTGTACTATCAATATCGTTGTAAAGGAAGGGTATTGAGAAAGGCATAAGGCATGTCACGAGCATTCCACACTCAACTCTCAAGGGGTTTTTAATGACGCCAGAATTTCAGAGCTAGCCGACGTTGTTTATTTTTGGTTTCCCAGACCGAAGGTGATAGCGATTTTTAAATATTTCCCAAACCAATAGGATAAATCAAACGAAAAAACAAAACAAATCTGCCAAATTTATTCAACATCATGTGACATGCGATACTTGTGACATTTTGACCTGTGGCACGGTACATAACGGTATGTACCTTGTACCTTGTTCAATTCCTATTCCATTCGATTCATTTTAGTTCTACTCGTACAACCAAACCATTGAGAATCCAGATTCCTCTGAAGATGGTATCTAGATATGATAAGGAACAATCTGCGAAGCTCGTAACTGAGATTGTTGGTCAACATCAACGAAACGTCAAGGGACACGACAAGAAACAAAAAAATGCTGTGGGCAGTAGTAATGCACATCCATCCATTTCATCCACTTCTTTGAACACGATGGTGGATTTCAACGAACCTCTGTCTAAAAATCACGCTCGAAAGATGAAGAGTGATCCAATAGGAACTCATATGGCTCGTTTATTAAATGAGGGAGCATTCGAAAGAATAATGGCCACATCGACACAGATGCAAACCAATCCAGGCTTCTTTCCGCTCGTGAGTGCTGCTAACTTTAGCCGTATAAAGAAGGTGCTCGAAGCTATAGTAAAGATGTTCTTTGGCTCAAAAGCACAAAGTAGAGAAGCGTGGTGGAAATCGTGTCAGAGCTTAGTCAAAGCTTTACTGTTTTGTGTCGTAATCTTATCCTTTGGGACAGGTTTCATCCTCTCGTTCCTACTCCGGATATATCTATTTATTGCCATCTCTCTCTTCACTCTGGTGTTCGATGTACGATATCTCTACAACAATGTATGTCCAAAAGTAATTCAACGGCTTATAGATAGAACAGAAAAGTATATCAAGGAAATAGATCGAAAGTTTCTTTTTGCTCATTTATTACAAGGACGGAATCATTTCGGAGAGGAGCTTAAACGGAATCCTTTGAGAGATCGGAGGACACCGAAAATTTTAAAACGTGCCCGAAACAGTGGTAGTAGTGATCCATCGAGTGAGGCTTCCCGTGAATCTTTTCGGAATATAGATTGGAACATGGTGAATGAATCATTGAGAAGTGTAAATGATGGTGAGAATGAATTGTATTCAAAGACCGTGGATCACTTGATAGCAGTTAATTTTGCATATGTCATGATGCATGAATATGGTGACCAAAAGGAGGCGCAAAAGAAAAAGAACAAGAAACACAAGGAAGTTCGGAAGAGAAGTTGCGATATTGCTCTAGAAGACGATGCTATGAATATCAGAGGCAATAGTCGTGAACTGAAAGTGGATAGAGACTTTAATATTGTTGATGCATTACATGTTCATGGTGGAATTGAAATGGTCAGCTCAAATCTTCCAATTTCATTTAGACCTCGGATGAAAAGACAGAAATCTAGCCAGCGCCGGGCGAATCTTTTGTCCTTTGATGGAACGGATGATGCAAACAACCAAAGCTTTGGGCCGGATCAAGGCGATGAATTTGGTTCCCCCCGTCGACCGAGAATATGCTCTGAAACAGATATTGATTTTTATGCCTCTGACGAAAATTCACATGAAGGTGGAGACTCAGACCAAAAAAATAAGAAGTGGCTCGATGTTGGTGCTAAGATTGGCATGCGTATTCTGAAATCTGAGCAAGTGAAAGAGTTCATAGCCCACACAACAACCGTTTCGGCGGACATTAGTGAACAGCTAGATGATGATTTATCATTCGATGACAGCCATGACATGAATAAAGAATTGGACTTGCCCTCGCCTCAAATACCAAAACCATTTCATGCGATGTGGCAAACGGAGGATAATCAGATATTTGATGACGAATCAGAAGGATACTTATCCATGGATTCCGAGGTAAGCACTACGCAAAGGAAGAGGAGTATTGCCATTTCGCCTGTTGTGTCACCAAATGCACTTCGACAGACGATATCACTATCATCACCCAGACGGGTAAGAGGCGGCCCATTCCATAAAAGTTGTTCCGTTCCTTCGTCTCCAAGAGCTTCCTTCTCAAATGTACAGACAAAGATTGACACGTGCCATGAATCTGAAGGAAATATATCTATCACATCGTCAGAGGCAATTCAATGGGTCCCTCGAGAATTTGACGCCAATCGGCACCTACCTGCTTCGATGGCTGTTAATCACGGAGTTCTGACAAACAAGCAACCTACTACGAGCCGTACATTTACACCAAAAGAAATCCGGATGAGAAAGACTATCATGACGCGACCAAGAAACCACCGCCGTAGAGAACCACTTTTGCCTGGCGTCAAGATTGTCGTTCCGCTATTCCCATTGTGCTCTACTAGTAAGAGCACGCGCAATTCCATCGAAGGCCGCGTTCACCAATTGGCAACTGTTGTTTCTTCTGAACGTATCGTTTTGAATCCAACTAGTAGTGGTTTAGATTGTACTGATACCTTATCGATCACTGTTCTCCTGGATAAAGCCTTTCTACGTAATGGAAAGTTCGCAAAAATGACATTGAGAATACTTGATAGCCATCGACAATTCCCAAAGTAAGTCATTTTCTATTCATCAATGATGAGAATTCGTGATGTTGAACAGGATCTTATACTTCTTTTCTTTCCAGACATTCGAAGTTTCCGATTGGTGACGCAATTGCAACATCCTTTGGTATCGGTATTCTGGTTGGGTGGAGATTGAAAGATGATTGTCATATATTACGAGCGCTCTGGCAAAAAAGAGGACAAGGCTCTAGCCATGCTTATCTGAATCGAAATGCCCTCCATAGTGTCGTGGAAGCTTCTATTGGATTCAAGGTTGTAACGAAATATGGACGGGGTAGGGTAATTGGATATGTGAACGGAGGGAAACACTTTTGCGATGGAGAATATCTAGTGCAGGTCAAGATGAATGGGCGAAATAACAATCAAGTAACTTCTATGAGCAGATCCGATGTTCTATCATGTACCTCAGGTAAGATTTTTAACATTATTGCGATGTGAATTCTCTGTGTTGTATCGGTGATATCTCATGCCCTTTATCCCTGTTTCACGTTCAGCAAAATTCATTCCTGTTGTTGAGCAATTAAAAGAGGCTGCCAAATATCAGATGCAAGTAGATAACTACGAGACTGAAAAATTGCAGCTACTGTTACAAGGAGATACATTGCTGATTGGCAAATCATGGCGTGTATTTTCACAAAGTTTTGAACTTTTTCTGTCAAGCTTCGTCAAAGCTGCCGAAGAAGACGAAAACTTCGACAGTGAAATAAGCAATTTTCTTTCACAAATTATTTCATTTCTTGAAGACTTTGAGCTTGATGGTGCAAGGAAGAGTCAGCAGATATCTTTGGAAGGAGATCAAGGTCTGGATACAGCTACTGATGAAATTGATGTATCCACCACTGAAACCCCTGTAGAAGAAATCACAAGAGAGGTGGACGAAACAGACACATCCATGCGAACAGAAGCCAGTGATATTCCAGGAATGTGGTTTCTCAGAGACTTATTTGGTGATACAAAGAAGAATGATGGCTCAAATCCAGAAAATCGCATGATTAACAATAGAGAAAATAGCGTGACGCGTGCATTTGGTGAAGATTCATATAAGAAGGTCTACGCTGTTTTAACAATTTTGATGAGGACAGTATCTATAGCTCGGGCAGGGTGTTCTGATAAACCGAACTTAAAGGTGCGAACATCTTAGAACCGTCAGCTTCTTGATCCATGTGTTCATGCTCACTTACTCACAAACTGATTTTCTTTGAAACAAATAGATGGCACTCGCAATTGTGCATGAATCTTTACTTTTCATCCACAATGTAATTAAAGTGCAACAGGTCAATATGACAGAAGCGTCAATTGCAGGTTGGAAGGAAACAGTTGACAAACTAGCGACTTTATTCGGCCCGATGAATGCTCGTGTCAAAAAGGTTGGTAATGGCATCATACAACGACTCGAAGATCATGGAAAGGTTGCCAAAGTTCGGGCACTTTCATTCGCTGAACTTTTGGTTGTAGATGATAAACTGATCGAAAGTCTTGAGGCCGGAGACGGTGCCGATTGTATTGCTCGCATCGAGGATGCAGCAGTCAGTGCAGGGATTATTAATGAAGATGCACGTGCACAATACCATAAGCTCGTAACTCTTCTCTCGAGCACCCTCGCACCACGGGCAAACAAGGAATCTGACGCAGCCGCTAGAAATGGACAGAAATTCACTTTCTTGGCGAAGACCATTAAAGTGCTTGCAACGCCTGCACGTTCTGCTCTATCGCTCCTAACGAATGATGATATTCTTGAGGTTATTGAGCGTGTCCTCGTCCGCGTGTTTGAGAAAGAGCAAGATGCATCACAAACTATCAACATTTATTCATGGACGTTTAGAACTTTCAGGCACTTGCGGATTCTCAACAGCATACAAATTGTAGGAAACTTATGGGCTGCAATTCTGAATGCTGCCGACGAAGAATTTGCGTGGGCGGTATCGAGGACTCCACAGAACACGCAGGAGTACGTGAAACCTATATCGAAACTCTTTTCATTGGGCGTTGCTCGGTTCCACGAGTTGCATCACTCAGATTCAAGTGTTTCCGCTGATTGGCTTGACTTTTTAAAGGAAGATGAGGCGATCAGAATTATTCAAGATCTTGATGGGGCTTTGCTGCTCTTTGTGAAAAACTTCTGTAATGATATGAAAGATATGATGTACATTCTCCCGTACTATTCCAGGTAAGTTCTAAACTTGTGTGCGGATTTGGTGTTGTTGTTCAGATCACTAATAATGCACCCTTTGTTTGCGAAAACTTCTTTCAGTATCGACGATGATATTTTGAATCTTATTGACGAAGTTGATCTAGAAAGAGAGTTGAAGGAAATTGCCGAGGCTCTTGCCGATACAGAAGAATTCCCAAATTATATGAGGGAGAAGAGTGCGAAAGCTGTATCAGTATTCTTGGTAAGCTGGTATTATTTAGTTGTGATTCATATTACGAACTCATCGAAGGTGACTAACTCTGTTTCCTTTTTCGTCAGGACTATTTACCAAAAATGTCCATACCCATTGAGAAACGAGAGGTGGGCGAGGGATGGGTGCTAACATGTCGCGGTCGAAACGGAAATGATATGACTCTTTCAAACGTAAGCATCGAGAAAGATAATCTTCTTTGCAGAGTCTTAGGCGGTCAAAACGTTCTTGGCCTTGATGAAATTGATCTCGTCAAGAAACCATCCATATCTAGTTTGATGAAAGATTCCGTATTCTCCAGTGATAAGAATGGTAATATCGAGGTTTCAATACTTGATCATGTAGCAGAGCTCATACGCAATGCGCAAAGTCATGGATGTTGGAATGTAGACTCTGTTTTTATCATGTCAGCTACACCACTCGACGGCTTACCATTATCAGAAGTACTTCACTGTGCCATTGAATTGTGGGAGAATCTGCAGCTCGACGATGACGAACTTCTAGAAATTGCTATCAGAGAGATATCATCCCAGATTCAGACGCAGAAAGCAAAAGATGATGTCGATTGCTTTGACAACGAGAGCGATAAGAATTGGCCAGAAGAATCTCGTCGTATACAGAATATGCACCAGGAATACGTGCGCAAAGGGGTATCTATTGATGTTGACATTTGCAATGCTCTCTCTATTGAATCAAATTCAACTACGGCAGGCCGTCGCTTCAATCCTCGCAAGGATCCCACAGTGCTATATCTCGCGATGAATCAATTGACTTGCTGCCTAGATGACTTCACATACCGTCTTGAACCCGCAAAGAGCAACTCTGTCTTTGACCCAGTCTTTGAAGGTGTTGGAACTCTTGAAATCAAGAATGCATCAATCAAGATAAGGGTTGAATGCAGAAAGGAACGCATTGATAAGCTAGGCGAAGACGTTACTATTCCTGTCCTACAACTACAAGAACTCGAGGTTGGCCTCGAAAAGGTCCAATTCAAATTCAAGGAGACCGGTCTTGATTGGATGTTGAACAAGATTGTGAGTAATTTCTTTGACAAGATAACACAACTTGTGAGAGAGAACTTGAGAGAACAAATTTGCCTATCCATCAACAATGCACTTGAAACTTTCAATAGATATATTGAGGTGAATCCGGATTTAATGCTGAAAATACTGGGCATCTCTATCGATGATTTGGAAGAAAACGTTGCATGGGTGTAGATTTTCAGAGCGTGATATTAATATCTTGGTGATATTAAAATAATGAAACGATTTAAAAAAAAGTTTTAAATGTTTCCTAATTAATAATCCCATTTCAATACCGTTGTAATATTGCCTTCGCATTAGTCTCTGGTCGCAAAGGAGCCATGAAACGTGAACCATTTGGTGCATATGAACTACGTAGCGAATGTTAGATGCCATGTCGAGGATACAAAATCTGAATGAGAAAATCACTACACTGTGAAAGCAGTCGTGTGACATCTGTGCAAAACTACGTGTACGTACAGTGAATGAAATAGTGTACTTTGAACTTATCAAATCGAATGAATCATCTATTACCATTTTCCTGCTGCTTTTAATTTTGCGGCAGGCCTCCGTAATCAGCTTGAATCGCTCTAATGCGTGGATTCATAGAGATCAGATGCAAACAGAACTACACGTACACATTGATTTTCAGTACCGTTACCGAACATTCTTCCTAACCGATGCTAGAATCAATCACTTCTATCTTTAGTACTTTGATACTTCTCTTCTTTTTCTTATTGCATGTGACCATTTCTGAGAAGGATTTACTATCTTAACAAAGCTTTCATTGCCATCTTAGCTCTGTGTCACCGCTCTCTACGTTTCTCGTATGCTGCTGCACCGAAAGATCTCTCGATCGGGTTCATACCCAATGGAATCAGTAAGTAAGGATTCATTTTCATCAAAGAGGCACATGGACAGTATGAGGACAAAACCTATCCTACAGGCAGGATTATCGCTAGATACAATGAGGAAATGAACCTCCTAACTGGAGCCAAATGTAACGTTCCTACCAGCGGGATGGATTTGCTGACTTTTCTCTCAGCCATCTGATTAGATTCCAGGCCTTCGTATACTGCCGACCTCTGGAGTCTTTTCTTCAGGAACTTTTACAGCCGTCCTTACGAGTAATTTAAAATTCTTCACCGACCTTGAGATAACTGTTCTGAGTATAATAAACAGTGTTCAAACAGCATTACACACATATTTCTGGCAAATCTAAACAAATCGAGCCACACCATTTGTATCAAATCACTCCAAAGATCGATGCCTGGAGGAAGAATGAGAACAAGAGTTACAAATCTCTTCCTAAAATAAATTATCATTACCAATGAAAGTGTGTTCTTCCTCTATATCTTCTTCTATCGTCCCAGTGTCCAATTATCTTACTTTCTTTACGAACCGCAACGCCAAGACCGTCACTATTATATTCAGTTTCCCATATAGAGCTTGACATCATGTTTGACAGCCATGCATCGTACTCCATTTTGTGCACCGATGACGGTAAATATACATAGAGCCTAATGGTATCAAATGGAACCATCTCGACACCTTTGACACTCGTCTTCCAATCTTTCTTCATCCTCCTGTCCACGACCAAGCAACCGACGGTCTTCAAACATTGGACAACGAAAAGAGTGACGAACCCGTAAGACCGTCATCCAAATGTATACTAGGTACGTGTACACATATTCGATCTCACTCGTTCAAAATTGCCTTCTTGCTAAACGTACATCATCTCGAATCGTTCTACCCTTTACAGAACGATGACCATAATAGGTTATTGCAGACAGCATCTATTGACTTGCTTTCAAATTGATTATTTACAAAAACATAAGTGAAGTACGTGTACGTGTACACTAGTGTAGTACTTTTGTGCACTTCTTACGTGTATAATTTATTCTCTTGGTGTGAATTGGTGTCAGACAATCCGATATTGTTTCTGCTCCTAGGGATTACTTTGTAAAGTCCCGTGGTATTTATGAATGAGATTTTACCATGCTCTCAAAGCCAACACCAATGGTGTAAGCAATAAATCCTCCTAGGCCAGTAATGGCAAGATTCTCTATCGCCGGCCAAACCCAGAATTCTCGTGTTGCGCATGATTTCACAATCCCCACTAGCAAAAGAGCTGTTCCAGTGCATAATGTAGCTGCAATCAATCCTGTGTTTTGGTCACACACAAGCGCGAAGGGAATCACTGACGGTGCTGATCCTAACAGAAAGAGGAAACCTGATACTAAGCCCGCTAAAATGGGTACCCGCCTTTCTTCTTCTAGCACACCGAATTCAAGAGCAATCATTATTTTTAGGAGGGCATCTTCATCTGATGCATAAAAATCTACCAGAGTGTCACGAATGTCAAGTCCTATCTTTTCATCTTCAGGAATTCCAATCAACGAAAACAAGTTTTGTAACTCTTTGACTTCATTTCTGTGATAGTGATGAATGTGAATTTTCTCAAGCTTAATTTCACCCGCCAGTACTTGATGTTGTGATTTTGTTGCTATATATTCGCCTGCGAACATTGATACTGCACCCGCCATAGCACCAGAGATGCTTGTGAGAAGTATATAGTTCACAGGAAACCCCCCTCCTGAAACACCGGAGACGAGGAGAAATGTCGAGACAAGCCCATCGTTTACACCAAGGATTATATCACGCCAATATTGTCGCTGCTTCCCCAAGTGTTCAATATAGGCTGGCTTTGACTTAGATTTTCTGTATTCAGCTGGCGCCTCAACGCTACCATACACGAATTCGGTCATTTGATGCAAATTCGAGATACGTGGTACATGTACTTGAATTCAAGGATATGTCTTGGATATGTGCTTCGATTGAGAAGCTGATGAAAAGACAGTTCGGATAAAAAAATAGGCATGGAACGCGTAAGAATAGACCAAGACAAGTTTGAAAGTGTCATATTTTCTTTTCCGTTCGTTGGAACGAACTAGAACACACTACGCACTACACGTCAGCGACCAGCAAGTGGAGTGGGGCGTTCCCAAAATGGGAC
>Ga0115005_10001893_pt1 | contig 16728 bp, 10 predicted proteins | sample ArcOceMetagenome_FD_87163 | JGI IMG/M metagenome (GOLD analysis project Ga0115005, IMG submission 87163) | Marine eukaryotic phytoplankton communities from Arctic Ocean - Arctic Ocean - Greenland ARC118M Metagenome | ecosystem: Environmental > Aquatic > Marine > Oceanic | place: Arctic Ocean... | reverse complement strand
GCCTCTTTTTTCATCTTCCTTCGTTAAAAATCCTCGTCAACGTAACGGTTGCCTACGTTTTTTGCCTCGGCTGATAAAAAATAACCTCAAAATAACTTGTGTTTAATTGTGACCAAGAACTTATTCAAATTAAATCACTTCATGATTTTTCAGATATCTAGTTTATGTAAGGTGAGGAAATAAAATTTATCCATGATAAAATAGATTGAGAAAATGGCGGAAAAATAGACCGTCAAAAACTATATTTAATATTGACTAGTTACTTATATGTTTCTTTGAATGCTGTACTAAAGTGTAATGAAGTAGTTAATTAGAAATTATTTTCAAAAAAAAGCGGAAACTTTTAATTCATATGTCCGTTTAATATAAATTATTATTTTTTGGCATAATTATTGGATTGGTTATCAGTCTAAAACATATGATTATTTTATTTGATGGAAGTCCCTATACTTCAAACCGATCATTCTAATTCCCACGAACAATCCTTAAGCATTTTGTCTTTTGGAAAATCACCTAGCTAAATTCCTGCATTTTATTAACCAAATGCTCACTCGATATTTGAGTGGAGTTTAACTACTTACAAAAAACAAACATTTATGATTCCTCAATTTCCTTTTCACAGGCAGTTAGGTAAGTTAGATTGTGGGGTGACTTGTCTCAAAATGATTACTGATTATTTTGAAAAATTCATTTCCTTTGAAGAGCTTCAAAACTTTTTACCCATTCGTAAAGATGGTGTTTCACTTAATGACATTAGTGATGTGGCGTCCGAAATTGGTCTGAAAACCATGGGAGTAAAAGCTACCTATGAGCAGCTTGTGGAAGATATTCCCACGCCTTGTATTGCATTTTGGAAGCAACAACATTTCGTAGTTATTTATCATGTTAATGATGAATATGCTTGGATTGCTGATCCTGCATCGCGAGGGATCTATGTCCAATCAAAAGAAACTTTTCAAGAAGGATGGATTTGTGATCCTGAAAATCAGGCTGGCGTTTTATTATTATTTGAAAAAATACCTACTTTTTCTGAATCCAAAAAATCTAAGAACTTACAGGTGAGTATTTAATTCTACTTCAAGATTCTAATAGTTAATGAGTTACTTGATATTAGGTTATGGTCAAAGATGTAGAAAATTGAAGTAATAGTTTATTAGATAAATATTCAAAATAACTTCAAGCGCCTTAAAGTAGAATTAAGCAAACTATGAGAAAACAAAAATGAGTTCAACTATTTTCAAACGGATTTAGAATATCTAAAAAAAATCTAATGTATTTCATAGCAGATAGTGCAAAACTATCCTGTCATTTTTTTATTTTTGGATTTCGATTCAAATAGCTAAAATTTAAATTTGAAATTATTCCCACATATATTGGCTAGGGTAGGAGGTGGCACTTTCTCAAAAGTGGCGGCTTTGTCATTTGGGAAAATGTCTTTTGTAAATGTCTTGTTACAAAAAGTAAGTGACCTTGAATTTCAATTTGAAAAAGTGCTTCAAAGTTTTCAAGCAACATTTGAAAATACGGAAGATTATCAACTTCGGGCAATTCTAAAAAATGGGAAGAAAGATTTCCAAAATCAACGTTTTTCTTTTTTTAAAAAATTACAAAAAATCGATCAGGAAGAAATCTTAAGGGATTTACTTTTTAACATTTCTGTTTATTCTGACTGGAAACTGGAATTGGAAAATTTGAGAAATGAGTTTGATTTGATTTTTAAAAAAGAAGAACTATCGCAATATACTTTTTTGAAAGATTTTTTTCAAAATGAAAATTTTCAAAAGGGAATCTTACAATCTAGCCATTCTTTATTTCATCAAAACAAAAAATTAACTTCGAAGTTGCCAAAAGATTATAGGAAAAAAGAACGGCAAACGCTCCGAGCTTTAGCTCAATATTTTTATCGGATTGGAGGGAAAACATCTCCGTTCAGTCATTTCACCACACTTGATCTTTTAAGTAAAAAAAGTGGAATTTTTAAAAATGAAAACTTAGAAATTGGAAGCAGTTATTTCCAATACAATAATTTCATTTTGGCAGAAATGAAGGCTCTTTTATTGCAGGAACCCATTTTTTTTAGGCAATTAAAATTACAAGTCAATCCGTCTATTTTAGTAAAAAATAATGGGTTTCATTTTATTAAAAACACTAAAAATATTGAGACGATTCAGCAAATAGAAGTTGCTGGAATTTTAGAGCAACTTAGTCAAACGATCATTCCAAAAGAAGGTCTAACATTTGATCTTGCAGTAACTCAATTGTTAGAATTAGTAGAAGCAGATCAAGCAAGTATTGAAAGTTATTTATTGGAATTAATTGAATTGGGATTTTTAGAATGGCAATGGGTTTTTTCGGGATTAACTTTTAATTGGGAAAAAAAGTTTTTAGATTTTTTAATTTCAATAGATGATTTTTCAAATAAAGAGGATTGGATAATTTGTTTAGAAAAAATGATTCAGGGTAAAGTTCAATTAGAATTTAGGGATCAAGATTCTCGGTTTTTTTTCCAAGATACTTTGAAAAATAATCTCGAAAAATTAGGTTTGAAAAATGTGAATCTAGAATTACTTTTCTTTGAAGATGTCAGAAAACCTGCTTCAATTCAGCTGCCAGAAAGTGAAGTAGCACCAATCATTCAGTCGCTAGATTCCTTACTTCGGTTACTTGAGCCTTTGATGAAAAATGAAATGCAAGATCGCATTTTGCATTGCTGGTCTAAAAACTTCAAAGGCGAAAAATCAGTTCCGCTGCTGGATTTTTACCAAAAATATTTTCAAACTTATTTTTATAACAATACATCTACAAATAGTGAAAAAGGAAAAATAATAAATTTTATCAAGTCAAGATTGAAAGAATTTGGTGAAATTGATGAAGAAGGAAATCTAGTTTTTTACCTAAAAGATCTTGAAAGCTTTTTTCCAAAAAGACCAATTAGTTTTACCACATGTTACAGCGGGCTTTTTCAATTTTATAAAAAAGGAGGAAAACTAATAGCGGTGATCAATGGTTTGACTCCAGGTTATGGAAAATTATTCGGACGATTCTTGCCATTGTTTAGCGAAGAAATAACAATACAATTACAAAAGTGGAATGCTGAAATACAAGATGAAAGCATGTGGGTTGAAAATGTAGATGCATCTATTTTTAATGCCAACCTACATCCTTCCTTATTGAATCTTGAAATAAAAAATGCGACCAGCGAAAATAATTTATTCTCCGAAAATCTAGTCCCCATCAACGAAATTGAAGTCATCTGGGATGATGATTTAAAAGAACCAATTTTAGTTTTCTCTAAAACGAAAAAACGAATTTCTATTTTTGATTTTGGCTTTGAGCATCCTGAAAATCGTTCTCCGATGTTTCAATTATTGAATGGTTTTAGTTTGCCTCACGCGACTTATCGTTTCTTCTTAGAATGGGTAAATGAATTATTTTGTGTAGAGAAACCTAATGGGATTAAGGTTTTCAGAAGAGTTGTGATTGATGATCATTTAATTTTACAGCGAAAGTCTCAGGAAGTTCCCCATTCCTTTTTTCCTCAAAAAGAAAAAAGCGAATCCAACAGTTCTTACTTTTTAAAGATGCAAAAATGGAAATCCGTTCATCATTTTTCACAATATATTTTTATCAGACCATTACAAGATTTAGAAAATTCAAATAAAAACCTGAAGAAAGATTTTTTCAAACCACAATTGATTGATTTAAATTCTCCACTTGCAATTGTATTGTTACAAAAAGTATTAGAAAAACATTTAGGGAGAATTCGACTGGAAGAAATGTTACCTAAGGAGGAAGAGATGATGGGTGATTCAGTTGCGGAATTTGGTGTTCAATGGGGAGTTGGTGGTTAGGTTAGGTATCGGATCCCTTCAAGGGATCCGATACCTTTTTCTTTAAACCTTTATCAAATTTAAAATCAACTATTTATTTTTTCCAAGTCAAGTAGGAAAGCATATTCTAAAGCAGTTTCTTTGTGTTTTTCAAAACGTCCTGCTAATCCTCCGTGACCCGCCACCATGTCGCAATGCATGATTAAATTATTTTGATCCGTTTTCAAATCTCGTAATTTTGCTAACCATTTGGCAGGCTCCCAATATTGAACTTGCGAGTCATGATAGCCTGTCGTGATCAACATGGAAGGATAATTTTTGGCTTCGACGTTGTCGTAAGGCGAGTAAGATTTGATGTAATGATAAAATTTCTCCACCTTCGGATTTCCCCATTCATCGAACTCGCCAGTCGTCAAAGGAATCGTTTCGTCGAGCATCGTATTGATAACATCCACAAATGGAACTGCTGCCACTACGCCATTCCAAAGTTCGGGGCGCATATTGATAATTGCTCCCATCAACAAACCTCCAGCACTTCCTCCCATCGCATATAAATGATTACTTGAAGTGTAATTTTCTTTAATTAAAAAATCACCACAATCAATAAAATCATCAAAGGTATTTTTCTTATTGAGCAACTTTCCATTCTCGTACCAATGTCTTCCCATTTCTTCTCCTCCTCGAATATGAGCAATCGCATAAGCAAATCCACGATCCAATAAACTCAACCGAATCGAACTAAAATAAGGATCCATACTATGTCCATAACTACCATAAGCATATAATAAAAGTGGTTGTTTTCCATCCTGCTCAAAACCTTTTTTATAGACTAGAGAAATAGGGATTTTTGTTCCATCCTTAGCGGTAGCAAATAATCTTTCCGATTGATATTCTGTTTTATCATAACCTCCGACAACCTCTTGTTCTTTTAATAATTGCATCTCTTTAGTCTGCATATTATAATCAAAAACTGAATTTGGCGTCGTCAAAGAAGTATAACCCAAGCGAAGAATTTGAGTATCAAAATTCATGTTAATCGAAGTGTAAGCCATGAAGGCTTTTTCTCCAAAATCAACATAATGTTCTTCCCCCTCCCATGGTTTAATTCTCAATTGTGTAATCCCTTCGATCCGTTCTGAGACGACTAAGTAGTCATTAAATAAATCAACGTCCTCCAACAAAACATCCTCTCGGTGAGGTATGACTTCTTTCCAGTTTTCGCGAGTCGTTTCAAATTCTGGACATTCCATCAAGCGGAAATTTTGAGCATCCAAATTCGTTCTGATCAACCATTTATCATGATAATGATTGATGTCGTATTCTAGTTTTAATTCCCGATTTCGAGGTTCGAATAGTTGAAATTCTCCATCAGGCGTATCTGCATTAAGGAATTTATATTCTTGCGTCAAGGTTGCGTATGAACCAATGACTAGATATTTTTTCGATTTAGTTTTGTAAATAAAAGTTCCATAAGTTTCATCAGCCTCATGAAAAACGAGTTGGTCTGAAGCAGGATCAGTTCCTAATTTATGTTTGAAAATTTTATAAGATCGAAGCGATTCATCTTTTCGAGTGTAGAAGACTGTTTGATTATCATTTGCCCAAACAGTTCCACCGGTGGTGTTTTCGATTACGTCAGGAAGCATTTCACCTGTCGTCAAATTTTTAAATCGGATGGTATAAATTCTTCGACTGACGGTGTCTTCACCGAAGGCAACAATCTGATTACTTGGGCTGACACTTTTTCCTGCAATTTTATAATAATCGAATGGTTTGGCCAGCTCATTTTCATCTAACATGATTTCTTCAGTAGCTTCCAAATTTCCTTTTTTCCTAGCATAAATTGGATGTTCTTTTCCTTCCTCAAATCTGGTGAGGTAGAAATATCCATTGTCAGCATAAGGAACCGATTCATCATCTTGTTTGATTCGACCTACGATTTCATCAAATAATTTTTTCTGAAAATCTTCCGTGTGCGCTAAAACTTGTTTGGTGTAGTCATTTTCAGCATTGAGGTAATCCAAGGTATCTTGCGTTTGAGCATCGGGCGTTTCTGCATTTTTTTGTTCATCAGAAAGTCGCATCCAAAAATAATCATCCACGCGAGTGTCGTTGTGGGTGATCATTTCAAGAGGAATCTTTTTGGCAATGGGAGGTTTAGGATTTTGGTTTCGACTCATTTTATTATTTAATTCAATTTCTATTTATGAAATATTAGTTTTTTTATCATGTTAAATGATTTTTTAACCATCTCTGTTTCCTCTGTGGTTAAAGTATATCTAGGAATGCGAACTAAATAAATTCAGAATCTATTTAATTCGCATCCCTTAACTATTACAATACGAAAAAAAATAAAACCCGTTTCGAAAAATTTAAAAAGATGTCACAATTCAAAAACAAAAGGAGCATTTACAATTCTATTTTCACTTGCTTGATAAGCCGCAGCATTTAAAAAAAGCGTATCATCTATTTCCTTTTTTCCATAACTCGCATGAATATGACCGAATAAATGAACTTTTGGCTGTACCTGTTTTACTTTTTCCAAAAGTCCTTTTTCCCCTCTAGAAGTAAAAGTAGGGGTCAAATCCAGAATAGAATAAGGTGGTTGATGAGTGATGAGAATTTGAGTATTGTGTGGAATACTTTCCCAAGTCCGATTTTTCCAATCCTTAGGAAAAGGGACTCCCCAAATTAGGTTTCCATTAATTTCAATCCCAGAATGATCCAATTGCAAAACACCTTGAGGCATTTCGATATCTAATAGAGAAGTCTTTTTCTCTAAATTAAAATCATGGTTTCCCCGAATTAGAATTTTATGTTCAAAATCCAATTCACTCATCCATTTCAAAAAATCAGCGACCTCTTCTCGATTCCCTTGATTACAAACATCTCCTGCATGCAGTAGAACATCCCCTTGCGGTAAATTGAGCTGTCGATGACAACCATGAGTATCAGAAATGGCAATATATTTCAATGTGTTTTATTTATTCGGCTAATATAACAATTGATTATTTTAACTGTTCATCGAATTTGTAATTACTTTGTTAGACTTTCAAGAAATTTCTATCGAATATATTTTGTCATTCTCCCGAGATTCACAATATTGCAGTCACCTTATGCAACTGAATACCTCTTACAAACAAATACTAGCGATAAGCACTCCAATCATGCTTGGAAGTGCGGTTCAGAATGTCATAGCAGCAACTGATGTGGTTTTTTTGGCTCGTTTGTCGAAAGCTGATTTGGCGGCTATTGGAATCGTTGGCGTATTTTATTTAATCATTGCAGCGGTTGGATTTGGTTTTTCGAAAGGAGGACAAATCATGATTGCTAGGAGAATGGGAGAAGGGCAGGTTGGTGAGGTAGGGCGTATATTTTATGCGATGGTTTATTTTGAATTGTTGCTGGCGGTCTTTATGTTTATGTTTATGCAATATGGTTCGTTACAATTCTTTTCCCATTTTGTAGATAATCCTGAAATCCTTTTTAAATGTATTGAGTACCTGGAATATCGTTCCTATGGTGTATTTTTTAGCTATGCTGGAGTGGGGATTGTGGCACTTTATACGGGAGTGGCGAGGACAAATTTTATTGTAGTAGATACCTTAATTTTGGCGGTGGTCAACTTCATTTTGAATTGGGGATTGATCTTTGGAAAATGGGGATTGCCAGAAATGGGAATTGCAGGGGCAGGATTAGCTAGTACAATTGCAGAAATTGTGGCCTTTGTATTGTTCGTGATTTATATCTTTTTTGATAAAAAAGCGGTGGAATATAATCTCTTTAAATTACCTAAAATTGATTTTGAATTAATTAAGCAGCAACAAAAAATTGCGACTCCGATTGTGGCGCAAGCGGTAGTTGGAATGGGAAGTTGGTTTTTCTTTTTTGGTTTAGTGGAGAATTTGGGCGAGCGAGAATCTGCGATTACAAGTATGATGCGGATTGTTTATTTGGTGCTTTCGATCCCTTGCTGGGGATTTGCTTCGGGAATAAATACGATGGTGAGTAATTTGATTGGGCAAAATAGGCGAGCGGAAGTATTACCTTTGATTTGGAAAACGGCCTTGCTTTGCTTGATTGTTACTGTTTCGATTTCTTTGCCCGTTATTTTATTTCCGCAATATAGCTTATATCCATTTTTTGGAGAAATTAATTTAGATTTGATTCAAGATGCGCAGTATACCTTATATGTATTGTTTGGGATTTTGATGATGTTTGCGGTAGGCGGCGTTTATTTTAATGGATTGGCTGGAACAGGTGCGACTTTCTATGGATTGATGATTCAGACGGTATGTGCGGTAGCTTATGTATCATATGTTTCGTTTGCGGTGAAGCAGTTGGAGGTAGGTTTAGAATGGGCTTGGGCGGCGGAGATATTTTATTGGATGGCAATTTTGGGGATGTCGTATTGGTATTTAAAATCGAATAAGTGGCATAAGTTGGAGGTGTGATTTTCAATGGTGAATGGTGAACAGTAAATGGTTAATCTTATTTTTTATGGAAAATAGGATTAATTCTGTCTATGAACTTATATGAGATTAAAAGATGAAAGCTAAAGAAACCTACTTAAAAGGAAAGTCCATTTTTATAGTTTCTCTGATCGTAATTGGAGTAACTATTTTAACGGTCTATTTGTCTGGAATAAATTACAATCGAACCGTAACTTCAAATTTATATTTATCCCTTGGAATAATCGGAACCTGTCTTTTTCTTTTTATGAGTTATGGATTGTATCAAGGAATTGGTTTAATCGATGATTTTCACAAATACAAAGATTTTAAATCTGGAGATATCATTTCTGATTCAGGAGAATTTCCCGATTTACCTGACCTTGATGTTGGAGATGGACTTGGAGAAATACTGTTGGCAATAATTTTATGGATAGGAATGACGATTCTTATTTTTATCCTTTTAATAATGCTCGAAGCGGTGTTTTGGTTTTCTCTTTTTGTTATTTTGACCATGTTATATTGGGTGTTTTTTAGAGCCTTAAAATTAGTCTTTAATAAATCAAACGAGACAAAAGGGGAAATTGGATTATCAATGCTATACTCCTTAGGTTATACCATCTTATTTACTGGATGGATTTTCGGAATAGGTTATTTAAGTGAAATGTTGAAATAAAAAACGAAAACCTACGGAAGCTATCATATTTTAGTTTTCTTGAGAAGAAATACGAAGAAGAATTTTAAAATACTAGAACTGATGAAAATAATCTTTATCACTCATACATACTATATTACTAATTACCTATATTCCAAATCCTAAAAGCCGACGGCTGGTTAGCTCCTCATACAAGTGGTATAAATTATAGGTGTGATTAAAAATTATTAAAATCAAAAATTATGAAGCCCATATTTCTTTTACTTTTATTGCTAGGCTTTTTAAGCTGTACTAGTTTAGAAAATGAGAATTCGAAAAATAGCGAAGCCCAAGTTTCATCAGAATCCGAAACTGAAGAAGAACATTGGTATTCAGATCGAGGTTTTGAAAATGAAGATGGGAGCTATTTAAAATACTTTTGCCAAGGAGAAAATATGTTCATAGAATATGGAAACACCAATTTTAAAAGAATATTAAAAGACACTTTTTACTGTAATGAATATCCTAGTCTTCCTAGGTTATGGAGCCAAAATGAAAATTTTATTTGTTTAAGATTTGGATGCGGAAGTCCATGTTGGGGGTCATTAATTCTTCCTTTGAATGAAAATGATACTGTTGAAAGTTATATGTTCCAATATTCTTTTGATGAAAAAAGAAATATACTCATTTACCTAGATTACGAGGAAGAGCAAGAAAAACATTTCATTGTAGCCAAAAATTTAAAATCAAAACAAACTGAGGCAATTTATTTTGAGCCCTGCTTCAATTTTGGTTTTATGGGGAATTGCATTGATTCATTAAATCTTGAAAATGGAGTTCTATATCTACAAACTATAAAGAATGAAGAAATAACAGAAGGATTGAATTCAAAAGAGTTCAATATTATTCGAAGAGAAATAAAAATTTGATATTTTCGATTAAGAAAATTCAACTCATCACTCATCACTCATCACTAAAAAACCTATGTTCCAAATCATAAAAGACGACGGCTGGCTAGCTCCTTACGAACCTGAAATTCAAGCACGCTTTGATAGATTTCAAGCTACGCTAAAATGGATCAAGGAAGAATTTGGCAGCTTAAAAAAATATGCTTCCTTCCACCAATATTTAGGATTGCAGTATGATAAAAATAAAAATGGATGGTACTATCGAGAATGGGCACCCGCTGCGGATGCGTTATTTTTGATTGGAGATTTTAATCATTGGAAAGGCGAGGATCATCAGATGTATCAAAAAGGAGAAGGGCTTTGGGAAATATTTATTCCTGATGAAAATGGTCAATCAGTTCTCCTGCATGAGGAATTAATCAAAGTTCAAATTCATTCTCAAGGTCAAGTTAAAGACCGAGTTCCTGTTTACATAACAAGAGTTTTACAAAATCCAGAAACCCATCTTTTTGCCGGACAGATTTGGAACCCATCTGAACCTTTCTCGTGGACGGATAATGATTTTGATTTTGGGAAAAATACGCCTCCGTTGATTTATGAGTGTCATATTGGAATGGCGTCGGAGGAAGAGGAAGTGGGAACCTATTTAGAATTTGCCAATGATACTTTGCCTCGGATTCATAAATTAGGCTATAACTGTATTCAAATGATGGCGGTGCAAGAGCATCCTTATTATGGATCTTTTGGCTATCATGTGAGTAATTATTTTGCGCCATCTTCTCGTTTTGGAACTCCGGAAGATTTAAAATATCTAATCAATAAAGCTCATGAATTGGGCATCGCAGTCATTCTTGATGTGGTGCATTCTCATGCTGTGAAAAATGTGGAAGATGGATTAAATGATTTTGATGGTTCCAAAAAACAATACTTTCATGAAGGTGACCGAGGTTATCATCCGGCTTGGGATTCGAAATTATTTAATTATGGAAAAGAGGAAGTGAAGCGTTTTTTGTTGTCTAATTTAAACTACTGGATGACGGAATTTCATTTTGATGGTTTTCGTTTTGATGGAGTAACTTCAATGTTATACGATCATCATGGACACTTTATGAGCTTCGATCATTATGATAAATATTTCAAAGAAGGCGTGGATTGGGATGCTTTGATTTATGTTCAATTGGCGAATCAATTGATTCATGAGTTAAATCCGAATGGACTTTCTATCGGTGAAGATATGAGTGGAATGCCTGGATTATGTCAACCAATTGAATCAGGTGGATTAGGTTTTGATTATCGGTTAGGAATGGGGATACCAGATTTTTGGATAAAATTATTGAAACATTCTCAAGATGAAGATTGGGATATTAATGAGATTTGGGACGTTTTGAATAACCGAAGATTTCGAGAAAAAACGATCGGTTATGCTGAATCACATGATCAAGCGATGGTGGGTGACAAAGCGTTAGCTTTTTGGTTGATGGATAAGGAGATGTATTTTCATATGAAAAAAGAAGATACTGATTGGGTGATTGAGCGAGGAATTGCTTTACATAAAATGATTCGGTTGATTACGATTAGTTTGGGAGGCGAAGGATATTTGAATTTTATTGGAAATGAATTTGGGCATCCTGAGTGGATAGATTTCCCAAGAGAAGGAAATGAGTGGAGTCATAAATATGCGAGAAGACAATGGTCTTTGGTCGACAATCCTAAATTGAAATATGAATGGCTGAATAATTTTGATCAAGCCATGATTTCTTTTTTCAGAAAAAATAATGTACTTACGGCTTCCGTTGCGAACAAATTAAATATGGATACCGTGAATCATGTGATGATTTTTGAGAAAAAAGGGTTGGTCTTTTTATTCAATTTTCATCCGGTGAATTCTATTCCTAATTATAAATTTCCAGCGCCACAAAAAGGAAAATATCAAATCGTTTTAAATTCAGATGATAAAAATTTCGGGGGACATGATCGATTGGATGAGTCGATTATTTATGAATCTTTTGAGGAGAATGGGGGGGAGGTGTTGCAGGTTTATTTGCCGAATCGGATGGCTTTTGTTTTAACGGTGAATGGTTAATGGTGAACTGTTAATGTATTTGCTGTGGTGCAGCAAGAGCGAAAAGTATTAATGTTGAACGGTTAACAACTCCAAGAGAGATTAACCGTTCACCATTACTTAAACACCCATCCAAAAGTAATCGTAAACGTCTCATTAGGCAAAATCTGCCCCGTAAAAGGAATATCATTCTGAGTAACTAAAACCCTAGAATCATTTACTTCAACCCCAGTTTTTTTCCTAAATAATTCCTTCCGCTCCTGCATCCAAATATCCTGTCTTCTCGAAAATGGCATAAAATAAGTTCCTCGTAAATAAAACTCCCGTGCAGGATTTAATTCAATGGCAAGCTCTGCCGTCAATTTTAAATTATGTGTTCGACTTCCATAATTTACTTTGATATTATTCGCTTTAAATTTTTCTTCTTCGATTTTAAATTTTCCATAATCATTATCCGCTATTCCAATTTTCCGATAATATTTAAAATTAGAATACTCTGCCACCGCTCGCAAATAGAAAGGTCGTTGTTTAGATAAGTTTATACTCAATCCTAAACCCGCAGACCTTTCTTTGTATCGACTATCGGCAAAATCAAAGGCAGTATTCAATCGAACGAAAAGATTTCTTCGGACATAAATATCAAAACCAAGATTTCCAATAATTTCAAAATTCCTACTTTTCATCTCCTCTGAAATATTGAAAATATTCTCCTTCGGATCGCCATCGGTCAAAAGCGTAACACCCATTTGTTGACCACCAGAAGATATTAAATGAGTTCCTAAGCCAGTATGAAAACTAAATCGATTAAAATCTTTTTTCCCTTTTTTCTTTCTTCCTCGATTAATTATGGTAGCGTTTTTCATTTCACTCATATCAAAGTCAAGTTCTTTTTCTTCCTTGGCCGCTTCTTGTTGGCGCTTGACATATTGAATAGAATCTCTGCGCAATTGCAACTCCGCCAAGTAAACTGGATCAAGCGCTTTTCGAGCAACATCTGCATTTTTGAGTTGTTCCATACTCGCTGCTAGGCCTTCGCTCATGGGGGTCGTATTATAATTCGCCCAAAAATCAGGATCGTAACTGCCAGTCATTTTCGTGAACCTTTGGTTCCTAGACATTCTCTCCAAGTAGGGAAGGGGAGAAGATTTTGTAGGATTGATTTGAGTGATTTTAACCTCATTGGTATATATGCCACCGCCACCGTATAGTCCTTTTCGGAAGGCATCGCTGAAGTACCATTTGTCTCCCAGCTTTTGATAATTGACGACATAAGAATTGCCTTTCCAGTTTCCAGAGTACAAAGGATAGTCATCATATTTTTTCAAACCATCAGGCGTAATTTCAAATTCCCTTTGATGATTGCATAAGATCCTTTTTCGATATAAATTCTGCCTTTCATTCTAGCAGTAATCTTTTTAGGTCTTTTTGATCTCCAAGTCCAACTCCAGCCACCTTTTTCGCTTTTCCCTTTTTCTACATTTTTTCCTTTCTTTCCATATTTATCTGGCGCATTATAATCTTTGTTAAAACCGATGATGTAAACTGGTTTTCCATTATAAGTGGTCATACTCTCAATCCAATAATCATAAACTGGAAAGAAATCTTCTTGCAAAAAATCCTCTCGATTATAAACAAAATCAAATCGATGTGGAGCCATGTGACCAGAAGTAAATCCTCGTTGAATCGTAGTGTCCAAAGGGTTCGCTAAATTAATCTTCCGACCTTGCACCAAACTTACTTGTCCTTCTTTCGAACTTTTGTAACTCTTTTTATATACATTTAAAACACCTTCTGCCAAATAAATATGAGTGGAGTCATCGTTCGTTCGAGACTCTCGATAGAAAGCTAAATTAGTGTGCCCATTAGTTGGGTAGTTTTTTGGAATACGTTTGACTGCTTTTCGTACGATATTTTCTACCGCAGCTGGGCCGAGTACTTCGACTTCTAGCAATCCTTCATTGGTTTGGACAAGTTCGATGGTGGACGGATTACGGAGGTGTTTTACTTTTTTAGCAAAAGATTTATAGCCTAAAAATGAAACCGTTAATTCTTCTTCAAAAACATTGGCAGGTACTTTAAATTCAAATTCTCCTTTTTCACTAGTCGTCGTTCCGATTCCTATTTTCGGAATTCCGATGTGCGCAAAGGCCAACGGTTCTTTAGTGGCTTGGTCGATTACTTTTCCTCGAAGGGTTATTCTAGAAGTTTGTGCGTGGGTAATATTTGCCATGAAAAAAAGGCAGAAGAGGAGCAATGATGGAATCTTCATAAATCGTTGCGTTGATAGAGGTTTTGTGAAATGTAGGTTTTATTAAGAGAGGACGAATGTAATCCAGAATTGTTACAAGATAAAAGACAACAACAATTATAATTAGTTGTGAAAAGAAAAATAAGTAGTGCACAATGATTAATATAATAAAATAGTTTTTATTATAGAGCGATGTTTGGCAGTTAAATTTATAAAATCAATGGTTATACTTTATAACAAAAAAAGGTCTTATCCCGATTCGGAATAAGACCTTTTTCATTTATAGAAAATCTTCTTACAACAACTTCTTCAACGCCGGTTCCAACGCCGCACCTCTCGGATTGATCGCCGCAATTTTCCCATCCCGATCCAAAAGGAAAGTTTTAGGAATAGAAGAAACACCGTAAGTCTTCGCTACCATTGATCCCCAATGCTTCAAATCACTTACATGATAATCCCATAACAATCCATCCTTTTCGATAGCAGCCACCCATTTATTTTTGGCAGCTTCCGTCTGTTGATCGATTTGCGCTTGACCTTTTAATCGAGGTAAAACTTTCGGATGGATTCCGTCAAGTGATACACTAAAGATTTCAAATCCTTTTTTACTATACTCATTATACGTTTTAACTACACTTGGATTTTCTCTTCGACATGGTCCACACCAACTTGCCCAAAAATCTATCAAGACTACTTTTCCTTTCAAATCACTTAGAGAATAAGTTTTTCCATCAGGAGATTTCATCTTAATGTTTGGAGCCATTTGCCCAACTTTTATTTTTTGAGTAGCTAGAAGTGCAGCAATTTGCGCTTCCTGAGTTGGAATAGTTTTTCGTAAAGTAGTTGTCATTGAACTAGCAGGAAAAGTCTTTTGTAAATTTCCTAAAGCTACTTTTTGTACCTCTAACTTCAATTGAGTAGAAGCGACATTATTGCTAGGTGGGTAAACAATATGTGCTCCCCAAGCCATCACCAACGGATTGTTAACTTTCATCAATCGTTCCTTTGCTTCTTCAGCTGAAGGTCTTTTGGTCATGAACCCTTGCATTAAACCCATGAATTCTTGAGTGGCAGGAGCGCCTTCTATTTTGATTCCAAAAGTATTCAATTGGTTTAAATCACCTGAGATTCGAATTGATTTTTCAGCACCAGTCATTACTAAGTATGCTTTTTGCGCACCAATTCGAACTCGATAAACACCTGCATTAAATCCTTCTGAAATTTGAACTTCAAAATTCCCATCTCCATCTATCTCTGCTTTTCCAACTACTCGATTAGAATTTTCAATGCTTGATTCATCTACGAATATTTTCAGGTTACCGCTGTTCGTTAAGTTACCCGTCAAGACTGCACTACCGGCAACCGAAGTATTCGGTGAGACTGGACTTGGCGTTCCGTTATTAACTGACTTGGTGTCGGTATCTCCACAATTAAAATTAAGAAGGATTAAAATTGCAAGAAATAAAAATGAACTAAATTTTCTAATATTCATAAGACAGAATTTTTAATAAAAAAAATCAAGTCGCTTTAGTAGAGTAGGTATCGGATACCTTCAAGCTATCCGATACCTTAATCACCTTGCGACTTATTTATATAGTAACTATTAATTTTCTAATTTGTTTTCCAAGGTATTATTATAAACATCTTTCCACTCACTCATTTCCCCAAAATCTTTTGCATCTATGGTTATCTTACTACCAATAACTTTTCCAAGTTGAGTGTGAGCGACGTTTTGTTTTTCTAAGAACTGTAAAAAGGCTACTTCATTGCTTGGTTTAACGGAAACAACTACTCGACTTTGCGCCTCTCCAAAAAGATAAGCATCTTTTCTGAAGGTTGGATCAGTATTAACCTTAAATCCTAAATCTCCAACCATGCCACTTTCCATTAAAGTTACAAATAATCCTCCTTCCGAAATGTCATGAACGGATGCTACTAATTTTTCTACAATCAATGCTTGCACATTCTTTTGCAATTCAAATTCTTCTTCCAACTCAAAGTGTGGAGTAGGAGAGTAATTCACCTCATGCACCGTTCTCAAATATTCAGAACTAGAAATATCGTTCTTCGCATTTCCCAACATAAAAATGGAATCTCCTTCGGCTTTAAATCCTAAAGTCATTTGATTTCGATAATCATCTAAGATTCCTAGCATTCCGATGGTTGGAGTTGGATAAACTGGTTCCGTTCCACCAGGCAAAACTGTTTGATTGTAGAAACTTACATTTCCACCGGTAACCGGTGTATTGAATTTTCTACAAGCTTCGCCCATTCCTTTGATTGCATTCGTGAATTGATAATACACTTCTGGATTATAAGGATTTCCAAAATTCAAACAATTCGTAATCGCGGCAGGAATTCCTCCTGAACAAGAGATGTTCCGAGCTGCTTCTGCCACCGCAATCATCGCACCTTTATATGGATTAGCATATACGTAAGCTGAATTACAATCTGTCGTTACTGCCAATGCTTTTTCCGTTCCTTTTACGCGTACCAATGCTGCATCAGATGGTTGATTAGTTGAAAGACTATTCGTTCTAACCATCGAATCATATTGCTCATAGACCCATCTTTTAGAAACGATATTTGGAGAAG
>Ga0115005_10001891_pt1 | contig 16746 bp, 12 predicted proteins | sample ArcOceMetagenome_FD_87163 | JGI IMG/M metagenome (GOLD analysis project Ga0115005, IMG submission 87163) | Marine eukaryotic phytoplankton communities from Arctic Ocean - Arctic Ocean - Greenland ARC118M Metagenome | ecosystem: Environmental > Aquatic > Marine > Oceanic | place: Arctic Ocean... | reverse complement strand
TGCAATGCATGACGCAACACTAACTGCCCAAACCCACGGTGAGGACCTAACACCTGAATTGCGAGCAGAGCGCGAATTTCTTCTTCGAAAACTTGATGAGATTGCGCGAGTTCAGAGCCACCTCCAGAACATCAATGTAGTAGATAGCAATGAAGGTGGAGAGCAAATCTCAAGGAGAAAACGATTCGTTTCTCGCGCAGAAATTCTAAACTACTGAAACGAAGATAATGGAAACTAGGAAGAAGACCCAGTTGGACTTGCGTTATTGATTATGCCCTTCTCTTCAAGTGTACTTGACCTTCCGCTTCGACACCCTTTTCCTCTTTATCTTTAACTTCAATGTCTTCGTGTTGAAGGCGTCGTTTTCTATATTCTTTCCATGTACCTTCTTACCATTTAAAGCAGCATCAGATAAATGTCCCTTGGCCTGTCCAGGCATTAAAGATTGGAGCAATAATTTGTTCTCGAGTATTTCTTCATTAGCATCTTCTTTCATATTCATAAGTAAATTAGTAAATTTTCCTTCAGCGTGTAAAGCCATATGCCCTGGGAACATACTAATCAGTCCGTTGTAGTCGGTCAATATTTTTGTAACGTCATTTGGAGAATCAATAACTAAATCACCAAGCTGATACTCGACAGGCTTTGATGGCATCACAAACGGTACACTAAACGTCTTGACTTGCAATGATCGGTTCGCTTCATTCAATGATATTTCACTGACGAGCGATTTGGGATAAATCATAGAACCGATCGACATGAAAATCGACAGACCAAGCCCCAAGTAACCCACTGTGGAATCAATTGTAGATGGATCAACGGCTGTGGCTTTCAAGGCAGGTGTGAAGTCCAAGACATACCAAGACCAGTATCCAGAATGCACAAGCGAAAATCCGAATAGACCTCTAGGGAACCTTGCTTTGGATGAGTTAGCTTTGTATAATAGTGTTGATTTCGATACACAAATGGGAGCTGGTGGTGAATCAACTGCATCTGAATGTTCGTCATCCTCCTCTGCAGTTCGTTTTGTAGAGAGTGGTCGAATGTTTTGGGAACTAGAAAAATGCTTTAAACCTTGCGATAGCCCACATCGACGAATCAATGAAGAGGGGATTGCGCAAAAGAACATGATTCACGTCTAGCTGTGTTTCGTTTCGCCTTTTGTGAAAGAATGAATGGTTGTAGCTGGTCGCTGGTCGGTTCCTCCAACAAGGTGGTGTCTTCTTGACTTGCTCCTTGCTCGCTTGCTCGCTTGCGAGCAAGCGAGCTCTAAATACACGACATTGAACAGTAAAAAGTAAAAATCATCGCACAAACGGGATTTTAACGGCTTTTAAAGAGGGTATCCTTACTTTAGACATGACATGTCTCAAATGGTGGGAGTTTGGATATAGCTTTATTACTAGTATGGAGAGTGTTGTTCTAATGTCGGCTACTACTTCTGCTATGAACCAGAAACAATTCAAAAGAAATAATAGTAAATTCTATTTTTATTTCAAGATTAGTAGCTCAGGCATCAAGGCAGGTTGACCGACAGGTATCCGCGATTGCTTGTATTCTACATCTACGAGCAGGATTCTTACTTACGAAATAACATCTTTTCCAGGCCAATTGAAAAGGCTTTGCACTATCTGAAGTGCAAAATCAGACATTTGGCAAGGCAGCGGCTCGTCACGCCTGGAATTTGCATCTACGTTCGGTATTCTTTTTAACCAGCAACCTTGCATGTTCGCCGTTGTTTCATGGCTAAAGGACTATTAGGACAACCATTATCTGGCGTATCACCAAACAATTTATTGTGATCGTAAATAGCGTGGCCTTGGAGCAATGTTCCAATGACTCTTGCACCAATCGATGACGTAGCCAAACTGAAAATGCCTCTATCAAGCACAGCAATATCGGCACATTTTTTACCTCAATCGAGCCAGCACGATCGTCATGTTGCAGCAAAATTGCCGGATTCGTTGTCATCATGTTTATAGCCGTTACCAGGTCAGGAATAGATCTACCATCAGGACGCTTGAGTACAGTTTTCAGTTTTGAATAAAGGAGAGAACATCTTCATCCCGGTCGCTGCTGAGTGCTGAGTGTTATGGTCGCTCCAGCTTGATATAGTTCGAGAGCCGATAATAACGAATTGGCCCTGACACTTCCAATGCCCGAGTTTGCGAGAAAATGCTTGAAGGCAAGATCATCGCTATCTGGGGCTAACTGAAAATCTGCTACTACATCGAGCGAGGCAAAGCGATCACGATCACTTTCAGAAACCAAGCAGTTGTGAGTTACATGGTGAGGACCTGACGACTGAGGACCAGTTGCAGCATTTACAGCAGCAATCGAATCCGTAATCAGCGCTTCCTATTCATTCTTTGGTTCAGGAACTATGCACAGACAATGATGTTGTGGAAGAAACTGAATCGCAATTTACTGAATCATGCGAGTCGTGCACAAATCCATGCAAAACTGAAACTGTTGACAAAGTGGGATTCATCTACTTCCACTTTTACTTCTTCATTCTTCTGACCCTAACCCTTATTGGCGTACAAGAGTTCGGTTTCTTTGTCCGTCCCAGCAGTACTGTTTGTTGTCACCTTCTTTTCAATCACGCTTGATAACTACGTGCGAGCTAGTCTAATGCGCTGATATTCTTGATAATTTTGAATGAAATTAAGTGCACTGCGATGAGTCTATTGACTGATACCATGTCAGGGAGATCTCAAATAAGGAAACCAATTCATAGCTAGAAGTTTTCATTCTGATGAATGCTGCATGGGATGGTATCATGCAGTACAAATGTTGAATGATGAAAACTTCTAATAATGTCGTTTGGGAACCTCCCAACCATGCATCTCCAGACTATCCCAATCCTCTGAACTGCGACCCTGTTGCTAGCTCGCTAGCTGTTTAAGGAAGGGAGAGAGAGAGATCCTGTTGTTGCCTTTTTCTTTCCGACAGGTGTCCACGAATGTAATCAGTGACGATTCAAAATACTCAGAAAAACTTGATGATGATGATGTTCACGTTTCATGTTTCATAGCACGCTACCGGCGAGCGTGCGTCGTACTACGTGGCGATGAAACTCCGCATTTTGGTTGGATCCAGTGGTCTTGTTGGTTTTGGCCACAAGACTTCCATGTCCAGAAACGACTCACTCACTCATGATCCGAGCAACAAGTAAGCGAAAGCGATCCGAGACAAAGATTGCGCAGGTCACGCCGATACGCCAGTAATTGTGACAAAATTTGAAAAACACGACTCCGTTTAGCTAAAATACTGCGAACAACCAAATGTTATGATTTTTGGAATTCCAGTCACACAACCTCGGGTCGTTTTTGATTTTTACTCTTTCGTTTTGAATTGGGCATCATTGGTATTTCTTACTCGTGCAAAAATACACGAGTAAACTCCTTCGCAGGCTGTTGGAGTGCCAAAGGAAGACAACCCCCCACCACTCATAATTCATCACTTGGAAGTATCAACACACACCACCACACAATGAAACTATCCAGCATTTGTATTGTTGCTTCAACTCTTTCCGGTTTTATTGGCCAGACATCTGCTGCTCACCTGAGAGCTAACAGTCCTGCCCACAAGCGCCGTAAAGCAGGTAAGCACATTTCGAGCATGCGTAAGATACCAACTGTTTTTATGGCATGTGCCACATCGTACAAAGTGTAGTAAATAGATCGACTGTTTGCAGCAACTGACCTTGTCCATTCAATGTATCACAGCCTATACAGATTTCGAATTCTTTGAGTGCGATGTTGTCGAAACGATTGGAGTTCCATTTCCTGGCGAAGATGATTTAGCGCCCACTATGAGCTGCGAAACAGACACAGAGCACGAATTTGGAGATGTCGTCTTTGATTTGGAGGGAGACACAGAAGAGTTTTTCCATGGCCTGGATCTTTCTTATGGCGATGTTCGAATCAGAGTACCAGTGGATGTTGTTGGTGAACATGATGTCATCAAGTTCGACGAAGTTACATCTGAACAAATCACCATCACATACACTGGAAATGAGCGACGAAATTTGGCGAGTAGCGCCCCTACTGGGGTTAAGTATGTTGTTGCGATTCGTGTGAGTAACGATAGAGCTTCATGCAACCCCAACATAACCTCAAGTCCCTGTAGTAAAGTGGCTCAGAGCGCAAGGCAGCTCACTAACGACCTCTTTAACTGGGGAAACGCGAACTTGGTAAGCATTATCCAATGAGGTATTATAGATTGCTTATTCTTTTCAATCCTGTTTGCTCACATTCTCGTCATGGTTGTTACGAACAGAAAACAATATACAAAAAGTGCTCGGACGGAAAATTATTAATCAAACCAGCCGTAGGACCTGATATAGTAAATGGGGTACTTCATCTCGATGCACCCAGTAATATCTGCTCAATGACTTATGATGATGTGAGTAATTGGGCGTTTAGGCAGGATAAGGTTGATAGGCTTTTCCGTACCGGAAGTACTGCGAAGGTCACGCATAAAATGTTTGTTTTGCCAAATCATCCATGCGTTGATTTCAAGGGAGCAGCAGCATGGGGTCAAGTGAATCGATCTATATCATGGTACCAGTCCAAGTCAGTCTCCTTTCCAGCAGTCCATGTTCATGAGTTTGGACATAACCTAGGAATGAAGCATTCTGGAGCTCCCAATGGTCAGGGCGTGTACAAAGAATACGCCGATGGAAATGGGTACATGGGAAATAAGGCTATTTGGGACCCAGAAGGATCGGCAATGTGTTTCAATGCGGCCAAAATGTGGTACTTTGGGTGGTGGTCTAGTTACCAGAGAACGGTGTGGCCTTCGTCTACTCGTGTTCAGAATTTGAAGCTCATCCCCTTGTATGATCTCGCAGCGGATAGATTTGTTTCAGACTCGAACATGATATTGAAGCTTCCATCTGGCGGCAGCGACCTATACATTAACTTCAACGTTGCGAAAGGTCTGAACGCGGGAGTCCGTGCGGACCCTAACAAGGTGGTCATCACGGAGCAAAACGGGAAGACAGTTGTGAGCACGTGGAAGGCCTCGCTTGGACCCGGACAGAAATATAGGCAAAGCAACTGGGATGGAAAAGGGAAAGCGCTGATTGTCGAGGTCGTAAGTACCAATATTGGAAACAGCGAAAACACGAGTATAGCAAAAGTAGAGATCTATCTCGAGGGAGCAACCCCAGTTGTAAATAATACTTGCAAAGACAAGGTTCCAGACAGGCGCGAGGAATGGTTCGATGCCGACGGCGCACCTTACAACTGTGAATGGTACGCACAATCATCGAACTGTGCCAAGTATGGCGGCAAGTTCGAGAACTTTGGATGGACGGCGAATCAGGCATGTTGCGCGTGCAAGAAGGATTGAGGAGATGACAGCCATTCTCCCTCTGCACCCCCGTTTGTATTATTATGCCACAATATATTGCGATCGCCATCATATAAATTATGCTACTGTACACTTCACTATCGCAACTTCTAGAGTTATAAGCATATAGTAATAACATCGACCAAGCACGTTATATACAGTATAATATTGTAATCCAGTGGAAGTCCATTTTACACGTATGAAAACCAAATGTTGCTACGTCATGCAAGCATACATCGTAGACTGTGTAAAAGATCCAAGAAAGCTTGATTGGACCGTTGATTGGATCTAACCAACATGACATGGCCATCATAGGGTACATTTAGATTACTTCGTATTCCCGACTTAAATCTCAACATCCAACTGACTGCTGCGAGCAACCGTGAAGCGGAGAAGTAAATGATGATCAGCTTGACTCTTAAATTGTTACTAAGTTGAAGCTATTCCTATTTCCTATACAATCATCAAGCGTGACCTAAAATAAATACGTTCCGACTTTGTCCTCGTCAAAGTCGTCAAGCATGTTCTTGTTATGGACTGTCTGGAATGCAACTGTGCCGTCTGTGCCACACAACACATGAATCGATTCGGCTCCAGCTGGATGCTCCCCTGCAAATTCTGTCAAGTCATAAACATCACCGTGAATCGCGACCCAACAATCTTCCTTCGACGAATGCAGCAACAGAGTGTCATTTGAAATTTCTTCGAGCTTCTTTGTTGAGCCACTGTCAGCGCCTTTATCGCCTGGAAGCACAGTTGCTATTCTTTGTTTGACTGGAATCTTCTTTCCAACAATTGATCCATACACAGTGCACTCCAACAAAGAGTTGCCTCCTAATCTATTGTCGCCATGAACACCACCTGTGACTTCACCTGCGGCATGGAGGCCTGGGATGAGCATTCCATTCTCATTAAGAACATTTCCTTGAGAATCAATTGTTATTCCACCCATGCAATAGTGAAGAACTGGTGTCACGGTTCCAACAAAGAACACTTCATTGTCAAGGTCAATATTTGGCTTGCCTTGGAAAGAAGTCTTTCCCCATTGATCAGTTCCTTTCTCAGCATCAGCTATGTAATTAAGAAATGTCTCACGAATCACGTCGACATTTTGATCCATCCAGTCTGCCAAGGCTTGCACTCCATCAATCCTAGTCAAGAGACCTTTGTGTACGTAATGATCTACGTGTTTCTTCCCTTCAGTAACTGCCGAAGAAGCCAGCACTAACGAAAACGTAGGTATATCTTTTGTCTTATCCCATACACGGTGTGCAGCATAGTAGGTATCACGAGACAACATCATATCTGTAACATATGATCTTGTGCCCAGTTCATTGCAAAACCTTGGACATTTTTTGGATACAACAGCGAGGAATTGTTTATGAGCATCAACCATGCAGCGATAATGAATTACAAATGATTTCATGTACCTCTGCAACTTTCACACATACCTTGCTCCCTCTGCATTGATCAAAACACCACCGACACCTCGCATCAATTCCGCAGCCAAAATCTTGTTGGGATTCGAAGGATCCTTTGGATCTACCCATCCAGTTGGGTGAACTTGCACCTTTTCCATATCAACAAGACCAGCGCCAACAGTAGTGGCAAGTCCAATGCCATCGCCGGTAGAAAAGCTCCCTGCGGTTGCAGGCATTTTCATCAATTCAGGTCGATATTTGGATAAGTACGACCCTTCGCTTCTATCAGCAGCAAAACCTCCTGTTGCCAAAATAACATTTGGAGCATAGAGCTTGTCTGGACTGCCATCATTCTTTTTTGAAAGATACTCAACTTGAACTCCATTGACTCGGCCATTATTATCAAGCAGCAAATTCGACACTTTTGTATCTGTCACAAATTCTACTTGACCAGACTTCTCGAACTCCCTTACAGCTTTCTGCATTCCATAGATGACCTCAGCACCCACCATTCCATTTTTTGGTCGATGAGTTCGCTTATGCCCATGGCCACCAAGCTGAGCAACTAACGAGAGGTCAACTCCAACACGCTCCTTTAACCATGTCACAGCATCTCCACTACCACTGACCAGAGTGTGAATAAGTTCAGGCCTAGCACTGAAACCAGCAGATTTTGTTGTATCTGCTTCGAAGCTTTCAAAGAAGTCATCCGTAGTGCTATTGCTTGGGCAGCACGCATTGATTCCAGAAGATGCCTTGTTTGAATTGCCACCGACTAGATGTTCCTTTTCGATAATCAGAACTCTCCCTCCTCTATCTAAAATATGAAGAGAGGCAGCCAACCCAGCCAGTCCAGTCCCGACTACAATTGCATCAGGTTGTTGTGTACTGGATCCAATGTCCTGTGAAAATAAGAGAAACTTTTCCAAGTCGGAAGAATAATATTTTGCTAATACCAATAGCGACGCATCGCCATCAAGAGCAAGCTGGACTAGTTCTGCCTCGCGTTCCGGATCAATCATTCCTGCGTTAGCAAGCGCCGCAATTGTACCAACAGCTGCATCCAGCGGATGCGTCATACCGACCACTTCCACATCAGGGGACTTAGAAGGTACCCCAGATGGCGCAATGTGCTCAGTCCAGTATAAATTTGTGAGTTCTCTAACATCCCTCACTGCTTCTGACATCTTTGCAATGGTATTGATAAAAGCAACGATTTCATTACGACTCAAAGAGCTCGCAATAAGCTCGTCGTTTGTCATGAAGAGAATCTTCAATGCAGTTCCATAACCAAGCATTGTCATCTTTCCATGGAGTTTACACTGTTGGCATTGCACACAATCTAAAATGCTGCTAATGTTGTGGAATACTCCTTTGAAGTTCTGCTGAAGAGTTACCACTTGGTGATGATCTGATGGGAATTTTGACTTGGATTCAGCTTCTGCATCTCTGAATAGGGGCTCGTCATCCTTTTTACGGAACATGAGCGACTCATCAAATGCAGTAAAAACTTGATTACATGATTTGAGGATTGAAGAATCTAGGAGCCTTCTCAGCAATATCGTTGCTGTTTCATCATCAACAATATTGCCAGTCCGTATTTCATACTTGTTCAGGACAGGGTGTGCCTTCTTCAATGCTCGGAGCAGAACCACGTAAGAAAAGTGAAGATTGCGGATATATTCTGGACGGTCACCAAATTGTTCATAAAAGTACAAAGCATTGTGTTCCCAACCAAGTCTACCTTTGCGCTTGTTAGGCGGGTAGTAATTCTTTGCGATACTTAAAGTGGTCGAAGCATGCAATCCAGACAACAGGCGATACATCACTCTCTCCTCGTAACACATTGGTTCATCCATGGAACCATCAAAATCAATACAGTTTTCTTCATAGATGGCCCTCCAAATGTGAGTTCCATTGTAACCGGTATTTCTTTCAGGATTCAATGCCAGATCCACCATTTTCATGCCCTCACCCTGTGTGATATTGGCACACATGTCCAACCAAAATGTATCAGGCAATCTACCCTCTATCTCATCATCTTCGCATCCTTCGTCGCTTGAATGAGAAAGAACGACTGGGTCTGTCTTTTTGGACCACATAAAAGTATCTTTTTGCGCAGACGATTCCCATCCATACTTTGTGTTGAGAGAATTGAGAGCTGACGAAAAAAAATCCATGATTGGAGTTTTGGATTCAGCTGCTTCATAATACTCTGTCATTTCTGCCTCGGTTAATTCACAGAGTGGCGGTGCATCCTCCTCCATTTCATCAGCAATCGACCCTCCATCGCAATCGGAATCCGGATCTTTGCCTTGTTCTTCCTCCTGTGAAGAAACTAGATTATCCACAGGCGAACTAATTGAAAATGGCAAGTCTTCACCAAGATCTACATGGCAAGCAGATTCTGTTTCATCAGGGTCCATGTCCTCCAATTCACCTGCACATTTTCCATCGTCAGCTCCGAAAGGGTCAGATGATTGAAAGGGAGAACCAAAACCGCCACCGCCACTACTAAAACCACCAAGATTGGGCTTGGAACTAGTGCTACTTTCAATTTCTTTCTTGTCAGTCTTTTTATCCCACGTGAGAGGACATGTGGCATCCAAATCAACAGCAAAGTTTCGAAAGAACTCTGTGTGTTTCAAGTCATGCAAAATGGTAAACAGCTGGGAATCATTTGCCTCCTCTAACTCTTCCACGTGACAGTGTGCATCGTCAATCTTTCCAGTGCGAGTATCAGGAGATTGTCGTGATGGATTAAAGGCTGTGGGAATATTTTCAATCGCAGATATTTGGCAGAGCAGGAGAGAGGAAACGAGTAGCATTGCCATAGCATTGGACTTGGTCATTCGTGTTGCTCCTCTTTGCGAGGACGGCTCTAAGTTTCTTATCATCGTTTCTTTGTATATCTAGCAGTCGCTTTAAGAACTATACTCCTTTCTTTGATTTGTGGAAAAAGAGCTGATTCGATGATACAGATTGAGGAAGGATGAGGAAGCCTCTTTCAATTATGGCCAGGTGTAACAGCGAAAAAGCAGTGACATTATGATATCGATATTGATGAGTGATGAGAGAAGAGAGAGAAAGAAACTAACATCATCAGAGAGTTCGAAAGAATTAGGCCTTTTAATGGCATTAACGGCTTTCATTATGTTCGTTTAAAACCTGGAAAGAAGACCGGTACTCGGTACTTTGTACTTTCCTGCAGAGCGATGAATTGATATCAATAGCAAACTACTGTTGTATACTGTTGTATCAGACTTTTCACTTATAAAAGAGATTCCATCCATCAAAAGTAGACCTATATATTATACAACATGCTGGATCAGTGTTCAGAGCTTTGTGGATGGACAAGTGGCTTCATCGCGGCTCTATCTTTTGGTTCCTTTGGCGTACCTATAAAACTGATCTCTAATGTCAAGGTCGATCCTCTTGTGATGCAAGTGAGTAACATTGGTTATACTACATAGTGATTCACCTTTTTATTTCATCCCTCTAGGATAATCCAACTAGTAGGGACAAACAAGGTGATATTTTGTTGCCAAATTGCTGCTTTTGATAGTGATACATGTGTTCGCATTTCTAACGGTTGTTCATACCATCTTATGTGCTGTTTTCTCTTACTAACGAAACACACATCATGCGTTCTTCTACCAACAATTAGACCTACAAATCAACAGTATGCTTCCTGACATGCTGGCTCGTGATACCACTAGGTGAACCATTCAAATTCACCCCGTGGGGGATCGTGTCAGGAATATTCTGGGTGCCTGGTGCAACAGCAGGAATTTATGGAATACGAAATGCTGGGTTGGCAATCAGTGTCGGTACATGGTCCTCCCTAGTTGTAGTCTCCTCCTTCAGTTGGGGTATTTTTGTATTCAATGAAAAAGTTAAATCAATCGCGGGGGCTTCCGGCGCCGCGATAGTGCTGATTTGTGGATTAATCGGTATGAGTATATTTTCGGCCCCAGTCAAGAATGACATCAGCACAAGTAGTAAACTTAAAACAGAGGACTTGAGAGATGATGAAGATGGCACAACTCCTCTTTTAACGGAACAACGTAATAGTGGTAGTTCATATAGAGGATCAGATTCGGAGAAAAGCATTGATTCAGAAGATGAAGATAGAGGCAGCATTGAATTGAGAGAGATTGATAGTTCCGATAACAACGCAAACAGCAGTACTCCTATTCCTAGACCTGGGCGCATTACCAGGCGTAAAAAAATAGTCGGTGTGAAAAAATTAAGGTCAAATGAAATGGAGGAAAAGACTTCAACTGAAATAGATATCAATAACAAGATTGATGAGGATAAGGAAGACGATTTCAATTTATTTGGAGGCAAGGTACGGCTATCACGTCGACAACTTGGAATTTTAGGCGCGGTGGTAAATGGCGTTTGGGGCGGAAACAATATGATTCCAATGCACTATGCAAGGTAAGAAATGAAATTGTGAAAGATACTTACACGTACTCCATGAAATCAATCATGGCTTACAATCTTATGCCCTACTTATGCAGCAAACAAGGATTTCACGGAGCTGGATATCTGATAAGCTATTCGTGTGGTTCAATGCTCGTCACTATTCTCATGTGGGTGTGTCGATATTTATATAACTTATATTGTTGGGACTTTGATGGAATACAGGCATACAATGCACTCCCATCCTTCCATTTCCGTGAAATGTGGCTTGCAGGGTTAATAGCAGGAGGATTGTACAGTCTTGGTAACCTGTGCAGCATTTTAGCGGTGACATCCTTGGGTCAAGGTGTAGGTTACAGCTTTGTCCAATTGGCGCTATTAGTTAGTGGAGTCTGGGGCATATTCTTTTTCGGCGAAGTTCAAGGTTTTGATAGAATCTGGAAATGGATCTTATCGTCAATGGTTACAGTGACTGGCATTCTGTGGCTATCTTACGAACACGAAGGAGCTGTAGGGCATTAAAAAGGCTGTATTCATACATAGTACCAAAGTAGGCTACAATTATGATAATATTCAAACAAATAAACCGAAAATGCTTCATCATTATTTGACGACCACTATTCCAAAACGGCTACTTTGACAATAAAAATTCTGCAAAAATCGAGTGGTGGTTTATGGAAAAAAACATAGACTACGTGTACCTGGTACTTCATTCAATCTAATCTTGAGATTCGACTTCAGGAGGCCGGCATGATTTCTGGGAACGGACCTGCCACCACGCAGTACTGTAGGATGACCGTATCAGATTTGTCTCGGAGGCTATCCGAGAAGGTTAGATGCATGATTTCCGCAAGCGAACAAAGACTTCCGAAAAATAGCTAGCATAGCGATGCAGACATGCCCGGAGATTACAGACGTAAACTACGTTTGATCTTATTATAAAACTTCTTACACCATGCCGTACAGTTTACAATGTACAGTATCAAATAATACTGTCAATTTCCGATCAATAATGCAGGTGGTGTACGTACAAGCGTCATTTTTTTATCCAGATGCCTGAATAGCCTTGCGTGTCAACGGTGATGTCTGCACCAGAAGCCTTGAGAAAGAATTTTGATTTCAAGAACACTGAATAGACTTTAACCGAACCGCAAATCTTTCTGGCATCACAAATCGAACATTGCAATCAAACATAAAGTCAACCCCCGATCTTTAGAAACTCAATACTGAATACTGTCTCTAATTACATTACAATCCAAGATGCAAATAAGCCAAGTAATAGCGATCTTTCTAGTTGCGGCGCAGCAAATCCAGCTCATTGATGCCTTCTCCCCTATGCCCCACCGAACTCAGTCCACTTCTGTCTCTAGGCATTCTTCTGCTCTCACAATGAGCGGTAAAGATAACCATAGAGCTAGAGTTGAGAAGAACCTTGAGGACATGATGGATAGAGACTGGAGAGTCTTCAGAGCACGACTTGTAGCACAAGAAGCCCACGAAGCACAGCAAGATTCCGACCAAAGTCAAAAGAACAATAGACCCAACAACCGTGATGAGAAGCAGGCCAAGCAAGAAAAGCTTGGAAATATCTTTGCTGCGATCTTTAACCATAACAAGGAAAGCGGTGCATCGTCTATTTTCAACGGAGACACTGTTGGAGGCGCAACCTCTGAATCAATGATCACTGACACCTGCGAAGATCCATTTGTATCTAGGGATGAAATCCCTGTTCTCTTGGAGCCAAAAGTACAGGTTGATAAGCATAGATGGGCACACTCGCTTTCTCATATCGAACCTGGATGTGTTCTTGTGGCGAATGAAAAACTAGGTGGAGTGTTTCATCAGACTGTAGTTTTAGTCATTGAACACAATGATGTCACCGGTTCTACCGGCATTGTTATCAATCGGTAAGTCTTCCGCCTTAGCTGTCATTACATCTCTATTCCCTACATAATTTCCTCATCTGCTCCTTTTTTTCTACGTGAATTTGCAGTCCATTGTCAGGAAGTCTTAACAAAGTAGCTAGTGAAACAGACTCGAATGTTGATTTGTCATTGAAACTTGCATTCAACTCATCCCCAGTTACCTATGGAGGCCCCGTCATGCAGGGGGAATACTCTATTCTTCACGGATATGGCGAGGTAGAAGGAGCGACAAAGATTGCACCAGGAATCTTTGTTGGCGGTTCCGAGGAACTCATGACAGAAGTTCGTAAGCATAATATGAGACCAGACCAAGCATTGTTTGTCAAGGGACACGCAGCATGGGTTCCTAATCAGCTTTCTCGCGAAGTTGCAAAAGGAGTCTGGTACCCAGCAAGTGTTTCTAGCGATCTCATTCTACGTTATGCTGGAGCGCCCGTTAACGAAGGAGATAATTCCGAAGACTTGTGGGCGGATATCTTGACTTGTATGGGCGGACAATTTGAAGCAACTGCAGAAAATTACAGCAAGAAAGGCGACAGAAGAATCATGCCCTAGAAAATATGGGTTACGGGCCTGATTTGAGTAGGACCTTTCGTGAACTGCTCATTGTGATAATAGAAAAAAGACGAAATACATTGCATGAATGTTGTAATCAAAAATAGGTGTTACAGTAGTAACGAAAAGCTCACACTAATTTAAAAAGAAGAGTAAAAGAAAATTCAAAATGAAATGAGTACGAGTTATCTCTTGGCCAAATACATTTTATCGCCCGAAGTCTGACATGACTTCGGTATAGCGTGTGGATTCATTGCCTGTGACTGAGTCTCCTCCTGAAGATAATGGCTCTACATGTCCAACTCGTCCACCTCCGTTAGGCCAGAAGCAACAATATCCTAATTGCGACAAACCTGCCGGTCGCTGGGTGCGTCCTTGAGATGCAAAATCTGGTCTGTGTCGCGGACTGGACGATTTAAATTTAGCTACTCTTTCATCAATCTTGTAAAACAATTTGAAGGGCTCAATCGGCGCAACAGCATTCATTGCAGTTTTCATTGCCCACTGAGGGATTCCACCACCGGGATCCGCATGAGCCAAGATAGCCATTCTTGTTTTATCCGGATCGGTAGGATCCTTCGAAAGAACTAAGTGACGAAAATGAAAGTCAGGACATATTTCCATATAAAAAAACATTGCGTCCAGTAGAGTTCACTTACAGTTGGCACCTCTTAAGGAATATGCACGGCAGGCATTTCCATCGTCGGACTCCTCACTATTCCCAGGAGCATCTTCATGTTCGCATGCTTGACTAACAACGATCTGTGCACCATCACGCCTCCAGCGGTGATGGCAGTAGGTAACAAAATCTCTTGGCTAATAAGATAAGACGATGTGAGAATTAGAGTCTTCAATAATAATGATAACAACAAACTTCTTCTTGCCTTTATTTACCTTGATGAAGAGAATCTGTGGGCATTGGCTCCAGCATATTTTTCCATGTGGAGTAATATCCTCTAAGTCTCGATGGGCAACTACCAAATCATTGTACTCTTCCATATGATTCTCGTTAGAAAGGTAATCACAAACATCCTCTATTGGCGCATCGATAGTGGTATATACTTTGAGACATGGAAACTCAATATCTTCATCCTTCGCGTATTTGCCTCTAGAATCCTTCATATACTTTGAGGTTACCAATGATTCACATGTTTAGCATTCTATTTAGTCAACAGAAACATTGAGAATTGACGAAAAAAATAAACTTACCTTCAGGTAGCACGTAGTTTGTCCCCGAGAATTGTATTTCTTTCTAACCATCTTGTTGCATTTAACCTCTTTCCACCCATGCTCCTCTCCATTTTCCTCAAACAGCAATTTGTGTGCCCACTTTTCCACTTCATGCCCAATTTTTTCGAATTCACTTTGACGAGCTACACGCCCAATCAAACCTTTCTTATGATGTTTGGATTCATCATGAGTGGGATAATCGAATACTTCAGCTTCTTCTTCATCATCATCATCTTCAACCTCGTCCATGAACACACCAGATGAAAAGCGCTCTTGACGTTTCAGCTCTTCCTTCATGTACTGCATTTCCTCTCTAAGTGCGTAGATATCTTCTCTCATTTCACGCAATTCCAATAATGTCTCCCCCATAATATCCGTCAACGTTCTCGACGAAGGTACGTCTCTTTCTCGCTTCTCTCGCTTCTGAAGTGAGTCTACTCTGAGGTTAGGAGGTCTTAATCCAGATTCATTACTTTCCTTTTCATTCTGCGCCTGGCTGACTTCATCTTTACTGGGAAAAAATACATCATCACGGATTCCATAATAGAATCCACTATTATTTTGTTTCTTCTTTGTTGCCGTCGAGCCTCCTCTGCCCTCAAATGGCAATATATTACCGCATTGAATAACAGACCTGAGATCCGACGGAAGGGAATCAGCTATATGGTGCATAGATTCAGAAAGTTTTATTCTTGACTGCTTGCGTATTGTTTGAAGAACATTTCCACCTTTTCCATTGATGGAGGCAAGATCAGATCTAGCTCTACCCCACATAGAATGAAGTACATTATTTCTATTCTCGCGGCTGTATTCAATCGTGGACGATGATGATAAGACTCCAATCGCAAAGGTAGACAAAATAATTCCTCGATAGAGCAGCATTCTTGAAAATGCAAAGGAGGAGGGATAGTGGAGGGGTAACTGGTAAGTAATATGATGCAATAGGTTCATTCAACCTTTTCACAACAGTAGATTCAAGTTCACAACAGTAGATTCAAGATATTATTCCACCTATCTGAAGAAATGAAATGAAATGACGGCACTTTATGGTCGATCGTGCTCCTTTTCTTTGAAATCTTTGGATGGGTGCTCTTACTTGCAATAATGGCTGTTGGCTGTCTTCTGCAGCTTGAAGCTGATTGACTCATACTCGCGGCAGAAGATCGCCCTTTGCGGATTTTGAATCATGCTTATTTTCAATTTGAAAAGACTCACTTTTCGGCGCGAATTCAGAATAGTCCAAAGATCTGTGAAAACATCAACAGCCAAACTCAACTGTGGATGGTGGAAAACAGGAAAACGCATCTCCAGTCGTTCTCTGATCCCAAGAACTTCGATAATTCTCGAATATGACATGTGATGGTTATTAATACTATTGCTAGTTTGTTGTGCCATACCACCCTGTCAGAACTAATCCAGGTTTATACATCATGTTTTCGGTCATCAGAATCATTAACTTCCCAACCCAACTTGGTCTGAATCCGTTCACGGGACTCGATTTTAGATTTCAGTTTCTTTCCAGATGTCGATGAGAGGTGAAAATGATCAGCTTACTAAATTATGAGTATGAGTTAGGAAGTGGAGAATTGAAGGCTCCAAGCTCTTTCGGAGTCTGTCCGTGTCGGACCAGATGTTAACGGATGTTAATGGTTGAGGTAAGAACACACCCTCACAGCTGGTCTGAGGAATGTGGTTGTAGATTGGGATGTCTGATGTAATGTTATGTGCTTGTAAAACATATCGTGGTCTCTGCACTTTGTGATGAGTCGGAGGATGATGTTTTGTAAAGTAATCACCATCATTGTTTACTCCTTTGTCCCAATAGA
>Ga0115005_10001888_pt1 | contig 16765 bp, 14 predicted proteins | sample ArcOceMetagenome_FD_87163 | JGI IMG/M metagenome (GOLD analysis project Ga0115005, IMG submission 87163) | Marine eukaryotic phytoplankton communities from Arctic Ocean - Arctic Ocean - Greenland ARC118M Metagenome | ecosystem: Environmental > Aquatic > Marine > Oceanic | place: Arctic Ocean... | reverse complement strand
CTTTCCGTTGGATCGGGATGTCATGTCTGAAAAGAAAGTCACAAATTCTTGACAAATTATTAAAAATTAAAATATCCACAAGGTGTTTGAAGGTGTGCTATTATAATCAACAACGGGTTCCCTTTTTTTTGCAGACTTTTCATTGACCAGGGGTATTAGAAAGTCGAAAATGGATTGCACCCCCTTCTGTCAAACCATCGTACTACTAACTGTATCTCTTGTCATCCACACATCACCACCACACAATTGTGAGGATGTCATATCCAAAAGGTTATAATAATCCTATAAATTTTCAAACCAAAACCCAAGGGAGACATCTTCTTCTGTTCATTGCTGTCTGCACTTTCCTGTCGATAGCAGATGCCTTCCAGAGCTTTGCAAAGCCCAGGCTTTCCTCTTCCTTCCTTGAAGCTGAAAAACGTGAGGAAGATGATTCAGATCTCTTGAGCACTCTCCAAGATAATTTCAACTACGATGGTAGAATCCTTGCGCCAGACGGTGACTTTCGTTGTGGTTTTGTGTCCCTCCTGGGCGCGGCCAACATGGGAAAATCAACACTTCTCAATGCCCTCTTAAAAGAAAACTTGTGCACTGCCACGCATCGACCCCAAACGACTCGCCATGCCATCCTTGGAGTCCTGACTTCCGAAGAACAAAAAGTCCAACTGTGTTTCCAGGATACCCCTGGTGTCATTGAGGATCCAGCATACAAACTGCAAGAAGGCATGATGGAGGCTGTACAAGGTGCTTTTAAAGATAGTGATGTTGTCCTTATTATCACTGACGTGTTCTCCACCCCTATACCCGATGATACTCTCTTTCGAAAGTTAAATCTCTGCGATAAGCGAAAGATTGTTGTCATCAATAAAATTGATCTCGCTGATAAAGTTACAAAGGGTGCTAATGCTCCCCAAAAATATCATAATGCTGATGATGAAGATGCTGAGGTTATGTACAAACGAACTGTCACTGTTGAAGACGCTGTACAGAACTGGCGAGAGCTGGTACCTGATGCTCTTGCAATCATTCCCATGATTGCCTCCAACGGCCCGGACGATGTAGGTGTGAATACTCTACGGACGCTGTTGTACGGAGGACCAGATGTCCCTGCGGCATTTAGACAGTTGGGAAGACCAATTCCTGGAATGTTTCTGCATGGTGTCAAATTTATCGACGATGAATCGGCCTCTAAAATTATCCCTACAAGTCCTCCACTTTATGATCCAGACACTTTGACAGATAAAACAGAAAGGTAAGCTCCGATGAATATATTAGTAGATGGGATGAAACTAGAAAACAACGATATGACAATGAGGAGAAATTAACCAGCTACACTGAAGGTGGACACCAAAGGGGCTTTAGTCGGTCCCGTCCGCTTTGTGTACAGATAACTTGATGAAATGACTGAGTCATATCCTTGTACTGTGATTCTTCCACGTACAATTGTTCAGATTATCTTTTCTCATCTCACCCAACCCTTTCTCTCCCTTCGCAGATTTTTTGTATCAGAAATAATCCGAGCAACGCTCTTCACGTGTCTAGGAAAAGAATTACCCTACTGCTGTGAAGTCAGAATAGACGAGTTCAAAGATCCAAATCCAGACGATAAACAGCCACTTATTCGTATCAGGGCTACAGTATGCGTTGAGCGGGACTCACAAAAAGGGATTGTGGTCGGCAAAGGTGGAGCAAAGATCAAAGAGGTAGGAATAGACGCAAGAGCAAAACTTGAAGAATTTCTCATGGAAAAAGTATTTTTGAACCTTGATGTCAAGGTTGACAAGAATTGGAGAAAGGATGAGAAAAAGCTTAAAGCGTACGGATATCTCAAATGATGGTAATAAGCATAAAATTGAAAATTTGATTTTGTACATTTTGTTTACTTCTATTACCATACAGGTTACTTTATTTTACTCCATACCTTTCAGTAGTTCTGGATGTTCAGACAATCTAGCCCTTTTGAGCCCGTTACCTTCCCCATCTTCGGAATCACTGCTTCGTTTCAAATCATTTGCAGGAGAATATGTGTCTGCAAAAAAGTTTGGAGGTATCAAATCAACGGCCTCGTCTCCCTTCACTTCCTCGTCTATCGATTGATGCAAATCAGATTTGTGAATGATGGCATCTTGTGAATTGGCATATGATTCATGCAAATGGTTGCCTTCGTTTGGTAGTGGAAATTCGTGAGGCATTGGAAATGCTGAAGAATGCGACATGTCCTGAGGCATATGATGTGGCACTGGAACAGGATGGTATTGCTGGCCGGGAGGAGGAAACTGTGGAGATGTGGGAGCATCTTGGCCGTCATTTCCAACGTCACTTGGTTTCTGATTGAAATATTGCTGTTGTGCATACATCTGGTTATGGTACATCTGATGTTGGTACATCATTTGCGTTGTCCACGCGTGATGCTGTACAAAGGAAGGAAAGATGATTAGTATACAGAAGAATGTCAGGCCATGAATGGTGCGAAATCGTGTTTTTTACTGTGTGTACGTACTTGATGATATGCATCGTTTGAATCCAATGGTTCTTCTGTGGTATCTTCTGTGGTATCTTCAGCTCCGTTGCCTCTTTCGTGCAGAGCAGGGGCAGAATCACCCAGACCATCTATCGAATTGTTGCTTCCCTCGGCTCCAGTTACGTGTGCAAATGCTCCAGGATGCTGCATTGGCATCCCTGGGATAGGCATCATAGGATGAGGATAGGGCCACATAGCCACGGCATGCTGCATCGCTTGTTGAGTCATTTGATAGTACTGTGCATTGGCATCCATAACGGGCGGTGGAACTCCAGCCCCGGGGGTTCTAATAGCTTCGTTCAGGGCTTTCACGTCACTTTCGGAGGCGCCATTTGATACCACTTCTTCGCCATTACCATATTGCAACCAATGGATAGAGCTATCCGTGCATGATACCAAAGCCAAAAACGTGCGGCTTGATTCAATAGCATTAATATCATCTGTTTGGCAATGATTGTATAACCTTTTTGGTCTTGATAAACCGGGTATATTGGGATACGGGTTGTGCTCAAACACATCTAAAGGTATTGAAGGTGATGCAACAACTGTTGATGGATCAGTTGAATCAACAGTACTAAGAATAACAAAAACAGTGCACCATGGCATTTGACGATGCCTGTGCCTAATTCTGCAGAAGGATTTCGTTCGATTTGTCTTTTTACAAGCTGCGCAAACTGGTGTCTTGCTATCAAAGTCCTCCTTAACACAATATGGCTGCCAGTTGATCATTCTCACAGTCAACGGCTTGTCCACATAATTTCCGTCCGCATCGGTACATGAATCATCAAGTGTAATGCAGATAAAAGCTGTGGTCCATGGTTCGGTAGAATGGCCGGATCGAACTCTGCAAGAGTCCTTCGTTTTATAGTTCTTTTTGCATTTTTCACAAACCGCCAGACGAGAATCGGGAAACTTCACGTTGAGTGTTTGTTTGAAGCCCCGTGGAGTGAAAGTGAGAATATTACCATGCGAAACCGCCTGCGGTATCATTGCTTGCTTTCATATGGGGCATGAGGGAAGAAAAGGAATACATTCGAACATGGTACACGAGTTTCATTTAATCAGGAACGAAATAAAAATTGTGAGCGAAGTGTTAAAAAGGTTGAAAAGCTTTCATGTGTCATATGCGATTTTTCTAGTTGCGGAAGCGCTTGCGAGAAATGTAGCTTGAAGGAACCTTTTCCAACTTCTTCTCTCACAATCTTACCTTCTTATCCGTTCGATATGTGGAGTAAGGAGGAAGTCTAGCAGCCATGATGCGAGAGTATGAACTGCTGATCAGATGTGAAAAGGTTGTTCTTTGCGTCCAGCTGCTATTATCATACTATTTGTAGTGCACGCAGTATCATACCGCTAATCTATTATCCCCCAATAACTTCTTCAACGACGATGAAAATTTGAAAGGCTCTATACCTATAGTATTACAGCATATTGTAAATACCATGACGAACGTTGCAAAAATTTGCTCACTAACAAAAAAATGTAACCCCTAATTTCACTTCCCCAATTAATCTAATACATCCATAGAACATGTGCGGTGAACTCAATTTTCTCTCTCCTGCCCTGGTGGACGTTGTATCCTTGATCAAAGCACCGTCTAATTTCTTCCGCGTTCATAATTACCATGTTCAATGTTGACGGTCAAAAATACAGTATTTTTCTTTGAAACAATGTTGTAATTCGGAGCTTTTCAAAATGCGCTTAGAACCTTTAATTCGTAGCTTGGGGTGCAGAGAAACTTCTATTGATCTAAAAGATGAGTCAATTAAACTGCTTCTTAGATAGAATTGTTTCAAAAGAATAAGAGATAATTAACCGCTTGAATTAACTTAGGTATTCCCTCCCTCGCTCGCTCCCGCTCGTTACGTTACTGTTGTACGTTTTCTTTCCCTCCAAAATGAGTGGCTTCTGGTTCCTTTGCCCATTTGAGTTAGGCCCTTTGTTTCTCACTTTCTCACTCACAACTTTCAACACTATTTACTATTTAGTATTTCAGTTCGAAACCTCCATACATCTGTCTTCGTAATCTGCTAGTCATCAAACCATCATGGGCAGTAGCAATATGTTTCCTCTATTAACGACGTGTTGGTTGTCGCTGGTGTGTGCGGCTTCTTTTCTAAACAACCAAATATATTCTCCTACATGTTTCGACGGAATTTGTCCTCTTCCTGCTGCAGCATCCGCTACAAAAACTGAGGATATGCTTGACATCGATCAGCTCACCACTCACAGTGACTCAGATGCAATGTCGTGGAAGGAGTATCAACTTCGGTCCTCCCAAAAACCACACGTCAAAAAATTTCAGAAGAATGGAATATTCTACAAAACGAAACTATTGACTAAAGATGAGTTCCAGATCATCGAAGAAGAATTATCATCTCTTTCTCTCAACCTTGTCAAGGAGACGACTAGTTCTGTCGCGCACAATCGGATTGGAGCGCAGCTTCCTCCAGATTGCAGGATTGTTGAAATGATTGCCAACTCTCAGGGATCCTTTGTAAAACTCATGAATGAAATTATGACGGATGAGTCAGCAAACGGAACAGATTGTGCAAACATGGTGTTATCCAATATTGTTCCGGTTGAAATACGAATCTATGAACAGAAAGGAGCTGGTATGGAACTTCATTATGATGACGTACTCTTTTCCCCAGAGCAAATCGAGGTTGTTTTTACAGTAGAAAACAACTCAGATTGTGTTACTGGGTGGGAAGAATTGAACTCAAATGAAGAAACAAAATGGAAGGAGGTTGAAACTGAACCGAATTCAGCAATTATATTGAGAGCTGGGCCGAAGGGGGCAAGACATGCCGTTTCTGCTCTCAAGAGTGGGAAGAGAATCATACTCAAGTTTGTGTTCGTGAGAGAAGGTGCATTGTTCTTGGATGGTGCAGAAAAACATTCAAAGCAATTTGCTTCTTTCAAGGGGAATAGGCACAAAAAGGCAAAAAGAAAGCGTTGAATGATTTGCCATAAAGGTGTACACGGTCGCGTTGTGCAGCCATATACAATCGGAATCGCCATCTACCGGTAGACAGCATTTTAATCCCCTAACGCACGTGTCGATATCTGTGAGATATGATAATTCAAGGATCTATATTTGAACACCTGTCGATGTGTTTGGACCAAAAAATCCAGCCTAGCAAAGCCTCAGAAGCCAAGCCTTTCAAAGGCATGGCCAAAATATAACCTTCTCGATCAAACCTTGTGATTAAACTGTATATCGTATAATAGTTGCTGAGGCGGGTGTGCAAGTGGCCAATAAACAACGTCGCTGTGAATAAGATTGATATTCCTACCAGGAATTTCATCAAATTTGGAATGACTATTCGTCTGAACCACAAACTGCATCTTTTGCTTTCTGCAGTTATTACGTTTTGCCAAAAATTATAAGGAGGGCTCTCCCAGGTATGTTGTATGTTGTTCGGCTGAACAAGCCCCAAAAAGGTCCCTTGTGACACTTGTGACGCAGAAATTTTATGTATTGAAAAACTTCTTCACAACAGTCGCCGGCACTGTTAAATTATAAGGTTAACTACGGTAGGCTTCACTGATGACCCGTAGTAAAAGTGGAACTTTAAAACAATCTTTAGTGATCAAATACAGTAACAGATTTTATGTCATGACATCTGAAGGGTCGTGCTCATAGTTGGGACAAGTGAGCAATGTGACTTCAAGTACCTCGGATCGCCCATCGTCGTTTGTGTTCCATTTACGCTGCGCAGCTCCTCTCCCACTCAAATGATATGAGCTCCAAAATGCCAAAAAGAAGAAACCAATGCCTGCAGCGATATAGCTTATTTCACTTTTAGCATGTCCACCATCCTGGAGTCTTCCCGCGATGTAAGCAATGATGCTTTCAGATACCCTTGCAAAACAGTATTCCAAGCCAAGAACTCTTCCTAATATTTCTGGGCTGGCAAGGTTCTGATGGGGGGAATCGAGTTGATGAGGAATATTGTTGAGACATGAAGTAATAATAGATGCAAGACACTGACGAAGAAAGCGATTGGTCGTACCTGCATGAGTAAGGTACTGAATAGCCATATTAATGATGATCCTGTTGTTCGGATTGCTGTAAAGAAACAAACAAGCTTGAATGATGATGCGTTCGATGCAACTCCGAGCCAGCCTATCGTCAGCATTGCAAGACCGAAGAGAATTGCCAACTGTAATGTGGCAGGTTTTTTGCCATCGACAATTGTTGAGTTTGCCACGATTGGACCAATAAGACAACCAATGCCAATGGAGCTATACAAGGCGCCCATTCTTCTGCTGCTCTCTGCTTCGTCATTTTCGATATGCGAAAACGAGACATTTAGGATGTCTGCTGCACCCCATATTAAAGTTCCAGAAGATTTCAGAAAAATTAATGCACCAAATCCACTGTACCATAAATAGAGAATCAGTTCTTTCTTCAATTGATAAAGAGTGCGTAAAAGAGCAAACATCTTTACTGCAATTGTTTCTTTCTCGTTGCCCTTTGTATCTTGTGGAGGCTTTTCTACGTCTGCATCAGCTAGAAAGTTACCACTGACACCAGACATGATAACTGCACTGATAATATATGTTAGTATGTCGATAATGTAACATAACTCGACTCCAAATCTTGCAGTGGCTCTTCCTGCAACCACTCCACCAATAACTAACATGCCACTCCAAATCATACCATTTAGTGTTGCTGCGCGTTTCAAATCTTCTTTCCCCGATACAATGATCTGTGGCACAATGGCACCTGTGATTGGCATATAGGTTGCACTAATAATAGAGCGAATAACTGTTGCTAGATAAAGCAAATGTATGCTATTGGCCTTCACTGCATGAATGAACAAGCAAACAGACAAAGCGGCAAGCAAGTCCAGCTTAATCATTAAATTTCTCCGATCGAATTTGTCCGCAAGGATACCTCCAAATGGCGCTAGAGCCAACTCTGGGATCGTCCTGCACATCACAACAATTGATAAGGCAGTTGCAGAACCTGCAGTGATTCGTTGCACTGAAATCAGAGATGCAATTCGGACGAACCAGTCTCCAGCATGTTGGCACATATGTGAAAGAACGTATAGACGGTAGTTTCTATTTGCTCGAGTCAGTGCAACATAGTCAGCACATGAAAACCGCCTTTGAATCTTCTCAAGAAAGCTTGATTTAGGTGCCATTTTGTGAAAACCTTAATGAACAAGTAATGGCTCTTAAGCTAGAATGAAAAGATTTTTTCGTTCTGATTTCAGGGTATAGTAGGTGCTTGTACCCCAGTACTGGTACTGTTTGTGTACTTGTTTGATACCGTTCATACACTTTGAGTCTTTCACCTTGGGTCTTCTTCGGCATTTCAATTTTCTTAAAATTGTGACTCCCTCATAGGCCGAAACCGAAGAAATAACGTCTCATTTTCTACTGTTATGACTGTACCCCCGGATACTTTTAACGGGGATGCCACTACGTACATAATACGCCGAGCATGAAAAATTGCGATTACAAATTAAGGTTGTGGCAGTCTACCAAAATATGGTTCATATCTCGGAAGCTGGGAAACATTATGTACTGCTGGCTGGTGACTGCCTCATGAGATCGATTATCTACTTATTATTATGGTTTTAAATAATTTGGATTATAGTTTATTGAATATTGAATTTGGCACCCAATTTCAAAATATTAAAAGTTCCCTTTTGTTTGACACCGTGGTGGTAAGCAACAGGAATTCGGCAGCTTGGTACTATAATTCGTACATAAATTTGTCTAGTGAATTGGAGGTGATTCTTGATCGAGCATAGAGGCGAGAATGGGATCTCCGAGAGTTTGTCTTGCATGGTGCTATAATTCGTACATAAATTTGTCTAGTGAATTGGAGGTGATTCTTGATCGAGTATAGAGGCGAGAATGGGATCTCCGAGAGTTTGTCTTGCATGGTGCTATAATTCGTACATAAATTTGTCTAGTGAATTGGAGGTGATTCTTGATCGAGCATAGAGGCGAGAATGGGATCTCCGAGAGTTTGTCTTGCATGATGTCTGATTTCGTGAGCGTCGTTCCTCATTTCGCCAAATGTATCTTCGCCCCAATGATTCATGACGGCATCCATAAGATCGTCTCCGTGACCTTGGTAGCCAGCTGTCAATGCCTTATCGTGCTTAACCGCAGCAATAAAAAGTGGATCTGCGTTCCCAAGCTGGAACTGGTCGTGGTGAAGCATTGCATCACGAATGCTCTGCTCCTCTTGAGATTCGCATTTCATCCCAGATGCTGAAATTAGGGGATCTCCCTGTCCGCTGTATTTTGAGTTTGTCATTATTTCTTTACGATTGTATCGATTTTTACTATTCTGTGTTGTTCTTTATATTGAATATGTATGTCTTTGTTTCGAGATTGAGAGAACTTCTTGTGATTGAGTCAAGGAAAATAAGAAGCAGTTGAAGTTGTTGTCAAACATTCACATGACAACAACGGAAAAGCAATAAAAGGTGACAGAAAAAGCGCGCTCAGATAAGAACTTGGCGCTTGACCCCTGACGTATTAATCGTGCGTTACTACAAATCTCAAATCATCGCAACACCACCAAACACACATCATCATACCGCGTAACACCACGTATGCATACAAACCTAAAACTGGGAACGGACAACAAGTAAACGCTACAAAAGGAAGATTATCTTTTCCTTACATTCACTCAAATCCTCAAAAATGAAGACATCTTTTGCGTTACTGTCATGTATTGGAATTGTTGCTGGTTTCTCACCAAGCAGCACCGGAAAGCAGACAATCGTAGGCATCAAATCAACGTCGACTGAGTTGAATCAGTTCAAAGTGGCTGGGATGTGGAACAGTGGAAACTCGTACGGAAAAGGTGCATTCAGATTTTACAAGAGGTTTGATGACTGGATGTCCCCATTTCCCGAAGAAGATCGTGAGCTCTACCCCGAGTTGTTCAATTTCCCCAAGGGTGTCTACGAAGTTTCGATGCTGAAGCCTCTGGGCATCATTTTTGAAGAAATTGAAATTGGGAAAGGAGTATATGTGCAAGAACTTGTGGAAGGAGGGAATGCAGACAGGATGGGTGCTATTCAGCCAAATGATGTATTAGTTGGGGTAACTGCCATCAAGGTTGTGGGTGCGAAATGGGAGCGGCGCCTCATTCCGGCCAAGGATTTAAGTTTTGATACGGTTGTTGGCGCTATTGGATCAAATGAGCGGAAATGGGGTTGCGAAGATGTAGTGCTTCAGTTCATGAGACCTGATGAGGTTGAGGATATGGCAAAAGTTGAAGAATTCCTTTCCTTCTTCAACCCTCCGGGAGATAGTCCATGGAGAACGGCATAGAAGATCGAGATCAGACACTAAAGCATCAAAATTCGTGCAATGAAAATGGGAACAATTTGATAAAATTGAAAAGAAAATGTGCGTCATGGCATGTGTTAACGCCAAATCCCTAAATGACTGACTGCTTCTGATGGAGACTTGTCATCAAACCATGCTTCAATGTATAGTTAAAATAAACATGTGATGACACGCGAGATTTAAAAGTTTGCAATTGCATCATTGCTGTTATTGGATCATCAGAAGACATCAAATTTTGGAACCACGATCTTTTGTATCTTGCGTTTCTTGCATATGGATACGATGTACCTGGTACCGGTATCATACCACCTGCTGGTATCTTCCACCACATCACCTCCCCCCCGGGGTTTGGACTTTTTGTATTTTAGCTTACCAATTTTTCAATTATTTCAAATTGACAATTTGTCTTCCCGTTCCCGCAACTTTGGAAGAAGAGTCATATTTTCACAAAAGACCGCACTTACTCCAATCAGAAGATTCCATAAGAAACGCCGAAACCCGAAGGAACCACCTCCTTACATCTTACATACTCCTTTATCAGTACAAGTACACTCTAAAAACTAAGTAGAATTACATACTTAGAATCCAAAGCGATATATTGCGAACAGAATCATCATTGCACAAAAGAAATCTCCTGCAAGAAGGATTAGCAGCTCGACAATATCATGGACATGCTCAAGCTGTCCTTCACAGGAGTTCCCGATGCTTCTTTTACCCGCCCCTCTCTATTTGAGATAGCGGATCTAGGTCGTCAATTGTCAATTCAAAACTGGGTAGATCTAAACAAACCCACTGATAATATCCATGGAGTTGATTACCTCGCGAAGCGAATCCTTACAATATTGCTCATAAGAATTCTAGGGATACTTTCTGTCAGAGGGCTGACACCAAAGTTGCCAAGCTTCCCAGATTTGAGTACCAATTCAATTTGCCACGCAATCTTAGAAGAGTGCAATTGTCATCATCTTCACGAGAGTAAAGAAGATCAGAATGACTTCCAAGACGAGGACGATGAAGCTGCCGAGATCGAGCACGTGTGTGAACTTGACTGGCCTGATGCTGTTACTGAAGAAGTTGTTTTTCAACTGCACGAATACATTTGCAAAATTTTGGAAGGATACCGCTTTGTTTCGTACCACAACCGCGAGCATGCATATCATGTGTTCACTTCTGCTAGTAAGCTCCTGGATATGGTGCTATGCGAGTATGATTATACCTACACGATATCCACAACACCAATCAGAAGACCGGCCCGTGTCACGTTTGGATTAAAATCAGATCCATTGACTCAGTTGGCGTTTCTATTCTCTGCGCTTGTGCATGATGTTGATCACACGGGAGTCAGTAACCGCCAACTTGTGTTGGAGTGTGACGAGCTTGCTCTCATGTATAATGACCAGTCGGTAGCTGAACAGCGTTCGCTAGCCATTGCGTTCAGTATGTTAATGAAAAAGGGTTTTGAAACTCTTCGGAAGGTGTTGTTCGAAGATGATAAGGAATATATGAGGTTTAGAAAGATTGTGATTGACCTTGTTCTATGCACGGATATTGCTAGCCCAGAACGGGTGCAAATTGTTAAGTCCAAGTGGAAAGAAGCATTTGGTGATAAGAGACCTGTCCCAACAAATAATACTTTGTCTTCAAGTATCGAACGAAAAGAAAGCTCTTTGTCTGAAGACCCACAAAGCGCGTATAAAAGGAATAGCTATGCAACTCGACATTTGGCGGTACTTAGTGATGATGCTGGTGACAATATAGGCAATAGTGATATACTAGATTCTGTAACTTTTGGTGAGGATATGTCGCCTAACTCGAGTACAGCTACAACAGTGAGACCAAATTTGACTGTAAGGAAATCTCTCACTTTTTCACAGCTGAAAAAACGGAATGAGTGGAAATCTCAACCTGCAGATTCCTCATATCACGAGCCTGGAAAATCAAGACTCGTTCGGTATTTTCACAGTCAGAGAAGCAGCTTGTCATTCGGTTTCAGAATGAAATCTTTCAACAAAAAGAAAAGCTCTAGAGGTGTCGACGTGGATTGTTCGGCTGAAAGTACCGCCACAAAGAAAAAAAAGCTCAAGATTTTCCGAAGAAGCTTGAAGAAGCAGATGCAAATGCGAAAAATGGACCGTTGCGAAGAACCTAAGGTTGAAGATGTGGATGAAAATACAAATATTGAGAAAATTTCTGTGGCCCGAGGAAAAGATTCCAAACATCCTATGACCCCTCCGAGTCCAGCTCCGGTGCCCGATGGTAGTGTAAGGGTAGGACTAAGAGAAAAAATTGTTGCAGAAAGGCAGGTGGTATCATCGAACAAAAACAATGCCGAAAAAATGGAAAATATAAAAGGAATCCTGAGTGAATATGAAGACGATCTGTCAGTTGCTTCCGACCTTTCAGATGCAACCTCAGTCTATATTCCAACCACAAACGACAGGCGACACAAATTCAAAACGTATTCCCGCAAATCTCAGAGCTTTACGGACCGTAAGATGTCGGATGACTCTGCAACATCTAAGGCAAGACCTACTGATAAGTCTATAAGCGGGTCGGTACCTTCCATACATGAAATAGACCCATCAAGGAATGCCTCGTTGGATAGTTCTGTAACTCCCACAGCCCACACTCCGAAAATGAACAGAAAGAAAGCCTTTAGGCGTTTTACGGAACCTCCGAATGCATTAATGGATAGAAAGAAATTCCACTTTCGATTGGGAATCCGTCGTGCCCTTGATTTGACAGGTAACCAAATCGACGCATACACTGTTAACAACCAAAAGAAATTGGAGAATGACCCGGATCATCCTGACGAATTCAAAGTTATTGTGATTTTGGAGCAGTTGATGAAAGCTGCTGATGTTGCAGCAAACATGCAGGGATGGGAGACAATGGTTTCCTGGTGCAAAAGGCTGTTCCAAGAACAAAAGAAGTGCCATGATGATGGGCGTGGTGAGGATCCAATAACGGAATGGCACGAGAATCAAATTGGTTTTTTTGAGAGTTACACAATGCCTCTTGCATGTCGACTTGCAGAAACAGGAGTTTTCGGATTTGAAGAAGTCCAAATGCTTGTCAATGGAGTGAGGCAAAACAACACTAGATGGATGATTGAAGGAAGGTCTGTTTTGAACAAGATGGTAATGGAATGGGAGAATAAGCAGGGAAATGGGAAAATGTTGAGGCGCTCCTCCTCTAGCATGTGAACGGTTTGCGTTACGTAGAGCTTTTCAAAAATTTGGTGAATGAGAGGCACTTTTAACTATTATTACAATGAATCTCGTCCACAACTCCATTTTCTCCGTCGTCTCGGATACCTGGTAGTGTGCTTGGGAGCGTACTACTGTTTGGTAATTTCAGTCCCAAAGCAATGAGTAATTTGAAATAAAAAATTAAAACCTGTCATTTGCCTCGTGTTCGATTTGGAAGAGATGACACGGAGCCAATCCTGTTCGCAACAACGAGCTGTCAAATGATAACAATTATTAATTATTACTCCTGTTTGGGGAAAAAGAATAGAACTTTTTTTTAAATTAAAGACAGTGCCCAAAGAATCGAAGGTTCTTCCTCCAGAGGCTTTAATATGGAAGGAAAAGATAAAGATATACCCTTTCTGAAATCTTTGTTGGCAGTTCTACCAGAACTGGTACCATTTTCCAAGCAAGCCAAAAGGACTAAGAAGCTTCTTCAGGAAATGAATCACCCTTCATTTTTTACGAATGAAAAAAAACAGGTTGAACGAATGGAGCACCTTTTGGAGAGTGGGAGATATGATGAAGCCCTGAGGCAACTGACAATGGATACCGATGTTGACAATCCAATCCAATACTTTAATAGAATACGCTGCAATGAGCAAAAGATACTCCTCGAAGGCAATCAGAATAGTCCGCAAGTGGAATTACCGAGCTTTATATCAAAGGATAGACTAGAATCTGTTCAAATTGCAGCGAACCAAAATCATAAATGCCAGTGGACAGGATTCAATGAAAAATTTGACGCGTTGGAATGTGCAAACGAGAAATTCTGTCACCCCTGGAAGGAATGTAAAAATGTATGTAATCAAGTGGAAGCTGTAACGTCTAACTTTTGCATCTATCATGAAAAGTATTGCGTTGACAAAGGCAAAAGACACAAGGATGAAATGATTCTAATTACTGTTCCTAACATGTTCGGTTTGTGCTCAGAATGCCATATACTGCAAGAAGGCAATCCACCGGCAAAGATCCGTCGTCATCCAGGCGTGCGCAGAAAGTTTTGTCTAAAAGAGAAAAAAATACTTCAGCCTAAATCAATGAGCGTAGAGTGTATGGATAAAGGAGCTTTACTTCAAGAGTACAATCCTATGGAGGTGTTAGAAAAGGCAGAAGGGAGGAAAGATACCCAGCTAGGCATGAGTCGAATTATAGCAGCAAGAAATATAGGGCAAAATCTAAGAATGAGCCTCGTTAGGAAGAAAAAAGTGAGGCAGGATGATCTTCATCACCTTCAAAGTATGTCAGCTGTCTGGATCCAATCACTCTTTCGGTACTATAAACTTCGTCAAAGAATGAAATATGTTCAATCGAGAGAAATTATTATAGGTAACAGTGGCGAACAAGGTGAAATGAAAGAAGCACGAGAGAATTTGGAACCACGATCACAAGAGCCAAGTAGGGCGGCAGAGGTTTTGTACAATAGCGATGGAATTCGTGACGAATGCCAAACAATATTGTGTTTACCATGCAATTACATCTCTCAAAAAATCGTATCAAGGAAAGGTAGCGACCGGTTGGCTTGTCATCAATCAACGAAATGTGAAGCTTCCGCATGTCAAGTTTGCAACGAATCAAAACGACAGAGGCCGTCGGGGAGAAAAAAAATACGCACTATTCCTTACCACAATTACAAACTAACAGATGATACAATTGCGCTTGACAAGTTGTTCCTTGAAAGGGATTTTTTTGAGTTGGGCAGCCTCCCTAGAAGTGTCTTCTTGGAAGTTTTGCGTGAATTATGGCAGAAAACGGGGCAGTCTCTTCTCCCTGATGAGATATTGGCAACAACAAATGCATTTGAAAGAGAAGGGCATATCGACTATGTGAAGTACGCCAGATTTGCAAAACATCAAAAATTTCAACCCTGTTCGTTGCACAGCCGTATTGTTTGTCCCGAATGTATTCATCGATCGAGATGTTACTCAAGCAATAATTGTATCAAGTATCAAGAAGACCCAGAAATGAAGGCATTTTGTGTCTGTGGAAAGTACAGGTCTCGACATGATCCTCTTCCACTCATGGGCGAACAAGATATTCGAAAGCGAGGATTCAGAATGTTCAGTAAAAAGGATTTAAAGCGAACATTTTATCGTCAGGCAAAACCTGATACAGGAAGTGAGATAAAATTCAACTCATTGAAAGAGGAGTCGATATCTCGATCCCGATCATGTAACTGGGTTTCACATGACAAAAATCGACAAAATGTTCGCGCTGTGCATAGCTTGCCTTCTCCTGACATCCAGATGAGTATGAATGAAGATAACCAAATAGATTCTGCAACTTGCGAGGAATCGAAAGAAACAACCGAAACCACTAATGAATCAAGAAGGTGCAGCAAGGAATACGTTAAAACCGAAGCAAACGCCATTATATTTTCATCGAAGCGGTTGTCGGTCATGTTAAACAATTGTGTTGAATATAGAAACGCTTCATCAAGGAAAAAAATTACCACGCCATGTCCTCTTTGCGAGCTCGGGTTCTTTGATACCAATCTTCTTCAAAATCATTTGATGAGGCGCCACACTCTTTCAGACATTGAGTATGCCTTGAGCTGCAATCGCGCATTGCAATGTGGTGACCACGACGGACGCACGTATCGGCAAATTCGTGTAGATTGGGTTGGAAGGTACATCATTGTCCCTCCGCTTCCCCCGCCTGTGCCATTGAATATATGTTACCATCATGTTCCACCACACCCAAAGTGCAATCTTTGCCTCAAGACTGCGAATTCTTCGCCTCTCTTTCCTCCCATTCGATTCTATAAGAAATCATTTGTGGAGTGTCGTACGAATGTGATTCACATGCAGGGTGTGGGAGAGGAATGGGGAGACAAATTTGCAGACGACGAAACACGCTGCTTTCATTTCGACGTCGAAGATGATGAACTTGCAGTCGTATACAAGGAAGAAGATGAAAGAGAGGAAAAGGTCGGTAAACTGGTATCTCTCTGTGAGGATGCCAGAAACAATTTTTTCGTTGGCGTACAAAGGTATCTCTCCACGGTACCTCATCCAGTTGATGTCACTGTTGATCTGCAAAGTAACGAGTGGATCATAGAGAGCACAATTAAATTCGTCGATATGACAAAGATTGTAGGGCGAAGACGTATTGTTCATTGCCCTGTAGAAGGATTTGAGGTGATCGAGAAAGAAATTATCAATCAAGCATCGGGTGCACTAGAGGCGAATTTGGGGTTCTGTCGGTATTCAGTAACAAATAACGCGTTAGTCCCTTTGTAAATAGTACAAGTAGTTTTGAAATCTAAGCATCAACCATGTAACCTGCGTGATTATGGCTTTTTCTTGGTACCCTGTGAATGCAGCGATGAGAGAAACGACCAAAGTCACTGCCAAAAGAAAACGACTTGAGCATAAACTGACATTTCGTTTTGCTCGAAAGTGTCGACGATGTGGTTCTTCGGCAGGATAAATTGACGGATATACATGCAGGGATGATATGGATACAGTATGTCACTGACTTGCAATAGTCCACAACACAGAACTCATCATTCATTTAATCATTTAACTCTCTTTAAGAATGAGTAATGGCAGCAAATCTGATGTGTTCTCCGTGCCGCTAGTAGCAGGACTCCTCGGCGGTTCAGCATCCACTGCCCTCCTCTACCCTTTGGATTTAGTAAAAGTCCGGCTTCAGG
>Ga0115005_10001887_pt1 | contig 16767 bp, 12 predicted proteins | sample ArcOceMetagenome_FD_87163 | JGI IMG/M metagenome (GOLD analysis project Ga0115005, IMG submission 87163) | Marine eukaryotic phytoplankton communities from Arctic Ocean - Arctic Ocean - Greenland ARC118M Metagenome | ecosystem: Environmental > Aquatic > Marine > Oceanic | place: Arctic Ocean... | reverse complement strand
TCTTCTGAGGCGCGTCGCGCTCAGGTTTGCGTTTAAGCGCAAATTGCTCTGCTACTTTTAGCAATACAGTATGTGGTACAACTTCATCAACAATACCGTATTTTTTAGCCTGCTTCGCTCGCGCCGGAGAGCCTGTCAGCATCATTTTCATTGCTTGCTGAATACCGATTAAGCGAGGAAGACGCTGTGTGCCGCCACTACCAGGTAGTAATCCAAGCTGAACTTCAGGTATACCCACCTGCGTACTTGGTGAATCGGTACATACGCGATAGTGACATGCAAGCGCGAGCTCTAAACCACCACCTAACGCAGGGCCGTGAATAGCCGCTACGAAGGTCGCCTTCATGTTCTCAATTCTATCGAAAATGGCTTGACCGCCAGCGGCAATAGTTGTTGCATCTTCAGCGGTTTTACAGGCGGCTAGCATGGTAATGTCAGCGCCAGCTACAAATGAACTTGGCTTGCCGCTCGTTAGCACAACACCTTTAATGCTGCTGTCACGCTCAATGTCGTCAAGCATGGCTGAAATTTCATCGCCAAACTCAGCTTTAAGCGTATTCATGGATTCACCAGGTACATCCATGCTTAGAATTGCGACGCCATTATGCTGCTTGGTAAGCGTAAATGCGCCTGAGGTTGGCTGAACTTCATTTGTCATTTCTTGTTCCTGACTCATCTTATTCTGTCTCCACAATCATAGCCGCACCAAGACCACCCGCAGCACATGCAGTTAATAAACCTGTACCACCGCCACGGCGGTTTAACTCGTTAAGCATTTGCGTGATCATACGTGTACCAGTTGCTGCGAACGGGTGACCGTAGGCAATTGAACTACCCATTACGTTGAATTTATCCATATCAATTTCGCCAGTCGCTTTGTCGCGACCTAGTTTCTCTTTGGCGAACTTGTCACTTGCAAACATTTTAACGTTCGCTAACGTTTGTGCTGCAAATGCCTCGTGCATTTCGATAAGCGTTAAATCATTTAGGGTCATGCCTGCACGATCTAGGGCGATTGGTGTAGCATAAGAAGGCCCCATCAGCATGTCTTCCCACACATCGATTGCTGAGAACGCGTAGCTCTTAATGTAGCCCAACGGCGTATAACCGAGTTCTTTTGCGCGGCTCTCTGTCATCATCAATACCGCTGAAGCACCATCGGTAAGTGGTGTTGCGTTTGCTGCTGTAACAGAGCCATACTTTTTATCAAACACTGGACGAAGTTTCGCGTAACCTTCAAGTTTTGAATCGAAACGTACGTTGTTGTCGCGCTCAAGGGCACCTTTATATGGTTCAGCATAAGCGGTCATGACTTCGCCAGACAGTTTACCTGCTTCCCAACTTTCAGCTGCAAGACTGTGTGAGCGATGTGCGAGTTTGTCTTGTTCTTCCCGAGAAATTTGATGAGTTTTCGCCATTTGCTCTGCCGTTTGCCCCATCGACAATCCCGTAGAATACTCGGCTACTGCTGGTGGAACCGGCGCTAAATCTTTCAGGCTCAAACGTTTGAAAATATTAAGTTTTTGACCAAGAGTTTTGGTTTTTTGTAAGTCAACTAACGCACGCGCAAGGTTTTTTGATACGCCAATAGGTGAGACTGACGTTGAGTCTGCGCCACCGGCAATACCCACTTGAACCGTGCCAGCCATCATACTTTCAGCAATATTGACCGTTGATTGGAAACTGGTCGCACAAGCTCGTGATACGCTATAGGCATCAGTGTGAACATTCATACCGGTACCAAGTACAATTTCACGTGCGATATTTGGGGCTTCAGGCATTTGAACAACTTGACCATAAACAACCTGGTCAACCCATTCCTTCTGAACACCGTGACGCACGAGCAGTTCGTTCACAACCATTTTGCCTAAATCTACAGCCGGCACGCCGTGAAAATATGTCGCCATTTTAGCAAACGGAGTACGCAACCCCGCGACAATGGCGATGCGATCACCCTCTCGGGTAGTAACTGATTGTTTTGTAGCCATAATGCACCTAAATTGATGACCTACTTTAAAATTAGCGCTATGCCTTTCAAGTGGTCTGACCTGTAATAGTTACGATTTTTACAAACTATGAACAAAATAGCAAATAATGCGGATAGAAGAACAAAATAAATGCCCTAAAGTTATTACCGCGACTGGTGCCATGCTTAATGTCGGCCCGTTGCTTACAAGCATAACCAAATATCGTGTTATTAATACCGTTAAACGACTTGAAGAAAGATACAATGAACCTTATATGGAAATGAAAGTCTGTTTTGTGTCATTGTGACGTAAACCTAAGGTTTAAATAATCTAGTCATGGCATAAGCGATCACTTTAAAGTCATCTGTTTACGTCGCCGTCGCACTGACACATCCCAATAACGAGAACTCAAACGGAAATTTTTGCATTATGGCAGCAGCGCAATTTCAACAGTTACACGCTTACTTAGACCAACAAATCATTGGTCAACACGCGTTAACAAAAAGCCTTCTTATCGCTCTTTTGGCCGACGGTCACTTGCTTGTTGAGGGACCTCCAGGACTTGCTAAAACTCGCGCAATCAATGCACTTGCTAATGGTATTGACGGTGATTTTCACCGTGTGCAGTTCACCCCTGACCTATTACCAGCAGATTTAACCGGTACGGACATCTATCGACCTGAGACGGGTGAATTTGTATTCCAGAAAGGCCCGCTCTTTCACAATTTAGTGTTGGCCGATGAAATAAACCGTGCCCCAGCAAAAGTGCAGTCGGCGCTATTAGAGGCCATGGCCGAACGCCAAATTACGGTAGGGAGCAAAACCTATCCTTTGCCACCACTGTTTTTAGTTATGGCAACGCAAAATCCACTAGAGCAAGAAGGGACTTATCCTCTGCCAGAGGCCCAATTAGATCGTTTTTTAATGCATGTTGATATTGATTATCCAGGCGCGGAAACAGAACTAGAAATTCTACGTTTAACACGCGGTGAAGCCCTGTCAGAGCCACCGGTAACACCACCTACGCTCACACAGGACGATATTTTTACGGCCCGTAAGGAAGCCTTATCGCTTTATATGGCTCCAGAATTAGAACAGTATTTAGTTCAGCTTATTATGGCGACCCGCCAACCAGCAAACTTCGATGCTGATTTAGGCCAGTGGATTGCAATGGGAACAAGCCCTCGCGCCACCATTAGTTTAGACCGATGCGCACGCGCTCACGCATGGCTAAGCGGCAGAGATTTTGTCGGACCAGATGACATTCAGGCTGTTGTACATAACGTTCTTCGCCACCGCATTATTTTGTCTTATCAAGCTGAAGCCGAAGGTGTAACAATCAACGATGTGCTAGATAAGATTGTCGCTACAGTCGCAGTTCCATAAGCTATGGAAAATGTGAAGTCGCAGCTAATTAAGCTGCAAAGCAATGGCGTCACCCTGTCAACAGCTGAGCTTCTTCGCTATCAGCAGTTATCTAAACTCTTTAGTTTAGCGCCCAAACGCATGCCTCAAGCCAAGCTTGCAGGAAGCTACCTTACTAAACACAAGGGGCGCGGAATGGAGTTTGACGAGGCGCGACATTACCAACCTGGCGATGATATTCGCGCCATTGATTGGCGCGTGACCGCGCGCACAGGGAAGACACACACTAAGGTGTATCGCGAAGAGCGAGAACGCCCTGTATTTTTGTTTTGCGATTACTTACCCTCAATGGCCTTCGGAACGCAATTGTTAACGAAAGCAGTCCAAGCCGCTCATGTGTCTTCCTTAATTAGTTGGTCTGCTGCCGCTCGCGGAGATAAAGTTGGTGCGTTAGTTTTTAATCAGCAGCAGCATAAAGAAATCAAACCTCTCACGCGTAAAAAGGCCGTACTGCACGTATGCCATGAACTCATGTCCCTTCATGAGCAAAGCACGCAATATATGCCAGATAAAGCTCGTGATGAAAAAGCTTTTGCCGATGCTTGCGCTCGCGCTAGACGCTTAGCCAGACCAGGAAGCCTAGTTTACTTAGTGTCTGACTTTCAGCATCTTGGCACTCAAGCTATTCAACACTTAAGCCATATAACAAGGCATTGTGAAGTTAGAGCCATAGTGGTCAACGACCCCATAGAGCACGCTTTACCAAACACATCGTCGCTTCAAACGGTAAGTGTTTCAGACGGGAAAAATCAGCAGCGCTGGGTTTTAGGCGACAGTAAAGAGCAAGATCAATACAAGCAATGGCGTGACGACCATAACCGTACAATTTATGAAATGCTAAGAAAAAATAATATCGCTCGTTTCAGTGTCTCAGCCGGGCTTCCCTTAGATGATCAGCTTCAAAGTATGCAGCAAGAAAAACGATTGGAGCTGAATTGATGCAAAACAGCAGTATTCCATTAAACGCTACACAAACTATGCAGTTACCTAATCAGCAACCTCTACAAATGCAGCAGCAAGATCCACTCGCTCAGCTTAGAGATATCCACGTTCCTAACGACGTCAGTGCTTGGCCGCTAGATTGGGGGTGGTGGTTACTTACTGTTTTAGTTGTCATCACAATTTTCGGCCTGTACAAAACGCTTTCAGCTTACCTGCGTCATAACAAGCCGCGAAAGCAAGCTTTAGCACTTCTCGAGTCCGTTTCAGCACAACAGAATAATTGGCCCATAGCGCTTAACTCCATATTGAAGCGCGCAGCAATGAGCTACTACCCTACTGAACAAGTAGCTGGTTTATATGGTAAACAGTGGCAAGCGTTTCTAACCTCAGCGCTGAAGAAACGTGATAAAAACCTTGAGAGCGATTTAGCACTGTTGGTTAGCAATATTTATCACGCCAACCCAAATTCCAATGATTTTGATGCATGTAAAAACGCGGTAAAAGGTTGGCTGTCTAAAGCTCGCTTTCCCAAGAACAAATTAACATTTGACGTGCCTGGCAATGAAGAATTCGAAGGCAGTAATACGCAAGCCGCCTTAAAGAGCGCATCAGCAAACAACAATCAAGCAAAGGAGACTCATCATGCTTAATTTTGCTTGGTGGTGGGTATTTTTTGCGCTCCCCTTGCCTATTATTGTGCGCCTGCTTTCTAAAAAAGCGCAAGACATGCCGATGGCTGCGCTGCGGGTTCCCAGTTTGCGGCCTGGCGAAGTGTCAGAGCAAACTAAATTAAAGCAAACCAAGATACCGCTTGTGGTAAGTAGTTTAATATGGCTACTGCTTGTGACTGCCGCAGCCCGCCCTCAATGGTTGGGCGAGCCCGTGAGCATTCCCAACGAAGGAAGGGAAATGATGCTAGCCGTCGACTTATCAGGCAGTATGAAAATTGATGACATGCAGCTTCAAGGCAGACAAGTAAATCGACTAACCATGACAAAATCTGTGGTTTACGATTTCATTCAGCGTCGCGTGGGCGATAGACTTGGTCTTATTTTATTTGCTGATACCGCATACGTTCAAGCGCCACTAACTTACGACAGAGACACAGTATCTACACTTCTTAGTGAAGCTGTTATTGGTCTAGTGGGCGAGCAAACCGCAATAGGCGATGCTATAGGTTTAGCGGTGAAACGTTTTGATGAACGTGAAGAATCAAACAACGTACTGATCCTTCTTACCGACGGACAGAATACAGCAGGTAACATCACGCCAGAGCAAGCCAAAGAGCTCGCTATTAGCAAAGGCGTTAAGGTGTACACCATAGGTGTAGGCGCCGACAAAATGCTAATTCAGAGTTTCTTCGGCAGTCGCCAAATAAACCCTTCGCAAGAGCTTGATGAGGGAATGTTGACCGACATCGCAACTTCAACAGGTGGGCAATATTTCAGGGCAAGAAATGCGCAAGAGTTACAGTCCATATACCAACAGCTTGACGCACTTGAGCCAATTGAAGGTGAAACCCGCAAAATGCGACCATTAAGCGCACTTTTTTACTATCCTCTTGCGGCAGCATTACTCCTATCTGCACTATGGGCATTTTTAACCCTGGCAATTTCGTCATATCGCTGGATAAAACAAAAGCAGAACCAGTTTTCCGCGCATGGTCCAGAGTCCACTAGGGAGACGAAATAATGGAACTCGACTTCTTAAACCAATTTCATTTTTTACGCCCCGAATGGTTTATCGCATTGATTCCCCTAATGTTGCTAGTGATATTAATAAGAAAAACCACGGCTAAGCAATCAGGATGGCAATCGGTGATCCCCTCTCACTTGTATCAATACATGGTGATTGGAAAAACCGAATTAGGCGCAAAACCGCCTATGTGGATGCTGGCCTTTGTATGGATAATAGGTGTAACTGCGCTAGCTGGACCAACGTGGGAACGCTTACCTCAACCGGTTTATCAGCTAAAAATGGGACATGTCATTGTTATTGATATGTCGCTATCTATGCGCGCTACCGACATGACGCCTGATCGATTGACCCGAGCTAAATACAAGGCGATAGACTTGGTCAACGCTATTGGTGAAGGCGAAATGGGTCTTGTTGCTTATGCGGGAGATGCATTTGTTATAAGCCCATTAACTGAAGACGCTGGCAATATCACAACGCTACTTCCCAGTCTTTCACCCGAGATCATGCCAGTGCCAGGCAGCGATCCGCTGTTAGGTATAGAGAGTGCAGCCGAGCTTCTAACCAATGCGGGTTATAACTCAGGCATGATCTATTGGATTACTGACGGTATGGAGTTAGAACAACAGCAAGAACTTCAAGAGTATGTGGCATCTATTCCTTTCACTGTAAATGCGCTTACGGTTGGCACGTCTGAAGGCGCTCCCATTCGCCAACAAAGCGGCGAGCTTCTAAAGGATTTTACAGGCAGCATCGTTATACCTAAGCTAAATGAAGGCGCAGTGAAAGGTGTGGTAAAAACAAGCGGCGGACGTTTCGAATCCTTTACATCAAACGACGCGGATATTAAGGCCCTAGCCGCGGTATCACTACTCGACAAAACCGACAGTGAAGAGGGCGAAGAAGAGAGTAACTTACAAGGTGATCAGTGGAAAGAGGTTGGCCCTTACCTATTACTTTTACTCCTTCCGTTCGCAGCTTTTGCATTTAAACGAGGCCTGGTATTCATTGTGTTGATTGGCGTACTTAGCCCGTCTTTCGTTCAAAACGCTCATGCCTTGCAAAGTTCTCAAGACTTACAAAATGTAGCTGCACAGACATCGTCTGCACCAGCGTCGTCAAGCGGACCTAATCCGCTTTCATGGTGGCAAAAGCCGTTTATGAATGACAATCAGGAAGCATTGAACAGTTTCCAAAGAGGTAAGTATAAAGACGCTGTTAACCAGTTTAATGACGAAACGTGGAAGGCCTCATCACTCTATAAATCTGGTGATTATGAAGGTGCGTTGAATGCCTACCAAAACATCCCTGGACCCAACAGCGCTTATAACCAAGGTAATGCACTAGCAAAGCTCGGTAAGCTAGAAGAGGCGATTAAAAAATATGACCAAGCTTTGCGCGAAGCTCCGGATTTTGAAGATGCGAGAACGAACAAGAAAATTATTGAAGATTTGTTGAAACAGCAGCAACAGCAGCAACAGCAGCAACAGCAGAATCAAAACGAGCAGCAGCAAAACAAAGATCAGAACGAGTCAGGTGATAATAGCGAGCAAAATGACTCTCAAAATAGTGACCAGAACAATCAGGATGGGTCAAATGATCAGAGCGGTCAGCAAACCCCTGGAGAGGACCAACAGTCAGATGAAAATCAAGATCAGAGCGCTAACAATGAACAGCAAAATAGCGGTGATGACTCGCAGCAGCCTGATGATTCGAAGATAAATGACGAGAGCGAATCATCAGATTCACAACAACAAAATGCAGAGCAGGATCAGTCTGAGCAAAATGAAAGTGCCCAGCAAAATAGTGGCCAACCGAAAGAGAGCGAGCAACAGTCAGAGCGCGAAGCACAAGCCGCACAAGGCCAAGCTGAAGAGCTCACTGATGCTGAAAAAGAAGAACTACAGCGAATGGAAAGTTTAATGCGTCGCGTACCAGACGACCCCGCATTTTTGCTTAAACGAAAAATGCAATTAGAAGCACAAAAACGTCAGCGTCAACGTATGCCTTCAAATCGGAGTGAGTGGTAGATGAAAGCTTTATTACGATCTACATATTTTATTTTTATACTAACCACCTTGTTTAGCGCAGTGGCAAGTACAAACGCATTCGCGGATGTGAACGCAGTGGAAGCCACCATTGATAGAAATCCTGTAATGATAGACGAGGCGATACGCTTAACTATCACTGCAGATGGAAGTGCAGACAGAGATGCATTTGATAGCTCTCCTCTGTTAAAAGACTTTGTAGTTGGCAGAACGTCTGTTAGCAGCCAAACGTCTATCGTTAATTTTGACACTAAACGCACCACCGTCTGGACCACCACACTTTTTCCTCGAAAGGAAGGCACGTTTACCATACCTTCACTTACCGTCGAGGGTAAATCTACTAAGCCCATTCAGGTGAAAGTTATTCCGGTTCAAGAACAAAGCAATGTGGCCCGTGATTATTTCGTCACCACAGACATCGATATAAAAGAAGCCTACTTAAATCAACAGTTGCTTTACACCGTTAAACTTTTTCTATCGAGTAATATTGAACGGGGCAGCCTTCAAGCGCCCGAAATGCAAAATGCCGAAATTAAACAACTAGGTGACGATAAGCAGTACACCGACATTGTTAATGGACGACGTTATCAGATCATTGAACGTCAATTCGCTGTCGTCCCTCAGGCATCTGGTGAATTCACTCTAAGAGGCCCTATCTTTACTGGAGAAGTGATGGCGGCTAATACTAATCAGCGGTTTGGCTTTTTTAACAGAACTCAGCAAATTAATCGGGTTGGGCCTGATATCACGGTGAACATTAAACCTATTCCTCAGGGAATTGATTATCCATGGCTGCCCTCTGAAATGGTAAGAGTGGATGAAGAGTGGCCACAGGGAGATACTTTTGTTGCAGGAGAGCCAGTTACCCGAATCGTTACGCTAACTGCGCTAGGTGTTGTAGAAGAACAGCTTCCGGATATTCCTGAGTTTTATCCACCAAACTTTAAATTATACCCAGACCAGTCGAATACGACGACAGTGGAAAAGGACCAAAGCCTTATCTCCCAGCGCCAAACGTCGTTGGCCATCATCCCTACACAAGCGGGTAACTTTGTATTGCCCGAAATTACTATTCCTTGGTTCAATACCCTTACTCAACAAACCGAGTATGCCACCATTCCTGCTCGCTCAATTACGGTAGCGCCAGCAAGTGGCGTAAATAAGGGTAATGCGGCGAACGCGAACACCCCAGTATCGAGCAGTACAACGGTAGAGAATGTTCCAAACGATGTACCTTCAACTGCAGCGCAATCTTCTACCGACGCTGACAATAACACTAACGCATCAAATAATGCTTCAGATGACGCCAATACTAATAAGATTGCGCCCTTATATTGGGCTGTGACCGGCGTATTCATCGCGCTGTTCGTTATTGCGCTTGCGGGATGGCTATACACTTACAGAAAGCTTAAGCAATCACGAACGTTTGGGCAAAACAGCAGTGTTAAACATGGTGTACCGGGCTCGCATGCTTTAACTAGTTTCGATGAAAAAGCTCAATATCAAAATCTTATGTCAGTGATAAAGGCAAAGGATATACGTTCATTATCCCCCTCTCTTAAGCAGTGGATAAATGCGTTAACTGCAGGTAATGTCAAACATTCACAGTTTGAAAGTATTAATCGTATAGTTAATGAGTTGTACGCACTGCGTTTTTCAGCCAATAAATCTGATGCTAGCGTACAAACCAAACAAATAACGAAGGTTTTGGAAGAACTTTCGAATGAAGTTAAGCGCACTCGTAACGAATGGAAGCGAAAAGACGCGAGTGACAATCACACGCTATCTAACCTATATCCTGCTTCATAAAACGCATTTCATTTGCTAATGGATTAGAATTTGCGTTATCAAAGCCCTTGCACTTTGCCATGTCGCAATGGCAAGGGTTTTGTTGATACGATGCCTGTATTCGATAAACAGCTAGGGCCGTATTGCCCTCAAAAGGTGTATTAACCGTAAAAGTCCTAGCCGATAAAAATAATCAATTAAACGCGACGGGGAATGAATAATGAAAAAAACACTTTTAAAGCTAACGCCAATAGCGCTAGCTATTACAACGCTTGCGGCATGCTCACCAGCAACGGAAACAGCCAATAACGCACCAGAGCCAATAAAAACAGAAAAGCCAGCTGGACAGTCTGAGTCAGAGCGTCTTAATGCGTTCTTTGAGCGCACCTTTGAAGAAGACCTAAAACGCTCCCCCCTATTCCAAAGCTACCTCGGTAAAAAGTGGGACTACGACAAATGGGATGACATCAGCGATGAAGAGGCCGATACCCGCGTTGCTATTGCCAAGAACCGACTTGAGAAACTAAATAGCTTCGACACAAGCAAATTGAGTGAGCAAGAAAAACTGAGCTTGCGTCTATACAAACTTGGCATAGAGCGCGATTTAGCTAACGACGAATTCAGACATCACCGCTATATTGTTCACCAATTCCGCGCTGCACATACTCAAGTGCCAAGCTTCCTTATCAATATTCACAGCGTAAAGAGTAAAGAAGACGCCCAAGCGTATATTGGTCGTCTGGATAATGTCCGCACGTACTTCGATCAAGTTATTGAACAAATGAAAGTACGCGAAAAAGCTGGCGTATTTCCTCCAGCATGGGCCTACGACCAAATGATTGATGCGTCCAAGAATGTAATTACGGGTGCACCTTTTGATTCTAGTGAAACGCTTTCCACATTATGGGAGGACTTTCAAAATAAAGTTAGCATACTAGATATAACTGACGCTGAGAAAACCACTTTACTTGGTGAAGCCAAAGCCGCTTTGGTAACATCAGTCATGCCGTCGTACGAGAGGTTTATCGAAGAACTGGTACATCAGCGTGAAGTAACACCAGAAGGCGATGGTGTGTGGCGTTTGCCTAACGGTGATGCATGGTATCAGAACCGCCTCAACTGGTTTACCACCACTGACCTGACTGCCGATCAAGTACATCAGATAGGTCTAGATAATGTAGAGCGCATACACAGTGCGATGCGCGACATAATGAAACAAGTAAAGTTTGAAGGTACTCTTCAAGAGTTTTTTGTGTTCATGCGTGAAGACGATCAATTCTACTTACCTTCTACAGCCGAAGGCAGACAGCAATACCTTGATATGGCGAAAACCGCTATAGATGACATGCGGGATGCTATTCCTGAGTACTTCGGTATTCTTCCAGAAGCGCCAATGATCGTTAAACGCGTTGAAGCCTTTCGCGAACAGTCTGCGGGCAAAGCGTTTTATCAAAGCCCAGCCCAAGATGGCAGCCGCCCTGGTATTTATTACGCCAACCTTTATGATATGAAAGCTATGCCAACATATCAGCTAGAGGCGCTAGCGTATCATGAAGGTATTCCTGGTCATCACATGCAGCGTGCAATTGCACAAGAGTTAGACGGTGTTCCTCAATTTCAGAAGTTTTTAAGTTTTACGGCCTACACGGAAGGTTGGGGGTTATATACCGAAGAGTTGGCAAAAGACATGGGATTTTATCAAGACCCCTACTCCGACTTTGGTCGTTTAGCCATGGAGCTCTGGCGCGCCTGCCGCTTGGTTGTAGATACGGGCATTCATGCGAAAAAGTGGTCCCGTGAAAAAGCGGTAGATTATCTTATTGAAAACACACCAAACCCTGAATATGACGCGCAAAAAGCTATAGAACGCTATATCGCCATGCCGGGTCAAGCCACTGCTTACATGATTGGTAAACTTAAAATCATGGAGCTTCGAGAAATGGCGCAGAACGAACTTGGCGACAAGTTTGATTGGAAAGGTTTCCATGATGAAGTGTTAAAATATGGCCCTGTTCCGCTTTCTATTTTAGAAGAAAATATAAATGCTTGGATTGCTTCACAAAAAGGTGTCTAGCAAAAACGACTGAGTGATCCGCTCACTAACGTTATGATAAGAACGCGTCTTTCGGCTAACGAAATGGCGCGTTTTTTATGCCATAGTAAAAAAGTTTAAGATTTTGGATTTTTTTATGTTTGGTCGAAATAAATTCGATAGTGGTCAGGTCTTATCGGGTATGAAAGCAAAACACCAAAGATATGAAGCACTGGTAAAGGCATTTCACGCCGACATATACCGCTATGCATTCTGGCTTATTAAAGACCAGAGCATTGCCGAAGATGTTGTACAGGAAACCTTTCTGCGTGCTTGGCGCTCACTCGATGCCCTTAATGATGAAAAGGCGGCGAAGTCATGGCTGATTACCATTCTTCGCCGCGAGAACGCCCGTCGGTTTGAGCGAAAGCAATTCGATACGGTGGATATTGACGATTGCCATATACAAGATGACACCCAGCACGCAGACGGCGATTTGAGAGACAGAGAACTTCAGCGACTGATGGGTGGATTGAGCATTGAGTATCGCGAGCCCTTAATCCTTCAACTCATCTTTGGGTTTAGTGGTGAAGAGATTGCTAATCAATTAGGACTTAATAAAAACACGGTAATGACGCGTTTGTTTAGGGCGAGAAATCAGCTGAAAGAGGCATTAGAGAAACAAAATGAACAGAGAGGTCGTGTAAATGGATGAGTTAGAGTTTAGGCGTCGAATCTACGCCGATCCAGAAACGACTGACAGTGATGTTGTAGAGGCGGCAAAGGAAGATGAAAGCAAACGGAATTTCTGGAATGAACAGAAGCAGCTAGATAAGCAACTAAAGCAAGCGCTTAAAGTCGACGTACCAGAGGATCTTGCAAGCAAGCTTATTTGGCAACAATCGGCTGACGAATTTAACCGCTACAAGCGCAGAAGCAGGTGGTATTTGGCTATGGCTGCGTCGGTTGCTTTTACCGTGGGTATTGCCCTTACCATGTGGTACCACCAACCGCTTAGCATTGGGGGGCAAGCACTTGCTCACATGCAGTATGCAGAAATGGAACACGCACATTCATTGCTTCCGGTTGACTTAAATATGGTGAATGCAAAGCTAGCAAGCTTCGGCGGTAGTTTTAGCGAAATGTTAGATGGTGTAGAAGTCGCGAACTATTGCCACTTGAGCACGGTTAGAAGCCTGCACCTCATTGTTGATACGCCACAAGGTAAAATGTCTATATTTGTGGTGCCGGAACGAGGCGACATTAGCGTACCGAGTAGGTTTGGGGATAGCCAATATCACGGCGAGAGCATTAAGATGCAGCGCGCAAACATTATGATTGTTGGTGACAAAAATGCAGATCTTAGCGAAATGAAAAAAGCCGTTTCGGAAAGGATACAGTTTTCGGCCTAACGCTTTTATAAGGCGTTCCTAAAAAACTGTTTTCCTTATTCCTTCCCTTCTTCGGCCTAATGTGGCCGATTTTTTTGCCCAAATTTAAGGTGAAACTCACGCTTATAAAACTTATAATTACCGCCCTATTAAAACACTCGTTTTAAATTACAACAATGTTCAGCTTATCCGCAGTATAGAGGTAGCAATTACAATGAGCGCTTGGTATCGCTTTACAAGGCTAATGGTTTGGCTATTGTTGCCTTTGATAACTTGTTTTTCTTTACGCGCACAGAGCTCAGATATCAAAAACGCTTTAAGGTTAGAGAAACTTGACGGCTATAGTCACATTGCAGCCACAACCATCTTCCATTGGAACACACCAAGTAATGTGAGCAATACTGATATCACTGTAATGATTGATGAATCAGGATTACAGAATGATAAACAAAGTGAAGGAGTGATATTTAGACATTTATTAGCCACTTCCACGGCAAATGATGTTGACTCCCCAAGAGTTCCGATTTTCGTTAAAGAGCCGTTATTAGATAAACATTGGCAAGAACTAAAAGCGCTTACTCCTGAACTCTTCGCTGCTGCCAAGGCGTATTACATATATGCAAGGGCGGTTAACGACTTTGACGGTTCTTCTCTGCGTATCAGCGAAACTGTGCCTGCACTGAGACGTTTGAAACTTGAAGCTCTGGATACGGGTAGTAAAACAGCTACCGCAATAGCGAGTATATGGTTGGCTATGGAGCTTAATTTAGCCAATCCTATAGAGGCCATTAATGAACTTGAATATGCATTGGCGCACCTTCCTCATTATTCGCCAGACAAAAACTTACAAAATGCGTTATCAAAAACTATCGCTCATGATTGGCTCAGAGATGCCTACCTCGAGCTCTTCGTTCCTAGTAGAGCTTTCTACCACTCCCAACAAATTATTGATAGTAAAAAACAGGCTGAAAGCACAATAGCCAAAACTTGGGCTTTCTTTTCGGCGATAGACGCATTACTTGTTCAAGACAGTTTTAACGATGCATTAGCTTTGGTAGAGGATGCGATAGATTATGTATCTAAGGTAAATTCAGCCCATGAGAAGCTTTTGATATATGTTCAAAAGCTTCGTGCTATTGTTTTTCAGAAAGGTGAAGGCTATGAGAGCGCAGCACAAAAAGTCATGGAGCAAATTAGACAACTCGATACCTCAAAAATGAAGGAAAGAACCCAAGAGCTTTCTGTCTACGCAGATGCACTTTACGCAGCGGTACTGAATGATGAAGCAAAGTTCAATGATTCACTTCAGCAATATAAAAAGATCGTTCTCGCAAAAACCTCCGATTCAAGTTTTAAAGAGAAGATTAAGCTCAAAATGGAGCTCGAACTCTCAAGACTTTACGATGCTGCGGGCAATTACGAAAAAGCGTACGAGCACTCTCAGTACTACAATAAATTACTCGTTGCAAAAAATACGGAGCAATTTAAATTTTCTTCGTCTAACTTCAGAGATAACTTGGCAGAAGATATTGAATTAGCGCACTATCGGCAGAAAGAACTCGCTAGTTTACGGGAGCAGAAAGAGGGTCTTTCTACCGACAAAGAAGCCATGAAAACAACCATATTCGTGTTGTTGCTAACCATATTGCTCATCCTTGTCCTTTGGCTCTGGGTCGCTAAAAAACAGAGCGATTTACTCGCTGAACGGGACTCGCTCACTGGCGCCCTCACCCGCCGAGCTATGTTAAACAGCTTGAAAAAGTCACTTAAAAGCAAAAAGACCTCAAGTATTGCGCTATTGGACGTAGACAACTTTAAGAAGATTAACGACAGATACGGTCACGCTGTCGGTGATGAAGTGCTAACGACAATAACCCAAATAATTAAAGATAGAATTCGCAAATCTGACAAACTTTGCCGGTACGGAGGCGAAGAGTTTTTAATCTATTTCTCCGACACGGATGAAAAGTCAGCAAAACGGATACTCGATGAACTAAATGTGGCTCTTTCACGCCAAAAACATTGGAACGGTACTGATGAAAAGTTTTGCGTTAGCTTCTCGTCAGGGCTGTTGGATGTGAAAGGAGAAACAAACTTAGACAGAATTATCAAAGCCTGTGACGACTTGCTTTACAAGGCCAAACGCGACGGCCGTGCTCGCGTAGCCTCTTTGTCATTTTAAAATTCTCTCAAACTTTATTTACCTTTAGCCGTATAGAAAACATGCAAGGGCGCTGAATGACGTAGAGACTCTCAGTCATAGGTGTTAGCATGAAAGAAAAAACATAGGGAATTTATATGGCTACAGGCACGATAATCTCGTTGGGTTTATATTTTGTAGTAATGTTAGGGATAGGCCTTTTCGCCTATCGGCAAACAGATACCAACGTAGAAGGCTATATGCTCGGCGGCCGCCAGTTAGGCCCCGCTGTTACTGCTCTCTCAGCAGGCGCATCTGACATGAGCGGATGGATGCTCATGGGTTTACCCGGTGCAATGTATGTATCCGGTTTGTCCGCCGGTTGGATTGCGGTTGGTCTGACATTAGGCGCACTAGCGAATTATATACTGGTAGCACCACGCCTCCGTGTATACACAGAGGTCGCCAATAATTCTATTACGCTTCCCGATTACTTTGAAAACCGATTTGCAGACAATTCTCGTCTACTTCGCGTTATCGCCTCTGTTGTCATCGTCGTTTTTTTCACCCTTTATACATCTTCGGGTGTTGTAGCTGGCGGAAAATTGTTTGAAACATCATTCGGATTAACCTATGAAACGGGGCTGTATGTCACCGCAGGCGTTGTTGTAGCCTACACATTAGTGGGTGGTTTTATGGCAGTAAGCATGACTGACTTCGTTCAAGGCTGTATCATGTTTGTTTCGCTTATTATGGTCCCCGCTGTGGTTATCAGTGAGCTAGGCGGCGTCGGTGCTTCAATCGAGGCATTAGACACCATCAATCCGGCACTATTCGATGCCTTTATGGATGCGTCTTCCAACGAAGCATTAACGTTCATAGGTATTGTTTCTCTTATGTCATGGGGTCTCGGCTACTTTGGCCAGCCGCACATTATCGTTCGCTTCATGGCTATCCGTTCAGTCAAAGATATTCCAACTGCAAGAAATATTGGTATGAGTTGGATGATAGTTTCAATTATCGGCGCCTTAATGACAGGCCTGTTTGGTTTGGCTTATGTGACAGGAAACGGTAATGAAATTGATCCGGAGACCGTATTTATTTACCTGTCTCAAATTCTGTTCCACCCGCTTATCGGTGGTTTCCTACTTGCAGCAATTTTAGCGGCGATAATGAGTACCATTTCATCACAGCTATTGGTAACGTCGAGTTCATTAACCAGTGACTTCTATCAGGCATTTCTGCGTCGTGACGCTTCAGATGGCGAACTCGTTATCGCAGGCCGTGTCAGCGTTGTAATTGTGGCGCTCGTTGCTATCTATCTAGCCTACGATAGAGA
>Ga0115005_10001885_pt1 | contig 16776 bp, 11 predicted proteins | sample ArcOceMetagenome_FD_87163 | JGI IMG/M metagenome (GOLD analysis project Ga0115005, IMG submission 87163) | Marine eukaryotic phytoplankton communities from Arctic Ocean - Arctic Ocean - Greenland ARC118M Metagenome | ecosystem: Environmental > Aquatic > Marine > Oceanic | place: Arctic Ocean... | reverse complement strand
GTTTAGGCTTGTGCATGATGGGGCTAATGATCTTTGTAAGCTCATTAGTCTTTGCATTAATCTGATCCGTAGTAAAAAGGGGGTCTTGGTTGACTCCGAGAGATCCCTGCTTGTCCATGATGTCGTACATCCAACTTGCTGTACCATCGCAAGCTTCGCGACACTTGGTAAATTCCTCCTCAGTAATGTGAGCATATTGCTCATCACTAGATGCATTATTGTTCCAGCTCTGGAACTTCTCAACAGTACGCTGCATGACAGCCAATGCGTTGGGGCGTGTCTTGGTCTCCTGCTGTCTGAATTCAATGGGAGTTCCACATAATTTCAATGCCTGAAGCTTCTCGCCATATACAGACTTGGTTGCATCGTATCCCTCCTCGTACAACCAGTTCTCAGTGGTCTCAAGTAGGGACGAGAAAGCATTCTTCTCATCCTCAGTCCCGTAAGGAGCAAGTTGGTTCTCCGAAACGATTTTATCACGCATGTCATACACATAAGCCTCGAGATCATTTCTCATGTTTGCAGTCTCCCTGACTACACGATCGACATTGGTCAGTGCAACCTCCTTCTCAAAAGAAGCGTCCATCTCCGCCTTGGTCCAAGCCAGGGGGCGAATCTCTGAGAATTCCAAGTTAGTCTTCTTGATCTTCTTCTTTTTCTCAGCAGGCTTTGCCTCCTCGCCCTCCTTGGGAGCAGCTTCACCCTCCTTCGTTTCCGCCTCGGGTTTCTCCTCCTCTTCAATCTCTTCCACCATTTGTACAGAGCTTAGAAGAATACATCCACTAATATCCTGCTTGACATTGACACGAATCTTGTTATCATTTCCCTCTGGAGCCTTAATCTTGAACTGAACAATGTCCTTGGTCTGACCTTCGGGGTAATTGTATTTAGACGCCGCCTCATCATAAGCAGCAGTCACGACGAATTCTCCAGATCTACGAAGGGTAACTCTCCTCACAACATTAAAGTTGGAGTTACGGTCAAACATGACAACAGAATTCTTCGCCTCGTCACCTTCAACCTCACCTTCAGCAGGTACAGGCTCGGAAGCATCCCCCTCCCAAGAAATCTTGACGGGAAAAGGCTGGGCCTCAACAATTTCATAAGGAAGAACCTTGAAACGAGGAGAGAGGATGGCACTCTGAAGTGCTGCACCCCTAGCAACAGCCTCATCTGCATTCATGGTAGTACTGAGTCCATTATTGGTAGCAGATTCATCCGTTCCAAGAATCTTGGCAAGAGTCCTCTTGACGCATCCAACACGGCTTCCACCCCCAACAAGCTCAATACTGCTCAAATCCTTGGGAGTAAGTCCAGTCTCTGCGAGCGCAGCTAGAATGGGAGCTTCCAAACGTGCAAGAAGAGGAGCACACATTACCTCATAATCATTTGCAGTAAGAGTGACATTGAAATCCAAGTCATCCATGAGCATCTCAATGTGCATCCTTGCTTCCTTGACTCCTGCAGGACTCAAAGTCTTCTTGGCCTTCTCTGCAGCAGACATGAGCTTAATGACAGTCTTTGGCCTATCCATGGGTTTTCCACTCAATTTCCCCTTGTACTTCTCCTCAAACTTTGCAGCGATCCACTCGGTAATCTTCAAATCAAAATCCCTTCCTCCCAAATCCTCATCAAAATGTGCACACTTGACACCCAACTTCCCAGTCTCGAACGAAACAATCGAACATGAATAACTGCTAGCACCAATATCCAAAAACATGACATTGGTGGGCTCATCCTTTTTAAACTCCTTTCTTATATCCTTGAAAATCCCATATGCGAGAGCAGTCGCCGTATGCTCATGCATGAGCCTCTGCACACCATCGATCCCAGCAATCGAACATCCAGTCAACAAGGCCCTCCTCTGCGCATCGGTATAAAAACCCGGAATGGCAATGACCCAATCAGTAGGAAACAAATCTTTCTGGTCCGCAGACGAAGTCTCTGCAGATTTCTCCGCGACGATATCTCCCATGTGTTTGATGAGCATTCCTGCACATGCTTCAATGGGCAGAATGACTTCTTCGTTGTTGAGTTGGACGGATACGGCTACGGAATCGGGTCCACCAGAGGCATGTTTGTTGGGAAGGCATTTGAATGGTGCACGTTTCATTTCTGCTTGTGCGCGTGGGGAGTCGAATGGGAGACCGATGAGGCGCTTCATGGTGGTGATGGTGTTTTTGAAATTGGAGTTTGCGCTTATTTGTGCGGTTTCTCCCATGGAGCGTGATTCTTTGAATCCTACCATTGACCTGTGGTATAGTATAGTATAGTATGGTATAGTATGATATGATATGGTGAGATGGGATGAAGAATGTGTGGTGTTAGAAGAAGAGATTGAGATGAGATTCAAGTGATTCAAATATTCTTAAATAACAAATAGTCAAGTTTCCTTTCGTTTCGTTTCATTTCGATAAAGAAGACCCAAAGCAAGTCAAGTTAAGGCAGGTCATGTCAGGTCAAGACTTGATAATAGAAAATTAAGCCGATAGTAATCCGATGACGCAAACTGTGAGGTGGAGCGTTGAAATACGGCACTGCAAGATTATCGCTCTTGTAATTCAAATATCAGTGAACTTTGATTCCATTCTGCCCCTGCAACAACAAACCATAAAGACTCGACTCCAAGCAACGATTCGAAATCAATAGAGATGAATGGATCAAGAAAGAAGAAGAAGGAAGATAACTTACGCATTGAGACGGTTGGAGTTACCATTGAGAATAACATCCACTCCTCCTCTTCCAGCTGCTGCAATCACTGCATTCTGATTTCCGAAATCGAGACCAACGACACTCATTTTGTATTGTATTGGTTGACTGTGGTTGTTGATTACTGTTGAATGTAGTGATTATCTACAATTGTGTTTGATCTACTACTGTTCTATTTCTTGCTTCTTTCTTGAGAATACTTTTCGTGGTCTTCGGAACACGAAAAAAGATGAGAGGTGAAGAAACTCGAAGAAAAAATGCTGGTGGGCAGTTTCATCCATGTCGACTTGAGCATTGATTGGCCAACACGGACATTGTTTTTTAACTGGCCATATACTGGTTGAAAAGTACAAAACAAAGGAGAAAAGAGCGAGGGGGAAAGCTAGAAAGAACCCTTCTTCCTTTTTATATAAATCCATAGAGGAACGGAAACCGTTTGAAGGAAGCAATCAACCACCATAAATCCAAATCTATTTCTGTGGGACAAGCAAGTTCATCAAATAGACCAATTGGTCCAAAGACACAGTTTATCTTTGCATTGAAAAGATGTTGAACCTTGACCTATTACCAATTTCTCCTGCTCCCTCCTCCACAATGTCACAGAATCAATCAGCCAGGTAGCAATCTTCTATAACCGTAATATATATTGATTTAGGGCGATCCCCCCTCCCCCACCAGGCAAACATCCGACCGATACGCATCATATTGATACCACGTTGTGTTGGGGTTATATTGAATATCTTCCCCATCAAAAATTACATTGATTGGCACCGCACACCTACCGAACCGAAGCATCATCATCAAATAATATCACAACAAGAACACAGAACACATTCACAACTTCTTCGGGAACACTATTGAGCATAACAAATTTCTCCTCACTCTTTCAGAAATTATACAGTACCTTCACCAATCGAAATCATGAAGCTTTCATCATCAATCTTATTCACTGCATTATTCGGAAGTCAGTATGCCAACATTGATGCATTCAGTGTCCAATCTTCACCACTAAGTTCTTATGCTAGAAAGAATACTGCATTGCATGCAACCGTGGAGAAAACAATTCTCACACCACCTTCTGAGATTCCCGACGATGATATTGCTGGCATGTTTGAGGAATTTGTTGTAAAGACCTATGGGTGAGTTAATTATAGCTTTGCTATGGCATGGTATACACCGTGATACTGTATGTTCAGTGTGTATGTGTTTGATGTTCTGGTTTGTGGAGAGTAGACTAGACGTGCGTTTCTATCTTCTTTAGACCAGAGTTCGTAAATCATGCAGATCACTTGGCGAATGATATGGGGCATTCGACAACGTGAAACTCGCACACATATGTCGTATGTCGTCCCTTCCAGAAAAATGCAACTTCTGTTAACCTTTTTTCTCTATACTTCTCGCTGACCTTACCTTACCTTACCTTACCTTTTTCCAATTATTGTATTGCCACATGCAAAAACACCAACTCCAATACCACTGTCAAAATCGCTAGCCGCTACCCACTCACAATCGTATCAGGAAAGGGATGCAAACTCTATGACTCAACCGGCAAAGAATATCTAGACTTTGTCGCTGGAATCGCAACCTGCATCCTCGGACATTCCAACGCTGAGCTCTCGGCTGCTGTAACTTCCCAAATCAATGCTGTACATCACGTATCGAACCTATACTTCATCCCAGCCCAGGCAAAACTTGCTGCGTGGCTTGTTGCAAATTCATGTGCTGATAAAGCCTTTTTTTGCAATTCAGGTGCAGAAGCGAATGAGGGTGCAATCAAGTTGGCGAGGAGGCATGCAAGTATGACTAGTGGAAGGGGTATTACGGATCCAATCATCATTACCGCCAAGCAGAGTTTTCATGGGAGGACTTTGGCTGCGTTGAGTGCTACTGGACAGCCAAAGTATCATGAAGGGTTTACGTATGGGGGCGAGATGGTGCAGGGATTTAAGTATGTCGAGTACAACAATGTGGAGGAATTGAAGAAGCTAGTGGAGGAGATGAATGAGACTCCAGAGGAATTGGAGAAGTTGGGAAGGTGAGTGTGACTTTGGATGATGGATGGCGGAACTGTACTTTGACTTTGCTTTCATGGTGTATCACTCATCCTCGTGTTCGTTTCGTCTGCAGAAAACGCGGAGTGGCAGCAATCATGCTCGAACCACTTCAGGGAGAGGGAGGAATCATTCCTGGAACCAAGGAATTCTTTGCCGCAGCACGTCAATTATGTGATGACAGTGGGGCACTCCTCATGTTAGACGAGGTGCAAGTTGGTATGGGAAGATCAGGGCTTCTTTGGGGACACGAGGTCCTTGGAGTCGAACCTGATGTGTTCACTTCCGCAAAGGCACTTGGTGGTGGTGTGCCCATTGGGGCATTGTTGGCTCGAGGAGAGGCGGCCAATGTTCTTGTGCCTGGAACGCATGCATCAACATATGGTGGAAATCCATTGGCTTGCGCGGCAGGTTTGGCTGTTGCGCAGTATTTGTCCGATCATGATATTCTAGAGAACGTCAAGGAGCGTGGAGCGCAATTGTCAGCTGGGCTTGGAAAGTTGGCTGAAAAGTACCCATCTATATTGGCAGATACTCGTGGATGGGGATTGATTAAGGGCATCAGAATCCATGATGATGCCGGTGTAACAGCGGGCGAACTCGTGGGTGATGTTATGGCAGAAGGTTTGTTATTGGTCGCTGCTGGGCCAAGTGTTGTCAGATTTGTTCCTCCTTTGATTGTTAGCGAGAAGGAGATTGATCAAGCTCTCGAAATTTTTGAAGGAGTCCTTGCAAAGCGTGTCTAAAAAGACTGCAATATCATATACCAATGGAGGAATTGGGTTCATCTATTAATATAATTATTATACTTCTATAAAAATACAATCAAACACCATTAGAGGAATTGGGTCTGACATTCGTCTAAATTACCATGCAGTACTGCATTACTTTTGCTTATCTAGTTGTCCAAGACTCTTTGACAAAGTAGCAAATGAGCAAAGCCAGAGGAGGCAAATGCCATCCTTCATATTGCAAGTAAAGGACGTGGGTGTATCTTGACCTTTCCGATTCTTGCAACGCATACAAACCTTGCATTTACACCCCACATTACCATTACCTTCAATGTACATCAAAGATACGCTCTTTTCGTCTGACTGGCTGAGTGGGACTTGCGATAAAATTGCGTAGGATACACCTCCGAATCCAAGCACCCAATAAAGTGCCGACAAGAGGCGATCTTGTTTACGTAGTATTGACGTTGATAGAATAAATGGTAGGAAATGAAAACCGAGATCAGAGTAGGCAAACAAATGATCTTCACACCTCGTCCCAGGAATACCCCTCAGATTGTTTAAGGCGCCTGTCAGTACCTTTTGCAATCGTGAATGATTGTGATTCAATCGAAGTGCTTGTATATGAACTGACATTTGATACCACCACATCGCTGCCAATGCTAGTATAAAGACAGCTGTTCTGGGGCTTGATCTCAGTATTGATAATATCGAACCTCCACCTTCCATTGATAAGATCGAAATGTTTATCCACCATGCCATTTGTAATAATCTTGTGATCACATCAAAACCTACACCAACAAGAATGGATAGGACATATGTGTCATTGAGTACTCCCAATGCAACTGCACTATGACTTGCGATATTAATTAGCGATGCTGCACATATTGTGCCAGCTGGTATTATAGAAGTTGAAAAGATCTTTTCTGATCGGAATGCATCGCCATAGATACTTTGATCGAACATGATTGTCATGACCTTCACATAAGAGGCAAGGATGACTGCTCCAAAAACTCTCGCTAACACTGGCGTCATGGGTGGCTTTTGAAGTTCCGTAACAGAGAAGTGCGTCGATTTATCCATCGAAACGTTATATTTGTGGCATGTGGTGTGTGGTAACGTTGTACCGGTACTCGCGCCCTACCACTATTGATACTTTTGACTTTTGTTGTTGTTGTAGCGGTGCATTTTACAGAATGTCTACAAGTACAAACAGTCCCCCGTTATAAGTCGCATTGCTGTAAGACAAATTTCTTATAACATGATTTATTTTCGAAATCGTGTTATAAAAATACGTATTTTAACCTACCGTATCAGGGCATACAAGTGCCAACTATAGAAGTGTATATAAGCATTCTTATAAGCTCAATTCGAACCTTGAAATCTGGCTTCGTGTTATAACGGGGGACTGTTTGTACTTACTCGTAACTCGCTGAAGTTCAAAGTTCAGTGATCAATCAAACAAAAGAGTTCTCATCGAAATTGCGCGCCTCTTTCATTTCTGTGACGCACCAACCACAACGCGAAGAAACGGCGGTTCAAGAAAGCAGTTGATGGTTGGCGCTTGGTTGGTGGATGACTGCAAGATTGTGAAGATTGTGAAGATATCGGATCGCCTTCACCCATCAAAAGTCAAACTTCAACATATTCAATATTGAATATTTGTCGACCGAAACTGTACAACATACATATTGAATATATACTTCATACATACAGTGCAACTACTACTGTACTCTCACTCACACACCAACTAATTACAATGAAGATTCGTGCTAGTATTTTACTTCTCTCCCTCCTCCCTAACCTCACGGAGGGATTTGTCGCCCCTGGCAATCAGGCCCAAAATCGTTTCGCTGTAACGTCTCTCAGCGCATCATCCTCAAGCCAGCTTGTTGAAGGAGACGCTGTCCTCCTTATTGGACCTGGCTTCCTTCAACTCAATGTCGCCAAAGCTGCAAAAGCTGCTGGATTGAAACCCATCATTGTAGCCCCACAGAAAAACATTGAAAAATTTGTGCAATATGTCAATGATGCAGATTTGATCAGGGATGCAACCATAGGAATTCCAGACCCCGGTGAGCCTTACTATGGTAAAATTGGAGGTGTGGTATACTGCGCAGAAGATGCAATTGTTCCCGATAGCTTTATTGGGACCGTTTTGGATTGGAAGGATAGAGATGTCTTCTGTCCCGACGGGATCAAGAGAGCGATCGGTTGCGTTCCCATCAGTGGAAAGATTAATAAGGAGAAGAGTATGGGATGGATGCCCATCTTCAACAATGATAAGAACGAAAAAGAAGTGTGGACCAAATTCACTCAAATTTTCAAGAGTCATCCAGTCATGAAGGAAGAGTAAGTTCTTTGTTGGAGAGTGCTTCTATGTAGTCAAAGTACAATCTTCAATATACTCGTACTCGCATATTTTGCTTCAATGTACAATGTACACTATGCGTGCGTGATTTATGCTCATCCATTATTTTCGCCATCAAATATTAGAAATCAAGGAACCTTGTTGCGTTTTGGAAGTCTTCTTGGAGGAAGTGTAGATGGTGCAGACGAGCTTAAAGCTGTCGGGTTGGATGAGTGCGTTTATAAAATGTCTCTTGAAAATTACAGAGATTTGAAGGAACGTTCGTTTGACCGCTTTCGTATTGGAGCACAGATTTTGGCTGGCGACGCTGTAAATCCCAAACCACCAAATCAGGAGAAGATGGAGAAGGAGGCAATTAAGAATGGGGAACACCTCGAAGCATTCCGTGCAGTTGGTGGATATCCTGAAATTGATCGTACCAATCGTCATATTGTAGCACAGGCTGTTGTACAGGCGCTCATGAGACCAGCAAATTCTTTACCAAAGGAGTTCAGTGTATTGAGTAAATGTGAATCTAACTTGCCAACAGGCGAGGAGTGGAAGAATATGTTTGACAGCCCTGGTGCAGCTTCCTGGCCTGATCCTTTCTCATTCGATCCGTCTAAGTATGGATTTGAGGTAGAGGAAGCGAAATAAAAATAGATAGATTAACGTGTGTAAGACACTATAATCGAATCTGAAGATCGGTGCAAAGATTCCAGTAAATGTGCAATCGCACTTTAAAATACCTGGTACCCCTGCATGTTTACTGTCTGGAGAGAATCTTTAAACTTGTTAGTGTTCAAAATCCAATGCACCTATCAAATATCAAACCATTTGACTTCAGATCCGATAAAAATCGGGTGTACTACACCAATCAATGATTTGAGATTTCCATGTTTATTGTTTGGACGGCTCTCCATGCCACATTGGTTTGCAAAAATTCAAAATGCATGTTCTTCTTCTCGCCTTTGAACAACAAGCTCATAGACTATGATACTTTCTTTTTTGTAAAACAGAGTCGGACCATACGTATCAAATAACCTGTTGCCTTAAAAAACCAAAATATATTCAATATCGCTTGACCTTCATCATCTTTCGCCTTTCGCCCTTCATTCTTTCGCTCTTCCACCACCCATCAATCACCGTGATAATAACATCATGAAAAACATGAAAACTCACATATATCATACAATACTCATCCTCCCTCGGTCCATTGATAGGTGCACTCTTCATGGAAACTGCAATTAGACTGATTGTTACAACTTTCACTTTACTTTATTTTGCCCAAGAATGCAATTGTGCTGATAAGATGCACTTTGTGAAAAGTTCTACTATCCGCAGAGCTGCCTTCCTTGCTTCACCTTCATTCCGTGAAAAGACGAGAAAACCTTGCAGTCACAATAACCGTTACATCATCTCTACTCCAGGAATTCCAGTCGTATTAAATAGTAATCCGTACCGTCAAAAGGCTGTTGATCATGGACGATGGATGTCTACTACTAGTGTTACACCTGAAACGAAGGAAACGGCATCAGAGGAGGAAATATACGATGAGCTCCAGCGGCTGACTACGTTGATTCAAGATCATGATAATCTATACTACACGCCAGGGCTTTCACCTAAAGTTTCAGATGATGAATTTGATGCGCTGACAGAAAGAGAAGCAGAATTGTGCAGGAAATATCCTACCTTGTTAGATAGACTAGAAACGGAGAGTGGTTTGGGATCAAAAGTTAGCAGGTATGGTGGAAGAGTCGGCCCACTGATTTCTTCTGATTCGCAGCGGGGAACGGGTGAAAAGCTATTTCATTTAGAAAATTCACCAATGCAAAGCCTGGATAATGCGATGATGTCGGCACAGGTCGTCAAATGGATGAATAGAGTGAGAAAATCATTGTTCAAGGCTCGAGATGGAGACGACAGTGATAAAATTATCGAAATTATCGCCGAACCCAAAATGGATGGTCTATCTCTTTCATTGAGATATAGTCTGCAAGATGTGAAAAAGAGGGAATATAAATTAGAATGGGGAGCAACTAGAGGTGATGGAAAGCGAGGGGAGAATGTTACAGATGCTGTTAATGCCATCGAAATGATTCCCAAAACATTTATTTTCAATGCTCCGCATGAGCTACCAGATGTGATTGAAATAAGAGGGGAGGTAGTACTACCAACTTCTATATTTGAACAATGGACGGATGCTTCTAATTCCACGAGTGATGAGGACAGTGAAAGTATCTCGGACGGAGAGAAGGAGCAGCCACTCCAGCAGTCCGGGTCACTTCTACCAAATCAATTTGCCAATGCAAGAAATGCAGCTTCGGGAATCCTGATGAGAAGAAAGTCTAATTTGGAAATGACAGAGGAGGAAATTGAAAACACACGATTTCTTAGATCGCAGCTTCGTTTTTATGCATATTCCATCGTATGTTCTTCGGGGACAAGCGATGAAGTCGACAATAATTATTACTCGGACGGAATCGAGATGCGTCAACTCTTGGAAGATGTATGTTTTGCGGTTCCTAATCCTTGTCTAGTCACGACTGTAACATTACAAGAACAAGCTGAAGTGAACGAATCTGACTGTCAGGCATTCTTTGACTACCATGCATCGGTTATGTCGAAACGACAACAAATAAGCGAAAGGAAAACACCAGTATCAAGCAGCTTTGACTTTGACTTCGATGTTGATGGAGCAGTCTACAAGGTATCAAGTGTGATTGATAGGACAGTATTAGGTATGTGCTTTGAATTTAAATTTGTCATGAAAGAAGTACACAACATCCTATGATTTTTTCTCATTGCGCCGAAACAGGATCATCTTCACGAGTTCCAAGATGGGCTATCGCACATAAGTTCCCTGCTCAATGTGCTGTCACAAAATTGACAGGGGTCGATATTCAAATAGGACGAACAGGCGCAATTACTCCTGTAGCTATACTCGAGCCTGTAGATTTGGGAGGTGTTTCGGTTAGTCGTGCCAGTTTACACAACTTTGACTTTGCAAAATCAATTCTCAAAGCCAGCAACAAAGATGATGATGTGGGCCTTACGAAAGGTGCATCTGTGATGATCAGTAGAGCTGGGGACGTGATTCCACAAGTTTTACGCAGGTTGGAAGATGATGTAACGATGAAGGATGTTAAAGAGTTTATATCTTTGCGACCTCCAAGTACGTGTCCAGCGTGCGGATCAAAGACTGTGTTTGATTTCGTGGGTGGTCGGGGAAAAGGCAAGCAGCCAGCTCAAGGCGAAGCCATTGCTAACAGTGTTGAACAGATAGGTGGAGACATGGATGAACAAATCAGCATTACTGCAAGTAAAAGGGACTCCGTAGGCCAGGTGTTGAGATGCAGCGGTCCGCAACTACTTTGTAAGCCACGGGCTGTTGGAGCTCTTGCTCATACGTTTTCTAGGGACGCTTTAGATATTTCCGGGCTGTCGGAAGCGCGTATACAGCAGCTATTAAATGCAACATTGATTCGTACTCCAGCAGATTTATTTGATATTTTGGACAAGGATTTAGACTTGTTCCAGAATATCACAGAGCTGCCAGGTTGGGGCAATAAATCTGCTCTAAATCTCAAATGTGGTACACAAAAGGTTGTGGCTGAGGGAGTTTCACTGTCAAAATTTATCTATTCGCTTGGTATCAGGCATATTGGAGTCCAGTCATCATCACTGATAGCATCAGCCTACACTTCTTCAGAAGCATTTCTGAGTGCCATAGACGAGGCATCGAAGACAAGAATTGAGCAAGATAATGCAACGGAGTTGCTCTTCTCGGCGTTGATAGGAAATGGCGACAATAAAGAGAGTATTAAGGGAATTGGCCCGGTTGCTGTTGACTCGTTGAAATTTTTTGCCCAAAATATAGAGCTTGTTCAAGCAGCAAAAGAACTCGCAAAAAGAATTCCAGTTCATGACGTTGTATCAAGAGCGGAAAGAGATCAGGTGTTAGATAAGGATCTGTCAACGTTGCCTTTTCACGGATTGTCCGTCGTTTTTACTGGGTCTCTACCCAACGAAATGACAAGAACAAAAGCTCATCAGTATGCTATCGAGGTTCTTGGTGCCAAATCTACACCATCGAGTGTGAGTAAAACAACTGGAATCGTTGTTGTAGGTGAAAAGGGTGGTAAGAAAGCGGACAACGCAAAGAAGTTTGGTATCAAAATTATGACCGCGGATGAGTTTGCAGACTTGGTTGAGAAATACAAAATCTAAAAGATTGAAGCGAGGTAGCTATTATCTGCGAGGCACGTCTAGACGTGTACAGATTGATCAAAGACATATTTTATATAAAAGGGGAATTGCGTAATCAAGAGCAAACACAATAAATGTTTTTACTCTGAGTTTTCGTCTGAGTCTCTGAACTTCCGCATGGACTTCGCATTGCATCAAAGAAAATAATGTAGATGGAGGTTATTGCAACATTTTCGCGATAGCCGGTGAAATGCTGCGCCAACTCTCCTCACGAGTACCCAGGAAGAAAACGTTTGTTATGGCTACGAAGAACTTGTAAAGAGTTCTTCTTGAGAAGACTCGGATGAATCAACCTCGACTGCACTCTGTGCAACCACTAACAATAGTGCTTTGATAAAGAACCACAAATACATGTGATTTCAATGCATTGTGAATTGTTTAATTAAATCTAATTCTAGAAGTTAATCTCATTGACGCCGAATCTCACATACAGCTACTTGCAGCAATATTGCTCTTTTTCATGATTGCTAAGCAAAGCCCGCATGCAATTGGACTATTGTTGCGTACAATAAAATTGCTGCATCTCTCATGTAACAAATAAGAGCATATCCCTGCCCAACTACAAGATCTTATCTTCGAATTGATATAAACTTACATATTTTACGTTTCCCTCTCCAAACAAGCCTCCCTGCACCATCCTGATCGCATACAGGGTGAAATCTTCAGCTGAGGGTGGCAGCCACGAGTTTGGGTATGCCTATATTAGGAGATCAGACCTATAGCGATACAAGAGAAGCAAAGTCGATGAAGAGAGCGTATTTTCATGCACTGGCTTGTTCAAGATTTGATAATTATCTCCAATTTGCTATTGTACGCTAATGAAAGTAAAGTTCAACCGCAGTGAGTATTCACGCACATTACTTAACGGCGCATCGTCGGAACAGACTTCCCACGTCCCACGAGTAAGAAAGTCATCTCGCCTTTAACTTCTACTAGTATGCCAAATGATCTTCGAATGATCGTTATGAAAAACGAGAAAATGAAGTTCAAATTATTTTGTTAAATGTTTAATAAAATACATTCGTGCGGCGAGATCCTTGCCCTTCCACTGAACAGACTCCACAAGTAAGTGGGCAGTTACTACGAACTTCATTCCGGTTGCATCTCTTTGATCTATTGGCAGCCCAGTTACAGTTTTTTCCCTTCCTCCTTGTCAAGAAGGTACCTTCAGTATCAGAACAAGTGCATTCATTTGTACATGTAACGGGACAGTTTTCAGCAGCCCCAGCTTTAGAACAACGTTTACCAGCCTTCATACTGATAAATTTGCAAGTCCTTGTTGATCTTCCGTTGAACAAAAAAGATTCATCGTTGTCTTGGCATTTCAAGCTCCCGCCAGTGGTTATAGAAGTGACTGGTGCTTTTGTAGGAGGTGATGTGACGGTTGCCTTTGTAGGCGCAGGAGTTGAAGCATCACAGCTCAGCGTTGCATGCCCAGTTGCATACACCAAAATACGCGCAGTACCAGGAGAGCCTGTATCTAGAGAACAGACCTTGACGGTGAGAGTTCCAGCACTGCCCCAGTTATGTTGCGTGTACACTTCACCAGAAGATAAACTTGATTGCCACCAGCTTGTACTAGCTGTCTCTAATGCTTGCTCAGTGATCACTACTTGGTCTCCATATCCAGGAACCTCATTGTTTGCTCCAGCTTTGCGATTGAACATGACATACAAATTGGTCTCTGCAGAGCTGGAAATCTTGAGTACGACATCCTGTCCTGCTGCTATAGTACTGTCCTTGACCGCATTGATACCCACGAGAGTACCATCATAGGTTGCAATGGTGGGATCAACAGTCACGTGATAAGATTCGTACCACTTGTTGGCCCATGTCTTGGCTGCATTGAAGCAGAAATTAGTTCCTGCGTCAGACCAAGAACCCTGGTTCCCCATGTTATCAGTAGGATCACTTCTTAAAGAACCGTCTTTACCACTATGCCCATGGCCAAGATTATGGCCAACTTCATGCACCTGTAAGCCTGGAGTCGAAAAATACTGACTTTTGTACCAACTGATAACTCCGGGCGTGATAGCAAATGCGGCTGAATTTCCAAAGTCGACGACATCTGGACACACTACCATCGTGAAGTCTCTGCTAATTCCAAGTGCATTTGCGCCGCTGGTCGCAATCGTTCCACACTTCTTCCAATCCGAAACAGTCAAATCATTGGTAGTAGTAACAGTGAGGACACCGTTGTTGACACTTGCACCAGTTGCTGGGTCAAAGATGAGCGCGCCATTAGAGCAATCATTGTATCTTACTCTCTATTGATGCGGGCAATGAATTAGTACAGAAATCATTCACGACCTTTGCAATTTGAGAAGGGCGAGACATAAGAACCGAGACACTTCACTTACCAGGTTGTTATCATCAGCAAAGACATCGTCATAAAGTTGTGCCTCGCTTTGAGATGGTGCATGATTATTACTGACCACGCGAATTACAAGGACGCTTTTAAGGCCATTTGTAGTCAATTTTTTTCTGCTATTTCCTCTAAAAATGTTTCTGCGATTTCCTCTAAAACTGTTATCGACAACCTTTTTCAGTCGAATTTTCCCATCAGACGTCATTGTCTTTGGTGTGAGAGAGAGTCTTGTCTCACCACTCACAAATCTTGTACGATGCAGCAAAGCAGATGCATCTCCATCGAAGAAGAGAACGTCGCCCTCGCGAGTTGTACAGGTGTACTGTGTAGGAACTTCGGGACTCCCTGGCAGAGCAAGGCCCTGGACTTCGGAAACGATGCACTGCACTGATTTCAACAAATTCCTGTGAATTTCATTTTTATCTGTGATCACGGCAGTCGCATTTGCGCTTGGAACATTCAGTTGTTTCTGTTAGTATCGAGAGATTGGGTGACGGCAATAAGATATATCATGAGAATCTTGATGTTACTGTGTAAGTAGTGACGACGAAACATATTAGCAGGTGAACATACCGCTTGGATAGAACCGAGAAGGCAAAATATTGGGACAGATCGAAGCTTCATTGAATATAGTATGGAATATTGAATATGTCGTGGTTGTGTTGTTCTCTGTCTTCAATCTCGATGTTGTGTCGATGTGAATAAGAGTGAAAGTTTGAAATTAATGTCTGAACAGTCATTATTCGCTCTTTGATGACCTTAATTTTGGAGAACGATTTCAAATAATATAAGTATTGATTTTATACAGCTTATACTTTGTTTTGGAGCAAATAAAAGTAATGAAAAATGAATTAGGATTCAACAAGTGTAACCCTAACAGTCTCAATATGTAATTTGAACTTGGAAGAGAAGAGGGAAGGCACTCTCCTCCCTCCTGGGCTTCTCATATGTCAGCTAAACTAATAAATTAGATCCCTTATTGGTATTTGGTATTGATACTAGAGAAGAAGGAAGCACGCATCTCCTGGGCTTCCCTCCTGGGCTTCGGCTTCTTTGTCTCATATCAAGTCGTATGACTTAGTCGTATGTCAGCTAAACTGATAAATTAGCTATTTGGTACTAAGTAGAAGAAGAAAGCAAGCATCTCCCTCCTGGCCTTCTCTCCTGGCCTTCGGCTTCTTTGTCTCATATCAAGTCATATGACTTGCTCATATGTCAGTATGCGGCTAGAAGAAGAAAGCGCTTTTTCCTGCTGGGCTTCGGCTTGTTCTCTGTCTCATGTTTGAGCTACCGGTACTAATAAACCCTTATTTGTAATATGAAGTTAAACGGGGATAAAGGTGAACACCCAACCCCGGACGGATTTCCAGTATTTGACACACAACCATCGCAGAGTTTTTGTATGTAGAAAAAGTACAGGCCTCACGGATCCATTTTTGATTTATTTTTTTATGATCGAAGAGAGGCAACGAAAGCAGGAGAATAGGATCCCGCGCAATCCCTTATAAGTAAGGAAATTACATGGACCAACGGAGTGACAGTTGGAGTGGGAACAAAGCAACAACGTAAGCTACCAGCTCTCCCATTTTCGTTTCAGGATCAAGTGAAGTCCTAAACAGTGTTTTGAAGAGAAATTCGGAAATAGGACGTACGTGTACTCATGTACTAATGTAATACTCATGGATGGATATTGAGTTTCAAGTTGGATGAGTCAATTATGGTAATAACCTATAATTTTCTATACAGTGTAATAATTGAACATTGTGTGTTCTCGTTATGTTGACACGAGAATCCAGTGCTGGAGGGGCGAATTGGGTTGCCCAACTCAATTTCCGACTATCGGCATATTCCCACAGCCCTTGCTTTTCTCGTGGAAAATGTCGCATACTGAGTACTGAGTGGACAATTTGAAAATTAGAGGAGAGCAAACCGTGTGGGACCAACTCAATTTTCATAATAATAAATAATCTAAGAAGGTTCTTTCGAACTTTGTCGCAGGTTAGAGGACCAACTTGCTAACAGTAAAAATAGATGCTTTGTGATCATCATCGGAATCTAATGTACGTGAAGCGTCTCACGTTCACGTAATCTACCAGGTCGATAGTCTCATGTAACTAAAACTATAAGGATTATCTATTCCTCTCTCTCTATCTCTCACTCGCCAATAGACGTTAAAGGGAACCGTTATCTGACACTCGATGTCATAAGATTCTCCCCTCGAGCCAAAAACTCTTGCAGCTTTTGGTTCGTCTATGACTCTCATCACTCAGTAGGAAAAAGATTGCTCTTGAAAAACCT
>Ga0115005_10001884_pt1 | contig 16778 bp, 12 predicted proteins | sample ArcOceMetagenome_FD_87163 | JGI IMG/M metagenome (GOLD analysis project Ga0115005, IMG submission 87163) | Marine eukaryotic phytoplankton communities from Arctic Ocean - Arctic Ocean - Greenland ARC118M Metagenome | ecosystem: Environmental > Aquatic > Marine > Oceanic | place: Arctic Ocean... | reverse complement strand
TAAGATTTATCAAGTAGATCGTTTTCTTGAATATTAAATACTTTCATTAACTCATTAACATTATGAACTTCTCTTTCTTTGGCATCAGTTGTATCTTCTTTATAAACAGCTTCAAACTCGATAAACGTACCAAGACCTTTTACATAATCCAGATGAACTCTAATATTATTTACTAAAAATACTGTTCGCATTTTATCAATAACACAAATCTCACCAAGGATATTTGATAAAATATTTTTTAAATTTTCTTTATCATGTACATCTAACAGGGAGTATAAACTTTTCATCGGACCGTAAGAATATTCTTTAAAGTACGGAATTAGTTGTGCTTTTTCGTCATTAATTTCTCTAAGCTTAAGACGCCCTCTTTTAGTCTCATAGTAAGTATCGATTTGATGTAATTGACCTAGTGAGTCTGTTTTCACCCTATCAGCAATGGTTCGAGCTAATTCAATATCACGGCAAATCGCTTTTACTTCTATGTTTGGCATCAACTAGCTCCAATTGACAGATTCTTAAGCTCATTTTATATCCTAATCGGATTAAAAATTAAAGCAAACTCTTTGCCATCAGCTCTAAGCGATTTTTTTTAGCTGACTTGAGCTCTTTGCATGATTAGCATATTTTATATCTACTCCAACAATATGAGTAAAGAGCCAATTTTTTAAAAAACTTGCTAGTTTTGCAGGATTTAGATCATTGTTTAAAATTTCTGATCTATAATTTGAAACTGAGTTTAATAAATTTTCATGAACTTTTTTATGTGAAGACAAAGATGGGTAATTAATTGATTCCATATACTCTTCTTCGTCTTGAAAATGATCAATTGCATATTGAGACATAAAATCAAATGATTCTAAAATATCTTTATTTTCATTCATTGATTCAATTAGTAAATTTATTCGTCTTAAAAGCTCGATATGCTCATCATCGATCATTTTAATTCCAATTTCATATTTCTGATCCCAAGGCAGAAAATCAAGAGAAATTTTTTGACTATAGCTTGTGTCAACATTGTAGAAATTCTGTAGCTCTAATAAATCATTATTAAGTAAATTCGCAAGATCCGTCGTTTGACCGACAACGAGATTATTTCTTTGAACAGTTTCATTCACAATATTAATTGCATCCTTTAGCTCAGATATTCCTTTAATTTGCTCTGCAGTTGCAATATTAATTTCTTCAAAAGTTGATTTTATACGATTAGAATTATTAGTTACATCACTAAAATCTCTCGTGAATTTTTCAATAACATTCTGGCCCTCTATAATTTTACTATTAAATGATTCAATTGTTCGGCGGGAGCTCTCATTAACATCTTTAATAATAACTTCTACTTTCTGTCTTGTTTCATCGAGTGTTTTTCTAATAGAGTTAGAACTCTCTCCACTCATACTGGCAAGGTTTCCAATTTCTTCAGCGACAACAGAAAAACCTTTTCCATGTTCACCAGCGCGTGCAGCTTCAACAGAAGCATTAAAAGATAAAAGTTTTGTCTGAAAAACGATATCATTGATGACTAATGTTTTTTCTGCGACATTATTAAATAAATTTGTGAGCTCACTTAAACTATTAACGACAGAAGTTAATAATATTTTAATGTTTTCATTCTCGGTTTCAATAGATTTAAAATTATGACCTAAGTTTTTTGCATTCTCATTACTGTCTGAAATCGTTTGATGAATTAGGTTAACAGCATTATTGGCATCACTCATATTTTCACCAGTTTTTTTAATCATTGCATAAATTTCCTCACCAGAACTTGATACATTTATTAAACTATCAGACTGATCAATAGTCGCTGCATCTATTTGGCGACAAGATTCAAAAATTTGATCTCCAGTACCACTCATTGTATTAATTTTTTTCATATTTTTTGAAAAAAAAGTGTCATATTTTTCTAAGTAAGAATATTTTTGGTATAGGCCTAGAAGAAAGGTACAAAGGGTCACTATCTCCCAAAAATAATTAAATTCTGGTAAAAAGAAATGAGAAATCAAAAAAACAACGCCAACAAAGAGTGTCCAAATAATTTCAGCTTTAAAATTCCAAATGTTTCTCATAATTAATCTCCTAAAAACACTTTTCGACCTATATACTTATATTTTAAGAGATAAATTGGTATAAATATTATGATATTTATCAGGTTTCTTCTTAAATACTCTGTAATCTATCTAATTACTATGATATAGAAGTTAAACTAAACATAATATACTTAAAGATCGATCTATGAAAAAATCAAATAAACCTGCTGATATATCAATAAAAGAATACTCAAATAAAAACTTTAACTGGTTTCCAGGGCATATGAAAAAGGCCATAGACGAAGTTAAAAAGAATTTAAGACTTGTAGATATTATTTTTGAGATTAGGGATGCACGCTCTCCTCTTGTTACTTCTAATAAAACATTTACAGATCAAATTAAGAACAAGTCTAGATTAATCATTATGAACAAGGCGAACTTGGCCAATCCTGATATGACCACAGAATGGTCAAATTGGTTTTCTGCAAATAATGAAGACTTTATGTTTATTAACGGGTTAGATAAAAAATCATTAGATCAGATTTTAGTTCGTGCAAAAAAAATTGTTAATGACAAGAGAAGAGAATCGAATGCAGAAATCGCTGATATCAAAAAATTAAGAGTGATGATTATTGGTCTTCCTAATACTGGTAAGTCTACGATTATTAATAGTCTGTCTAATAGAGATGCAACGAAAGTTGCAGATAAACCTGGTCAAACGCAACAACAATTATGGGTTAAAGCTGCTCCTGACTTAGATATCCTAGATACGCCGGGAATTATGCCGCCAAATATTCATAATGAAGAACAGGCACTATGGCTATCGGCCATTCATGCTATCCCTGATCGTCTCACAAGTGCCGATGATACTGCTTGCTATATCTTAAAACACTTAATCCAAACAAACCTAGAACATCTTCTTTCCTTTTATAAGATTGAAGAGAAGTCTGATGATTATTTAGAGATTATTGATCTCATCGCTAAATCACGAGGGTGTATTCGTAAAAAAAATGAATACGATTACGACCGAGTTTTTAAAATGATTCTAAATGATTTTAGAGCTGGAAAACTCGGCCTTATTAATTTTGGAACCCCTCCAAATAGCTAAAAGTTTGAATCCTTTGTTCCACAATTTGGCATATTAGCTGCGTATGGATTTTGAATCTCATCTTTTGACTGACTATTTTGAATCCATTTCTTCTTTACCATGGGACAAGAGTAAGCATTATACTTTTCTCCAACATCATATTTATTTACAATATAGATTAATGCCGTTGAGACAATATGATAGAGCTCATTATTTTTTTCTTTCTCATTGGATGCTTTTATTTCTTGTAATTTTTTATTTGCAAAATTGAGTAAGTTTGAAATGTCTTTGTCCTTTATCGATGAAATTGACTCGCTTAAACTCTTTGCATTCTTCTCGATTGAGTCTCCACTATAATTAAAAAAAGTATCGTGTAGTTTATCATTTATTTCCAAGACTTTGATCATTTCTTGTTTTGTGTTTTCTGATAATTTTAATCGTTCGACCTTTTCTGCAGCAGTCGCATTAACAAGACTACTCACTAAAATAAATAATTGAAAAAATAGGCCGTGTTTTTTTAAACTAAGTTTCATTTAACTCTCCTTTATTGTTCATTATATTTTTATACTCAAAATAGGAATACACTACAGGCACCACAAATAGTGTTACGATTTCAACAATCATACCTCCAAGAGTTGGTATGGCCATGGGTTTCATAATTTCACTTCCTGTTGTCGTTGACCACATTATTGGAACAAGTGCTATTATTGTCGTTGTCGTTGTCATCACAAGTGGCCTTATTCGTCTTGAACCAGCTTCAATAATACAATCTTTCAAAGAATGCCATGTTTTAGGTTTATTCTCATTAATTGCTTTTTGAAGATAAATGATCATGACAACTCCATCATCAACAGCAATCCCGAATAAGGCTATAAAACCGACCCATACGGCGACAGAAGTATTAAACCCTCCTAGCCACAGTAAAATAAGTCCACCCGAAAACGCAATAGGTACTGCAGAAAAAATAATAGCAGCATTACGAAAATTTTTCACGCCAAAATAAATAAGTAAAATATTAATGACTAAAGCGATTGGCACTAAAAGCAGAAGCCTATTATTTGATCTCACCTGATTTTCATATTGCCCTGCCCATTTAATCGTATAACCTGGTGGTAATTCAATCGTTTTCTCAATATGCACTTTTGCTTCTTCAACAAAACCTATAAGATCCCTTCCTTGAACATTTAAAAGGACAAGAGACCTTAATAACCCATTTTCAGATTGTATCGCGGCAGGACCAGTGACAATCTTTATTTTTGCCAGTTGCTCAATCGGAATATGTTGACCTAGTGGGCTTGGAACCAAAACCTTTTTTAATTCATCCACCCTATCTCTTAATTCTTTTTTATATCTAACTCTTATTGGGAATCTTTGTCTCCCTTCATAAAATTGTCCAATAATCATTCCTCCAACTGCTGTTTGTAAAATACTATTAATTGTTCCAGTATTAATACCAAATCTTGAAGCAGCTACCCTATCAATATCAAACTCAATATAAGGTTTTCCTGTAATTTGTTCTGCATAGACACCATAGGCACCATTGATTGACTCAATTTGTTTTCCAATTTTTTTTCCAATATCTTCAAGAGTTTTTAAATTATCTCCAAAAATCTTGATTCCAATTTGAGTTTTGATTCCGGTTGAAATCATTGATATTCGATTTTCGATTGGAAATAGCCATGCATTTACGAGTCCAGGAATCTGAATTTCAGCGTCTAGATCGTTCATAATATCATAAATTGATTTTCCAGCAGGCCACTTTTCTTGAGGTATTAATTTAACTACCGTTTCAAACATTCCAATGGGAGCAGGATCAATTGCAGAATTGACTCTTCCAAGTTTGCCAATTGCATCCTCTACTAAGGGATGTGCTTTAAGAATTTTATCCGTATAAGATAGCAATTCTCTTGCCTTAGTCATACTGACATCAGGTGTCGTAACGGGCATATAAAGTATTTCTCCTTCATTTAAGGAGGGCATAAATTCTTTTCCAAGCTTTGCATAAGAGTAAATACCAAGGATAAGTAGTGTTATGGGAAAGATAATAAATATTTTACGATGATCTAGAGTCCAACTTAATATTCGTTGATAATAATAGAGAAGTGTTTTTGTGATTTTATTTTTTTCAATCGGAACTAAAGGACCTTTTAATAAATAACAACTGAGTGCAGGAACTAAAATAATAGAAACAATCACTGCTCCAAACATTGCAAGAGTTTTTGCCCATGCAAGAGGACCAAAGAGTTTTCCTTCACTTCCCTCTAGTCCAAAAACTGGAAGAAAGGTTACAATTGTTGTGGAAACAGCAGTTAAAATAGCAGGGCCAACTTCTCTAGCAGACTTAATAATTATCTGAACACGCTCTTTATCCTTTGCTTTTGGTTGACTGGCAAGATCAGAATAAATATTTTCTGTCATGATGATTCCCATATCCACCATTGATCCTATCGCAATAACAAGTCCAGAAAGACTCATCACATTTGAGTCGATACCAAGAACCTTCATTAAAATAAAGCTAATTCCTACGCCAAAGGGAAGAGTAAGAGAGACCAAAATAGATGATTTGAAATGAAGTAAAAATAACAAAATCACAATAATGGTCACAATGATTTCTTGAGTTAAAGCTGAATATACTGTTCCAATTGTTCTCTCAATCACTTCTGTTCGATCATAAAAAGGAACGAGCTTAACTCCAAGAGGAAGCCCTTTTTCAATAACTAATAATTGTTGTTTTACTTTATCAATAACAATTTTTGGGTTCTCCCCAAAGCGCATCGTAACAACTCCACCAACAGATTCAATTCCATTTTTATCCAAAGCCCCTCTTCTGAAACCAGGACCATAACCGACTCGAGCTAAATCTTTTAATCGAATTGGAGAATTATTTTTAACCGCGACAACAACATTTTCTATATCTTCTAGAGATTTAAAAAATCCTTTTCCTCTAACTATGTATTCTCGATCTCCATCTTCAATAACTTCAGCTCCAACATCAATATTACTCTCTTTTATGGCCTTAATAAGAGATGAAAAATGAATATCAAATGCAAATAATTTGTTTGGATCAACATCAATTTGATATTCTTTAACGAAGCCACCAATGCTAGCAACTTCACTGACACCTTCAACACTTTGAAGAAGATATTTCACATAAAAATCTTGGATTGATCTTAGTTCTGCTAAGGACTTTTTAGAAATGGAATCCTCTTCATTATCAAGAGTGTACCAAAAGACTTGGCCTAATCCTGTGGCATCAGGCCCTAACTTTGGTATTACATCTGGTGGGATTTCAGATGTGACACTGGATATTTTTTCTAATACGCGACTTCGAGACCAATAAAAATCTATATCATCTTTAAAAATAATGTAAATTGTTGAAAAACCGAATGCTGAAATCGCACGAATATTTTTAACACCTGGAATACCTTGTAAAAGAATACTTAAGGGATAAGTAACCTGCTCTTCAACATCCTTTGGTGAGCGCCCAGGCCATTCTGTGAAAACAATCTGCTGATTCTCTCCAATGTCAGGAATCGCATCAATACGTGCTGTCTTTAAAGAAAAGACTGATAATATTGCTATAATCACAAAGATGAAAACAACTATTTTTCTTTGTTTAATTGAAATTTCAATTAAATTTTGGATCATCATAGCCTCCAAAAAGTTGAGCTTGAGCATCTAGAAGAAAATTTCCATCAATAACAATTTCATCATCAAGAGAGAGACCTGCTTTAACTTCTACATACCCTTGTGATTCATATCCTGTTTGAATGGTGATTGCTTGAAATTCGTTATGATTCACTTTTATCCAGACAACTTTCCTTTTCCCTGTATCAATAATAGCAGTTCTAGGAATAACAAGAGGCATTCCTGGAATATCTATCATTAATTGAGCATTAGCGATCATTCCAGGTTTTAATTTTCCATTAGTATTTTCAATTGTCGCCCTGACTTTTAAAGTTCTTGAAGTGCGATCAAGAACTGGATCAATAAAATCAATTTCTCCTTTTTGAACCTCTCCTGGAATGGCCGTGAACTCTAAATTTACAAGTTGTCCAAGTTCAACAAGGGCTGAATCATATTCATAAACATCCATTTCAACCCATACATCACTCAAGTCAGATAATTCAAAAAAGTTTTGTCCCTCTTTAAAATATTTTCCTTTAGAAGCATTTTTTGTTCGAACAATACCAGTAACATTTGCATATAGGGTAATATTTTTTGGAACACCTCCGGCTAAATACCACTTTTCAAACTGTGAAGCTTTTACACCCCATAATTTTAATCTCTCTTTACTTTGTTCAAGCATATCTTTAAATTCAGAATTCTTAGTCTTCTCAAAGCTTTTTCTTGCAATAATATACTCTTCACCGGTCGTGATTAATTGAGGACTATAAATATCAATGATGGGATCTCCTGATTTAATAAGACTCCCTGTTGATTTTACATATACTTTTTCCACTCTCCCTTCAATCCTAGCAGGAATATTACTTTCTTTTTCCTCCGATTGAAGTACAGTCCCCAAAAGTCTTATATTTTTTGTCATTTTCATGGATGTCACTTTAAAGAACTCTGGTTGAAAATGATTTAATTGAGATTTCCGAAGTCTAACCTTTGCGACAGTCTCTCCATTTAGATTCTTCTCAATTAATTTAATCATCGGTGTCCCATCAATCGGACATACCTCACTTTTATCACTTTTAATTTCTGGATAATTTTCACATTGCCACATCTCTAACTTGGTATCTACCTCTTTAGGATCAATTACTTTTTTATCTACTTCTATCTTAGTGAGGTTCATATGACAGATAGGACATTTACCTGGCTTTGTTTCTCTAATTTGAGGGTGCATGGAACATGTATAATACAACTCAGTATCGCGGTGATCATGACTAGTATCGACAATGGCCTCTTTTGTGCATGAAAATGAAAAGATTAGTATTGTCATTAACATCATTGTTTTAACTAAATTATTCATTTAAAGATTCCCCTCGAAGATATTTTAGATCAACTTTACTGAGCAAAAGTTTTTCTTCTAATGAAATTCTTTGCTGTTGCAAACTCTGTAATTTCAACTCACTTTGTAATAATTCTAAATAACTTGAGTTACCTAGAGCATAGGATTTTGAGACAATTTGCTGTGAGCTCATTGCGAACTTAACTGTTTTATTTTTTAAAAGATCTAATTCTTTTATATTTCTTTGAATTTCTTTTTTTAAGATTGAAATATTTCTTTCTTTTAAGTTTTTATAGTCCGATAGTCTTTTTTCATTTGAATACTTTTCAAAAACTTCCTTTTTTTTGCATGCCATATTTATCGTCTGAGATTGGCAGAGGAAAGCTTATTGATGCTCCTAAAAAATCACCTTGATCATCAATATTAGATCTTTTCGTTATACCTACTGATAAGGTTAAGTCAGGAATATAATTTTGTTTAGCTGCTTTCAGTCTAAATTCACTGGCAAAAACCTTCTCTTTTAGTGATTTTTCTCTATTATCTAAATGACTTCCATCCTTTTGTTCTAAAATTTGCCATGGGACAGACTTATCATCGATCTTTTTCTGAGAGAGAAGATATTCTAGATTGTCTGATATCTTTAAAAGCTCAAACTTCTTGTTATTAATTTCACTTTCAATTTCAGTTTGCCTGATTTGTAGGTCAAGGAGAGCTTTTTGACTGAGTTTTCCATTTGCATAAAGTTTCTTACTAATATCAATCATTTTATTAATCCAAATAATATTCTCTTCAAAAATAGTGATTTCAGATAAAACACTTCTTTTGTAAATAAGTATCTGCCATAAGGATTTTGCCAATAGTTGTTTTTGATCTTTAACATCAAACTCAATGGATTTTGCTTTTGCTTGGTAGGATTTTTTTAAGTTTCCATATTTAGTCGTTAAAGGAACTTTTTGAGATAAACTAAATTCAACCCCACTCATTGGTGTTTCATCGTCCTTTAAGGATTCCTGTGGAAGATTTTTTACTGCAATTTTAAAACTAGGATCTCCCCATGATCCTCTTGATTCTGCATCTGAATACTGGGCTTGAGCTAACGAAATTAGTGCTTCCACACTATCATGCTCCTGGATCTTAGTAATTGCTTCAGAAAATGTCATTGCATTTGCATAAAAAGATGGGAAGCATAATATAAGAAATAGAGATCTAAGCATTTATAAGTTCCTAACTGAAGGTGAGATCAATTAGTATTACGAATGTCTATTTCAAAATGTGACAAATCAATTAAATATTTAAGGATAATTCTTGTATTTTTAAGTAGTTACTACTGGCAGTTAGTTGCAGAAACTAAATCATACATGTCTTGGCTTACGCGAGACAACTTAACTTCAAAGTCACCGCCAAAACAATCATCTGAATAAAGCTCATTATTTAAAAAATAATACTTTTTTGTACTTTCATCTGATGAGATAATAACTTTTATATCTATACCTGGATCAAGGATGCCAAAAGTTGGAAGCTTAGTTGTGACCATATCTCCATGCAAAGTAATGACTGATGCAAAAGATGATAAACTTGTAAGTAAAACACCTAATATTAATAATTTCATATTTTCCCCTTAAGCTTGAGCCTTAGAATATCATTAGCACGGGGCATATTTTGATACAATAGAGAGAGTAAATACTATCTTATAGACTTATGTCATATATTACTTATCATTATTTATTTAATATTGTATTTTTAGATAGTTACATAATTATGTCACAAAATCAGTAAAGGTATCGTAATAAGAGGTAGTGGATGGTAAATCCATTTTCACATTTAGAGGATGAAAAGCTCATGGAGCTTTACAAAAATGGTGAGAACATGGCCTTTGAAATCATTTATGAACGTTATAATAAGAATGTCTATACCTATCTGACGAAAAGATGTTCGGATAAAAATCAAATAGATGATTTATTTCAATGTATCTTTGTAAAATTTCATCGATCTAAGCACCTCTATGACTCTAAATATCCTGTTTTGGCGTGGATATACACAATTGCAAGAAGTGAGTTTTTAGATTTTTTGAAAAAAAAGAAAATAAATTTTGTCTCTCTACCTGATCATGAAGCAAGGGAAGTTAAGGAAGAAAGTAATCAACCAATCGAAATAGATATAGATACAGAGACAACTCTTTCAGAAAAAGAAAAAATGGCCATTAAACTAAGATACTTTTCAGATGAAGATTTTAGTGAAATTTCCAAAATACTCTACACGACAGATTCAAACTCAAGAAAGATTATATCCCGTGGAATTCAAAAATTAAAAACAAAATATTTAGGAGTAAAGAATGCTAAATCCTAAAGAAAATATAGAGAAAGATTTTTTTAATTTTCAAACAAAAGATGAATTTTCTCCATCAGAAAAATTATCAAAAAAAATCATCTCCCTTATTGAGAAAGATTTATGCCCTACTCATAAAATTGTTTTTTTAAAATTATTATCTATTCACACATTTATTGGCGCAATCACTCTACTTTTTTGTCCACAATTTAATCTAAGCTTTACAAATAATCACAAGCTCTTTCACTACTTCCATTATACTTTTGGACCAAGTATCTGTATGCTCATTTGCGGGTCTATCTTTTTAGGCAGTGGTGCTATATTTGCCGTTTCAATTCTTAGAGAGGCTGAGCTAAAACTGATTAGAACAAATAAGTACTTTTACTATTTATCAATCACTTCTATAGCCTTGACCACCTTCTTTGTTTTTGGAGCTGAGATTTATTTAAAAATGTCATTTCTCTGGGTTATAGGAGCGATAACTTCTAGTTTATTGGTTATTCTATCTCATCAATACTATAGAATCTTATTTCAAAAAAAGAACTCTTGAGTTATATAGTCAAACATTAGCGACTAAAAGAAATCGTTAAAATTCCGATATATAAATATGAGTCTCTCTTTCTTATTTAATATTACTTTTTCCTTTTGTTTGTTCCTTAGTTCTGCATCAGTTACTGCAAAAGAATATCAAAAATCTATCGATATAAATAAAAATAAAATTAATGATAGATTTGAATATTACAATGATAAGAAACTAATTAGAATTGAGATTGATCAAAATGAAGACGGTAAAATTGATTTTATTACAGTCCTTAACAACCCTACCTACTTTAAAATTGAGATTCAGGATACTAATAATAATGGAAAATTTAATCGAAAAAAATCCTATAAGATATTAAGCAAAAATAAAATTGAAATTCTAATTGAAATTGATAGCGATCACGATCAGATTTTTGATATAAAATATTCGGACATTAAGGAAAGCTTAGAAAAGAAGGATAAATGCATTATTGAAAAGATTGAATCCTCTATTAGTCAACTTTCAAAAAATACAAATCAAATACTATCATATAATAATAAAGGGTTTATCAATATTGGTACAGGCTATAGTGTTGATCAAAAATGTCTTGAAAAATGGGGTGATAGCTTTATCTTAAAAGTCAAAGATTCAATGAAGTCTGGTCTACAGTGCTTATTAAATCTTGATAAAACTAATCAATCCGAGAATAATGATAGAATCTCAGGCGCATTTATAAATGCTTATGAAATAACTGAACTTCAAAAAAATAATTCAATTTCAATCGTTTGCAGTGAAGATGACTATAAACATTGGGAGGGTGCTGCTGCACACGCATCATCATCTAAAAATAGTGAAATAGGATCAAAGAAAATAAAGCACCCCTTCATCTCTATCAATCCAAACTATCCTGATACAAAGGGAAGTCCTACTAGTGATGAATCTTTTTTTATTGCGCAAACCTTATTTCATGAACAATTACATAATCTAGGATATAAGCATGGCGATTCAGTTGAATATCCCTATACATGTGGTAAATGTTGCTTCAATGAAGAAAAATCTGATGAGACTGATATGGCATGTAAAATATGTTCCGGAAACTATCTAAATGAAGCTGACCCTAATTATATTAAAGATTTTGCAGAATACTCTTTAAGAGGATTTAGTCAAAGAACAGCATCTATTGCAAGTGAAACGATAAAAAAATATATGAAGGAAAATAAAAAAAGCTCATTTGGATTAATACAGTTAGCAAAAGTTAATAGTAATTACTTCAACCCAATTGGACCGGAGATTGCAAATTTAATAGAACTAAATAGTATAACAATAGATAAAAATAACAAAAATGACTTTGATACATCCAAAGAATGGAAGAATAATGAAATGTTTAAAAAAATTAAAAAATCGAGTCAAGTCTTAGCTCAAATTCAATATGAAATTTACTATAATAAATCCAGTGACAATGCTCTAAACTTGCTAGAGACAAATAAGGAAATTCTAAAAAAAGAATTTAATCTATATACTCAACTAGGAGAAAAAGATACGAGTTATCTCTATATACTTGAAAATGTAAAACAAAATCTCGACGATATTATTTATGAGCTATGGATAAATAAGTATCCAAATAATTCTAAAGAAATTGCACAGAAAAACTCAGATAGAGCATATCAAATAAGAAATTTTTTTCTATAACGAATGATTTTTATTTCCACAGTTGGGACAAATTCTCCTAGACTTATTATTCATCTCATTGTTAAGTTCTGCAGTAACGATTCCAGTTGGAACCGCGATAATCCCATACCCCATAACCATTAGAATTGATGACAAAAAGCGTCCCAGATCAGTCTTTGGAACTAGATCACCATAACCAACGGTTGTCATTGTAACGACTGCCCAGTACATACTTCGAGGGATTGAATCAAAGCCATTCTCCCTACCTTCAATTAAGTACATTAGTGCCCCCATAAAAATAACAATTGTAACCACAACCAAAAGAAATACTGTTATTTTATGTTTAGAGGCAACGAGTGCATTTTTTAAAGTCTCTGCTTCTCCAATATAGCGGGATAATTTAAGTAATCTAAAAATACGTAAAATACGAATCGCCCTAATAACGACAAGTGACTGGAGGCCTGCAATAAAAAAGCTTATAAAAACAGGAAGAATTGCAAGTAAGTCTATTATTCCGAAAAAGCTAAATATATATTTACGAGGTTTTTCAATACAATATATTCTCAATAAATATTCAATGGTAAAGAATACTGTTAACACAAGCTCAAAACCAGTAAAGATATGTCCATAACTTACACGATACTCAGCAACACTTTCAAGACAAACAAATAATACACTTAAAATAATAAGCCATATTAAAAGTAAATCAAAAGCTCTACCAGCTTTTGTTTCTGTACCAAAAATGATCGTGTATATGGTCTCTTTCACTCAGCTTTACCAAAAACCTTTATTCTATTTACTCCACCATCTGGAAAAAAATTAAATTTTATTCTTTGAGTGAGATTATGCTCCTTAATTGAAATTTTAAGTTGATTACCAGCATAGGGTTTACAATTAAAGAGATCAGTCATCACAATCCAATGATCATCTTTTAAAAAAAAGATTGATAATTTGGCAGGATTATTATTCACAAAATACTTAAAATCAAAAAGAATGGATTCAACAGAAATAATTTTTGGAAGCTCAATAATTAGCTCTTCTTTATGTCCTGCCGTTCTTGATCTCTTTGACTCTAGACCATCAAACATATTAATAGGAGGATAAGGTGATAAAACATTAATTGCAGGTGCGTAATGTTCATCTCCAGCACTAATAATTTTTGCACCAACAGCGAGAGATGCCCAATTAGTATCAACATCAGTATCACTTCGCGAATAGTCTAGTGGATCAGGCCCTAAAGTCTTTAAAGTTTTTGGGATAATATCACTAAATCTAATATTTTGGGCTTCAGTATTAATCTTAAATGAGTTTTTCATAGTCTCAGGTATAGATTCAAATAAACCAAGGCGAGTAAGTCCCCCATCTGGGAACGCCCTAACTTCAACTTCATCAATATTTTGAAATGTCTTATCTAGTTTAATGAGACGTTCAGCATGACCTGCAAGTTGAGTCTTCTCTAAAATCAAAGTATCTTTTGATAATATCTCAATCCACTCAACTTGATTACCATCATGAAATTTCGTTGATATTGAGATATAGTTTATATTCGTTCTTTCTTTTAACTTTAAGAATAATGAGTCATATGAATTCTGGTTATGTCTTGCCGTCTCCCAACTATCCATAATCTTTCCCTGTGATCCAAATTCAGTAGGATCAAATACAGGCTCAAAAGGTGAGATTAAGTTTTCTGCTCTTGCAAATTTTTGATCACTAACCTTAATGATCTTTGCATTTAAAATTTTATTAAATGATGATAAAGGATGAAGATTTTTTTCCCCTTTAATTTCTTCTGGTAGAGTTGGTAAAAAAGCATCAAGAACTAAGTTTTTATATCCAATATTAACAATTTCTTCTTGAGATAAATGAGTCGTTGAAAAATTTGTTTTAAATTTAGAATAATCAATTCCAGCTAAATTTAATTCTAACAAGATTTCTTGAAGAAGTTTAGAATTTAATAGGACTCCGTTAAGCTCTCCATTACATAAAATACAAACACCTGTGTATTTGGCAGGGCCATTATAGCAGTAAAGATAAATTGCTCTGTATCCATCATTAGCTCCTTGATGAAGTAGATATTGATTATCTCCCCCCTCAACAAGAAAGACCCCATGCCCCATTTTGGCATTCATAAAATCAAGGCATCCCTTATCAAATCCATGAGTCATCTGAATCGAAGTATCATGTGAGATATCATCACAACCATCAAGATTATGATAGGCAAATGTCATATCTTCTAAAAATGATAGAACGCTATGAGCATCACTCCACATACCAGCTGCAAATGTTGGAAACATTTTATAACCATTACTCAGAAGCTCTTTATTATCAGTAAAAGCCTTGGCAAAATTATCACCTGAGGGCCTATGCCCTAGATCATAATGAGAAAGATCAGAAATTGTTTCTCTAGAAACAAGCTCGATCAGATATTCAAGGAGAATAAAACCAGCTCCAGAGTATTTAAAAATCGTTCCAGGTTTATTTGCAACTTCGATTGGATCGTATTGATATTGTTTATGACCCCTTAGAAATTCATTGATGGATGGCATATCATCAGAGGATGAAACTCCATTTACATAATGCATATTTAGAGCACTATGACTCATTAAATGATGTATGCAAACGTCATCACCATACTCTCCAGGAATAAGATAATCAGATCCATATTCTTTTAAAAGTTTATTCACACTTGTTTCCAAAGAAATATCTTTTCCTCTAAAAAATTCATGTGCAATGACAGAAGCATAGGTTTTAGACAGAGAAGCGATTTGAAACTGAGTCTCTTCATCTACTTTTTGATCTCCATCTCGCTTACCAAATGAAAGAGTTTGAATAGAGCCAATTCCTGTTGAGATACCTATTTGGCATCCCATAACATTCGATTCATTAAAAACTTTCTCTAAACGCTCTTTAAGTTTATCAAATGGATGAGCTGAAATTCTTTTTAACGTTATTTCTAAAAGAGCATTTTTTGCATTTTCAATTTCAACTGTTTTCGAATTATTAATTCTCTCTTTGAGTATTTCCAAGAGATCATCTGCTGATTTATCTTTTGCACTTACAAGAAATTTCATTTTAAATTTCTCTAAATACTCTTTTGTAAGATTTTGCAACTCCTTGATTGTTTCAATAGAGCTTCCTGCAACGCTTTTCTGCTCAGTTTTTGCCATAGAATCAAGGGTCTTCAAGCTTTGACCAATATCTCCATGAAAAGATGCTGCAGATAAAACATCTTCAAATGAAAAATTCAGTATTGAATTTCGAACACTATTTTCATCAAAAGCAAGATTTTTTGCATTACTTAAGGCAAATGATTCTGCTCCACACATTTCAAAATAATAATTATATCTATTAATATAATCTTCTATCATATATTTAGTAGGATCTATTAAAGCTAGTTTATCCCATGGTTTTTCTTCTGCTCTTATTTCATCAATTGTAAACGGTAGCAATAGCTCTGTTGCAAATTCAACAGGCTTTGAGGAAGTCATCAGTTGAATCATCAACTTAAAAGCAACATCATACCACTTTGCATTTTCTTCATTATATTTAATTTGAACAATTTTTTTAGAATCTGATAAATCTCTTCTGATAAAATTCATTTCTTCATGAGCAATTTTAATAAAATCTTCAACAGAGAATCGTCCATAATGAATTTCATGCCATACTTCCCAGCGTGATCTCTCAGCAGTTGCAAGATCATCCATCACTCTAGCAGGAATCCCCTTAATTTCTGTAGGAAGGGCCACACAGCCATTTCCACTAAGCCAATCCGTTAGATACTGAAGCATTTGAAAAACATTATAGCGAATTTCATCAGGATGATTATTTGCAATAAAATTTGATTCTTTAATATCTGCAACAATTAATGATCTTGCGTATAAAGCATCTTCCATATCAAGACTTTCTATATCTGCGGCTTTGACAAAATCCCAAATCTCTTCGGAGTACTTATCATTTAATAGGCCATGAATGAGACCTTTTAGTTTTAACTCATCTCCACTTGTATACAAACGCCAGGCTTCAACAATAGCAATTCCTATTCTAATAAAATCTGGGTGTGCTACCCAATAACCGGAAAGATCTCTCTTAAGTTGTGTGATAACATCTCTAAAAAAACCTCTGATCGTTATTTGAAAAGAATCTGAAAAAAGATCATTATCTATTGGTAAAATTCCATACATCCCCCCAATTTTAATT
>Ga0115005_10001882_pt1 | contig 16779 bp, 13 predicted proteins | sample ArcOceMetagenome_FD_87163 | JGI IMG/M metagenome (GOLD analysis project Ga0115005, IMG submission 87163) | Marine eukaryotic phytoplankton communities from Arctic Ocean - Arctic Ocean - Greenland ARC118M Metagenome | ecosystem: Environmental > Aquatic > Marine > Oceanic | place: Arctic Ocean... | reverse complement strand
CGTTGCCGTACGAGACCGACGAGTTTGCCGGTTTGCAATGCGTCGGCGTGTTGACTTATGCCCCCGATACAGATGGCATCCTGCGGGAGTTCTGCCGCATTGTCCAATCTGGTGGCTTGGTGATGTTTACCCAACGCGATGATCTCTTTGCCGAACGCCATTGCACAGCCGTGTTCCAAGCCCTTGAAGACAAGGGTCTGTGGAGCAAAGTGGATGTTTCCGACCCCCAGACCTATCTGCCGAACACCGAGGATTACGGCAATCGGATCCATGCCATCTATTGCACCTTCCGCGTGATCTAATTTTCACTTTCGATCTCGTGCTAAGAAAGAATTATGTTATTGCTGTCGAAGCATTAAAAGAAGTCAAAGCAAAGCCTTTTAATAACTCAATGTGTGTTTGGTAAAAGTGAACGTTCAGGTCAGCACCCAAAGGATCGCGCCCAAAAATCTAAACATTCTTCTGAAGTGCAACTGGCCGTTTCATGTTATCATACTATGATATGAGTAGTGGACGCTACAGTTCTCTATGTACTCTTGGCAGAAGTATAAGAATTTTCAAAAATATTGTATCTATTTGTGACGAATCAATCGATCACATTGCAACCCACCACACGTGCCGTCTCCTTATGCACGTGAGCGAACACAAATTTTGACATCGGGCTTGGGTTTCGTTGTGACAAAGGCAGAAAGGGTAAACTCTGCGCTACGAAGTGAAGGTGCAAAATTGAACATAAATGATCGTATCAGAGGCCCCATGATCAGTTTCGCCTCGAAAGTGGCAAAGTTTTCACCGATACAATTCCGAGGACCTACACCGAAAGGTAAAAACGCATTCTTGTGACTCGCTGGAAACTGATCTTTGAGCCACCGTTCTGGTTGGAATTCATCGGGATTCGTCCAATAGTCTGGATGCCTGTGTATCAAATGAATGGGAATAGTAATTCGAGTGCCTACGGGGATCTTAAAACCATTCATTATCTCTTCTCCAGCAAGGCTTCGAGATATTAATCCAACGGGTGGGTAGAATCTCAAGACTTCTTTCATGAATGCGTTGAAATATGGCATTTGATTTACCAATTCCAAAGAAATTGGAAATGAATGATCATTCGGAGAAGGCCTATGTTTCATAATATCTTCATATACTTTCTGCTGTACATCTGGGTATTTGCATAAACAAAATGAACACCATGTGCACCAGGTTGATGTTGTCTCGTGGCCAGCCACAATAAACGTTTTTACTTCGTCTCGCAGTTCTACATTATCAAGCCTTTTCCTTCTTGTCTGATTAGTGGGATCTGTATCCTTTGCATCAAATAGAGCCTCAAGTAGAGAATTTGGTACAACTTTATTTGTGTCATCACCTTGCGCACTTCTTTCAGCTTTTGATTGAGCCTTTTCAATAACCTCATCTACAGCATTGTTGAGCGCTTTCTTGGTTCGATTTGCTGTCACATCTAGCCAACTAAGATTAAGAATAGCAAGCAGTAGTCGGAACGGAGAAGCTCTAAATTGAGAATTCAGCGCCTGGATGAGTTTATCCGATACTGGAGCTATTTGATCCTTGCGATTATGGCCGCCCTCATCTTCACTCCATTCCTTGATTGAATCCATTGCACGAAAGTCGTGAGCAAAGGCCACCAATCCAAGAACGTCCAGTGTACAATCAGATAGATGTACAGATATGTCAATTTCCCTTCCCTCTGATCGCTTCCAATATGAAACTAACCTCTCAGCGTACTTAGGGACGATTGAGTCTAGAGATTCCTTAATGAAACGTGTTTGAAAAGATGGTTGGATTATCCTTCGATGGCGCTTCCAGTCTTCACCATCCTCCAATGTTACCAAACCGTTCCCAAACAAATTTCTTAAGATTCGTGTTTTCTTGGGAAATCTGGTATTGAAGGTCAGCACTCTCTTCACAATATCTGCATCTCTGACCATGATAACGTGCATTCCAAGAATCACACAATAGTGAATAATATCTGCTGATAGTCCTTTTGCCTTTGCTTCATCGAACCATCTTTTATGTGGATCCGTGAATGGTTCTATGCATAGGGAGATACCGTGAGAACTTCATCTGATAAATGAGAAGCGAGTGCATGAAATAATGATCATCTCGATTCTACGTACCTCCCATGATGGTGAAGAATTGACCTGTGAAAAACGAAGTGCTACTCCGTCCGGGCCCGCCAATAGGCTGCTTCCACAATGGGTTCGTAAACCATCGTATGTATTTTCTTCCAAATGTCAGGAGGATACTGGCACCAACAGCCGCAACGCAGAATTGTACGAAGCCCAGCATCTCTTTCGGAAGTTCAAAGTGCAGTATGCAAAGAACAAATCTACACGTACTGTTCGATTGAATCTTGTAGTCCAGTCAACTATCCAGTATGTTCAATGTGATGAGGTGCCAGAGTAATCTAAGACGAATTGCTTTATCGGTGATGGGACCAAGAATCAAGATTCAAGATCAACGTTTATTCAATGCAAAGTCAAAACAGTTGTCAAAACCTCAAAGACGCGCGTCAAGGTGCGCAAGCACACAATTTCAAAAATTGATCCAGAGAATCAAAATCTCGACAAAAAACAAAACCTACAGGCATCTACTATACTTTATGTTTCAGATCCCAGTCAAGATCCCTCTATTATCAGATAGTACCATACCACACAGTATGCAACCTACTAGGTTCTACAGTAGAATTAGTTGTTTTTGTATCATTATCAAAAATTTGTAATCTGCATTTTGTTCCCCCATCTTTTCTGCGTGGTGGCAAATCTAGCAAATCGTTCATGATCATCGACGCTCAACAAATCAACATTGTTCCTCAGCATACTTATCCAACTTTGTTCCGTATTGGGTGCACCCCATATTCGCATCCGTTTTCCTTGTGCATGCGCACGATCCGTCATTTTCTGTATAACATCATCTCCCTTTCCCCTAAACAATTGACGGAATTGTATCATTTTCCAATCGAAGCTAACTAAGGGGACCAACGATGAGTCTTGTTGAGTATTCAAATCTCCGATCCTTCCATCCAAAAACAAATAACGTGTCGCATTCTCGTCTACTTTCGGGCTTGTAAATCTCTGTAAGACATATCGTTGCCACGAAGATTGTTTGTCATTCCTTGTATCAGCACCAGCAGCAGCACCACCTCGGAATAACGATGATTTTCGATGGGACGTAGGCTGCTCTTCGGAAAACAGGCAATGCTTCTTTGGTCTATTCCCAGAGATCAGCACAGTGACTTTCCCTTTTACAAATTTTCCATTTGCGACCTTGGATAAATATGGCTTCAATTGTGCTATGCTCTTGTCAAGAAGCTTTGCAGATAAATTAGGATCCGCCTTGAAGTCAACCAAGAGGATTAAAGACCCATCGTGGGGGTTGAGTATCATGGCGTCCTGTTTGCCATAGTTTTTTCTGTCTTCTGGTACTTTCCGTCTTTTGTAGGGTACAAACGTTTTATAATCTCTCCTTCTGGAAGTTATCCGAGGAATTACAGATATTCTTTCATATTTACTGTTTTCAGTTGAACTTGGTTTCTTGTCCTGGAGGATTTGAAGTAAAGGTTTGATGTACCTGAACATGTGAATTATGCATGAGAACAACATATAATTTCGTAGATAGATTCTTCTCGCCAATGATTGGCTACACTCACATGCTATCAATGTTTTGTGCTTTTTCTAGTTCAAATTTCGTGTGGCCAACCAACAATTCGTTTTCTATGGGGAACACATCTACCTCAATACTTCTCATTCCGTGACGCAGAGCAGATTCCAATGGATTCTCTTGGTGATAGTCATTGTGAGAATGCCCCCTTCGAATGAACTCGTTTTGGTATTGGTTAAAACCTGTTGCGTTGACAACGATGGGGCCTTCTGTTCCTCTCGGAGAAAATCTAGTAACGAACACGGCGACTAAGAAGATAATTTTTGGTGTTTTCATGTTCTGGAGGTATACTCTCATCTTCTCTCTATTACTAATAAAACAAATGTGAAAAGTTGAACAGTAAAAAGCACTGAGCACGAGCGAATAAGCAGAGATTAGAATCAAATCGAATCTCCTGAATCATCTCAGAAGATTTGTTCTGGTTCTGGTTCTGCTGGTTCTCGGGGGTTTTCTAAATTCGAAATTCGCCTGCGGTTTACCGCCTCCGTCTGTCCGGCGGCCGCTGGAAGCTTCCCAACCTGACAAAACATAATTCTTTCCGTCCTAAAATTTACAAATCTGAAATCTACCGGTACGTACAGAACAACACAATCTCAAATCTATCTTTGGTTTGTACATACTCGTAGAAGGTAATTGTTACGAGTATTGCTACAAGTAGCTAGCTCACTCCGAACATTGGACATTGGAATTTGGAATTTGGAATTTGGACCTGGGACAACGGAACAGCAGAAATATCTTTGTTCAGGTTCAAGCAAAAATGCTTCTCACAAAAATACTTTTTGGACTACACGTATCGCTTCTCCCTTCGGCTTTCGCATTCACGCCTATCAATAACTGTGCACCAGAGCGTTTGAAATCGAGGTACTCGTTGAGTCTCAGCGCATCTCCCAAGGATGAGAGTGCAGAGGATAGAGAAGCTCGCATGGATATGGTTCGCCAACTCCAAAAATCGTTTTACCAGAACGAGGATGTAATTTTGCCACCTGAGAGAGGATCCACAATCATTAAAGATCTACCGCTATGGAGGGTTCAATGGACTGAGCTGCCTGGATTTCAAAACGTGTTGAATGTGCATGTGGCGCATTACACCAACATGTTTCAGAAGGTTATATTCTCGGATACTAACCCAAAGTATTTTGGGCACATTTACTTACCCGGCGGCTCTGATAATTTGGACAACCCCGAATACAAGCTAGAAGAAGGAACGAAAGCTTCAATGGTAGGGGTTTTGATGCAGATTGCAGACTATAAACAACTGAATGATGGGCGATTACTGTTGATTGTCCAAGCTGTTGAGAAGTTTAGAATTGTTGAGGCGCAAAGGCACCATTCGCCATATGCAATTGCAACAGTTGAAATTCTTCCAGATGAAGAATTCATTGAATCATTTGATGATGGCCCCGCTGATGGAGATAATCATATCAAAGCTGTAGAGTCAGCTTTCCAATTACATCCATATGAAGTGAGACCCATCACCATTGCAGATTGCGCAATGGAGGGCGAAACGCAAGGTATTTCTGTATCACCATTGTCTAACTTTGACGCAGAATGCAAAATTCCTGAAAAAATCATCGAAGGAAATATTGATGCACATGATATTGTCTTTGAAACAGAGCAAAAGGTAGGTTGTCTATATCTACCAAAACGGATACACATACCGCATCGCTTTCAATGCAATGCTTGAGACACAATTTATCTCTCAGAATCACTCATTACTCTTGGTCGTTGAATGTTTTCAGGTTTGGATCAAGCTAGATGAAATGATCAATCTTTTACAACAACTAGTAGACCCGAACAACGAAAATGCTCTACCGATACCCACTCAAATCGTTGGGCTTTTGCCTTTAAAACCGTACAAACCGTGGCCAGAGAATTTCGCTTTGGCAAAGTATGCCACAAAGTTGGAGATCGAAAAGATCTTGGTTGGAACCTTTTCGAAGAGTCCGTTTGTGAGGGTTGATAATATGGAAGGTTACTCGCCATATCGAAGGGCACAACGCCTCAGTTTCATGATTCCTGTACTGACAGATAGTGTCATTGCGCTTGCGAATGAAGAGGGTAACACTCGGCAGGATTTATTAGAGATGGAGAGCACTGAGGAGCGCTTGGATGCTGCTCTTCAGAAATTAGAATTAATTTGCAATGTTATTCTTGAATTGCTTCAGAACAAGTAAGGTGATGTTGTGAACCAATCTGAAACCGAAATAGAACGCTTGAAATGTGGACTATTTTACGCTCGTGCGTCGGCATAATTTTTAAAATTTTGAATTTGAAATTTCGTGTACACGTAGTTTCTCCGATGATAGGCTTTTTAGTTATTTATAAAATAAGAGAAGCGTTATTCTTGATGACGCACGTACGCAACGACTGGATCATGCATCCATAATAAGAGAAGCGTTATGCTTTTGACGATGGATGTCATCCGTTGATGTGTGATCGAGGGAGGATCGGGAACTTGTTTATTGATTCTTCATTCAAGAGATTGAAGATATTGCAGATTGCTAATGCATGTCTGAGACCCCCTCCTATAGATACTGATACATTGCAACATACCATCAAGATGACATCTCAAGCTGGTCCAATCGACGCGACTACTAATAGATCAACCGCACCAGAATCTTCCTTACGGTGGGGAATGGCTAAAAGACTACAGAAGTATTTTGCAAAGAAACATCCCTCTCGCATTCAGAACGTAGAGGTGAGCCGAAATAATATTGCATTTATTAGATCTATGTCTCGTATTTATCAGGTAATTCAGTTCTAACTTTTCTGACTGATGCAGGTGATTCAATTTGAAGGGGGAAAGAAGTATCGTCTCACTGGTCTCAGAACGGTACGTACATTTCGCATCACTTATCACTTCTGGGGGGCAAAAATGCAGCAAAGATTTTTCTGTTTGTGGAAATGCAAGGTACACGTACTCAGAAATTTGAAAGCAATCTCAACACATCTTTCTGCCGAAATGACATGTAGGGTAATGAGCATAATCACGATATCATCGACAGGACCATCCCATTGATTAACAAAATTCAGCTTTCGAGCTCTATGCTTTCTCAAGACATCATATACTGGTGTTTCACTTGCTCCTTTTGGAAATTTGCGATCGCCAGTCTCTCTCTCTTTTTGGCCCTTAACATTTTGTTCGCTTTACTCATACTTGCATTCGTCGCAAGAGCACCAGAATGCCTTTCCCCATCATTGGGGGATCTAAACTTTTATGAAAAATTCAACGATGCACTTCATTTATCTTGGACGACGTTTACGACGGTGGGTTATGGTCTAATTTCTCCCTCCACAGGGGGGACTAGCGTCTTCATCGATGATCCAGACTTTTTCGACGACGAAGGAAGATGTCTTCTTGTTTCCTTTTTGCTATCTTTTGAAAGCTTACTTGGTGTTCTTTTTGTAGGGTAAGTACGGACGGTGCTTAGAAGACATATGTATTGTTGCTTTGTGAATGTGGTATTTGATCTCTGTCCTGATATTCATCGTTCTTACTGCCGACGATCAGCTTCTGCGCGGCTATAATTTTTGGAAAATTGACTTTATTCCAAAGTGACGCAAAGGTCACTTTTAGTGATATCCTTATTATAAGTTTCGGAAAAAGAGAAAATCCTGACGACGACATATCTTTGGATTCCAAGGAACCTGCAGAGGATGTAAAACGTGAACTTCAGAACCAGTTGCTTTCCTGTCCGACTCTTAAATTTCGTATCGCAAACGAATTGCATGCACACCGTCGTGGAGAGATCATTGATGCTAGGCTAAACGCCGTTGCCACAATCGATGCAAATAATTGTATTTTGGGGAAAGTTCAAGGACAAAAAGTCTTCAGCGACGCTCTAAGATCCGAATCCGTGCGAAGTGGTACGTCATCATCAAATGCTATCACTACCGTCGTTCAAAAAGGCATGCGGGCATCGGAGTTTGTGCTCACCTCTGCAACTCAAAATGCGAAGAAAATATCTACCGGCATTACCTCTGCAACTCAAAATGTGAAGAAAATATCCACCGGCATTAGCAACGTTCTTAGTCACAAACAGTCGAAAAAGCTATCGGGATTAGCTCAGTATAGAATGGCATCGCAATACTTCCCCCCACATTCTTTGAATACTGATGGAATACATTCCGATCAAAGCGAGAGAGGAGATCTAATCACCACCGATAGAGACACGGAACATGAGATAATGGGTGAATTAAACCAAGATCTCATGGTGCAAGATGAAACGAACGTAGACAAACCAAATTTGGTATTCACAAAAATAAGTTTTGAACCATCGTACCACCCTTTCTTCAAAAGCACTTGGAATGTATCACATCGGTAAGACTGCATGATTATCAAGATTAGAAAATACGTCGTTGCTTTCTTCTTACTCTACTCTTCTTTGTGCACCATTGCACACTTTGACCTTATAGCCTTGATGCGTCTTCGCCTCTTTTGACCAAATCAGCACGCAAGAAACTGACGAAAAATGGAGGATATTGGCCAGAAAATCTTCATAATGAAGAAGGTATTCGGAAAAGTATTCACTTTGACAATCTACTCATTACATTTACTGGGCAGTCGAAAATCACCAGTGGAGAAGTTCATCATCAGAAGTTGTACACCTACACCAAAGAAGACCTCAAGATAGGCTTCGAATTCAAAAGCTTACTAATGAGGAACCCTGATAATTCTTTGTTCGTGCGGGTGGACGATGTTAATATGGTGCGGAAACAAACACAAGCGTGAAGGAAATGAAACTAGACTACCTACACAAATACCAGATAGTAAATAGTTATGAGACGAAAAGAAACGGTTTTAGGGAGGTATTTTTGAATTTATTTAGCTTGAAACCCTCTTCTCCTTTCTCCTCTCTCTTTTCCTTCCCGCCATTCTCCTCCACCAATTTCAATTTCGATCAGGCAGGGTCGCACACAACACTCCACACTACGAGGAATTCATTCAACATCTGAAAGAAAGCTTTTGTATTATTGTTGATAAACTCCTGTGTCGAGGGATCATTCATACCACTGTAAAAATTATGGGAGCAACGACAACAGAAAAAATATTAGATCAGCACAAGGAAGCATTGGACATTGTCGAAGCATCCTTGCCATGTGCACCAATGACGAATAGAGGCGAGATCCCTTTAAGTTGGAAAACGGCGCCTACAATCGAAGATCCTTACTATCTCAAAAAAGAGGAAGAAATGAAAAATACCAGCTCTGCAGATCATGGAATAGAAGATGAACCAGAGATCGTTAGGGAAGATCCCCGGTACGAGCATGGTAGCTGTGTTTCCTCAAGGGGCCAAGTAAATGTTGACAAAATCATCAAACTAATCCAAGAAGGATGTCAGGATGCAGCACCAGTTTCGCAATCTACCTTATCTTCATTAAAGAAAGAGAAGGTTAAATCTTCAAAAAACCTCTGGGATGAAGTTAATGCTGTGCAAAACAATGTTCACGTCGTCAGACCATCTCATGATGCTTGGGGAATAAAGAAGATCGTCCTGATTTTTTGCGATGATTTTTTGCAAACTGTATATGAGATGCCATGGTGGCACAAATTTCCAGAGATGAGGCAGTCAATTCAACCAATTTTGGATGTCCTCAATATCGAACCGAAGAGAATTGTGAGGATGTTGTTTGCTGCGATGCCTGGTGGTGTTACAATTCCAGTTCATCATGACACGGGCGAATGGGTGAGGAAATCTCATCGAGTTCATGTTCCTGTCGTTGTCAATAATCCAGACCAAGTTTTATTCCGATGCGGGCGTACAGAATCCACTTTACAACGAATCAATTGTACACCAGGGCATATCTTTGAGATGAATAATCAGGCAAAGCATGCTGTCTCAAATTGTCAAGATGAATACCGTGTGCACTTAATATTGGACTATGTTGATGCATCTTTCAATATTAAGAAACGCATAAAACTTGCACCTGGTGAAACACTGCTGCAAACAAGGCGTACAATAGATCGAGCTAAAGACAAAGGCAAAAGGCCAACACCTAGTTTCATGATTATCGGTGCACAAAAATCAGGAACAACCTCTGTATACGAATATCTTACTCAGCATCCTCTAGTTATCAGCGCAAAAAGGAGGGAAACGCACTGTTTGGATTGGAGATGGAATAAAAACCTCAACACCAACGCAGAGAGACAAAAATATTGCCTCAATTTCTTTCATTCAAAGGAACTTAAATCGCATCCTTCCTGTATGACGGGCGATTCCACACCAAGTTATTTACTTGATTCTTATAGGTGTATACCTCGTCTGAAAAAAGTCTTCCCACACGAGATGAAGTTCATTGCAATTTTTAGAGATCCTACAAAGCGGGCTAAAAGTCATTACGAAATGGTAACAAGCTTGGATGGGTCTCCGGTGCAGATACAGAATCGCGGAACAGAATGGATCAAAATGACCATTGAAGAAGTGATAGCTTTGGATATGAAGAATATGAAGGATTCTGGACTCATTCCATACTGGGATATTGAGACAAACAGTTTCGATAATGCATGTTTCAAAAGATTCGCTGGTTCAAAAGAGGAAGATACAGCTTTTATGAAATATTTGAAGGACCATGTGCTCATGTCAAGTGGAAGTCACTCACTTGTCAGTAGAGGGCTTTATGAGTTACAGCTTCGACAATGGATTCGAGCATTTACTCCCAACGCGTTCCTCGCTTTGAAATTGGAGGATTTGAAGAACCATGGTGTAAATGAAACGATGAAGAAGGTGTGGACACATTTAGATCTCCCTGAGTATAAAGTCAAGGATGATGGTGCGAAAAATACAAGATCATACGATGGCTTGAAGGAAGAAACAAGAGATATGTTGCAAAAATTTTACAAGCCTCATAGTGCGCGTTTGGAGGTATTGCTCGGACAAGACTGGTCTGGGGATCCTTGGTAACAAACGTCTTGTGTTTATTGAACTTATTATAAACAATAGTAGCCTTTTAGATTGAACTACACGTACGATACAGGCCGGGGGATGAATTTGAAACCCTACCGTACCGTACAAGATCCTTTTATTTTATTTCTTGCTTTGTTTGGGCTTCATTCGCTTCGCGCATCTTCTGTGTTCGGTCTTTCGGGTCTTCGCGTTGGCCGTTGCGTTGTGATACTGTTGTGATGTGATGTGCGTTGCGCATTGAAAAAACAAACAAACAGCTATCAAGACACACAAGCGCAAGCAACACAAGCAACACAACCGCACGTACCACTTTCAACTCCGCAACTTAGCTTCACTACAGCTTTTCGACGAAGCTGAACTACGGCACCAGGACTAAGATAAAATTCCAGCGCAAAAATGGACTCTTCCTACGCATTGGGACTAAGTTTTATATTTCTCGTGGCAATAATATGGTCAGCGGCCAGTGTCTTGGTACAATACCTTTACCAAGGACTCAACTTTAATTCACCGTTCCTGCTTACATATATTGGCACCAGCTTATTCGTCATATTAATACCAAGTCGACTTATGTGGGAAAAAAAACAAAAAATATGCAGGCTTCTCTCCCGATGGAATTTACCGTTGTGCCCCAGCTCTGAAAGCATGGTTAATGCTTTAGATGATGAGCCAATAATTATACCGTGGACTACGAAGGCCGAAAGGTGCACCGAAATATTACGTTATGCTGACAGCTGGGAACTTGATGAAAGTAGAGAGATGAGAAGCGACATAGGCAAAGGAGGCATCATCAGTCGATCAGAGACACTTACAAGTACACGTAGTCGGTCATTTCTAGACCTTCAGGTCATGGGTGTGGAAAATACACCACTTTCTTCTTCTCCGTCTCAGAGAAGTCTGAGTTCGACTTCAGACCTATCTCCACGTGTTCCTCCACCTGCCCAATACCTTCTATCTCATTTTGATCATTTTAGAATAGCAGTGAAAATTGCTCCTCTGTGGTTTATTTCAAACTACTTCTACAACCTCTCACTGGCATATACCACAATAACATCGTCGACGGTTCTCTCTTCGACTGGCTCAGTATTCACCTTCATTTTCTCGCTCGTTTGCGGAGGTGAGCGGTTCACAAATTGGAAGGTGCTGGGTGTAACGATGGCTGTCGGAGGTAGCATAATAACATCATTGCAAGATGCATCAAGTTCAAACGATGACGAGAATGTATACAAATATCAGCTTTGGGGTGATGCAATGGGGCTCATTTCAGCCATTGGGTATGGAGGTTACACTGTCTTAGTGCGGGTGCTATTACCTTCTGACGAAAATCGAATGAGCATGCTGCTATTCCTAGGCTATATTGGATTGTTCAATATGCTGATGCTATCGCCATTTCTTTTCTGGGTCCTTGGTGATATGAACGATACAGAAGCTCCAAATGATGGTGGTCAAGATGGAAATCCAGATTATAACGGAACGCAAAAATTGACCATGTTTGTTTTCATGTGTGTCGTCGTAAAGGGATTGATTGATAACGTGATATCAGACTACCTGTGGGCGCGGTCGATCATATTGACGTCTCCGACAGTGGCAACAGTCGGATTGGGTTTGACAATTCCTCTTGCACTCTTGAGCGATGTGTTCATAATGCAAAGAGGAGATATTCTAAATGCTGGAAGCATTTTTGGTGCTTTTCTCGTCTTGGTCGGTTTTGTATTCGTAAACTTGGGCGAAGGTGACAGTGAGATAGAGGACACGTCGTCTTCGACAACAACTCAAGATCTTGACATGAGGAGGAGCAATCACACAGTGGTGTAAATAATGATTTGTAATTGATTCCTTCTTTCAATATCACGCATCTCTCATCTCTTTTAGGTTGTGTTTAGTTTACGAAAGGTGAAGATTGGATAGATACGCTGAAATTTGTCTATCCAAATGATCATTAGCCCATCCAAATAGAAGTTGTGTGCTCAAGTGTACTCAAAAGGGATACATTTTATGAAAATAGAGGCACCCCAGCCCTGTTGTGTTTGCAACATATTGATTTATGATTTATGGTTTGCTCCTTTACGAGTACAGTACACATTGAATCTGCTGATTCAAAGACCCCCGTAATTTACATCAAATACTCCGTTCATCTAACTCACTTAAACACTATTGTCGTCATTGCTGCTAGTAACGGATTGAGTTTCTGTTTTATTCTGATCTACTTCGGAATCTTGGATTTCTTTGAACTTTCTAGATATTGCCCAATCAGCGGCATCACTAGCACCAACCGCTGTGGAATCTTTCCCTCCACTCTGTTCGGCAATCTTGGTCCACATTTGAGCTTGAGCTCTCGCCTCTTCTTCTTCCTTCGCATTGACTTTTTTACGATTTGGGTCTTCAGTGCCATCATCAGATTCTATATCGCTGGTCGTCTTCCATCGTCCACTTGATGACACACTTCGTTGTTCATCATCCGATAAAGCCGATTGACTTCCACTAGTTTTGGCATCTGTTTTATTATAATTGCTGGCCGCAGCAACAACACCTGACCAATCTTTATCTTGGATTAGACCTGTGAGTTCTGCAGCTCTTTCAGATTCGTCTGCTTGACTATGAGAACTTAAGTATCCTTGTGAGCCGGTACCATTGCTAGCAATGTCACAATCATGTGTTCCTATTTGCTCAGCGGTTTTCCCCACAGCTTCCCAGCCTCCAGATGAAATTACAGGATCAAGAGCAGCACGTTGAGACGATTGGTCAGAAGCAGAAAAGTCCATCTTGCTTGGGAGATCTGGGCTGTCCATCGAAGTTGAAGGATTGACAAGAGGTTTAATCTCATCATTTGTATTACCACACGTAGCAGCCTTTGATCTCGGTGGGGCTACGGCAGCCTTCTTTGATTCTTTGGAAAGTTTCTTTGCTTCTCTCTTTGCATTGCGGCGACTAGCTTCCCTTTGACGAGCGGCGATACTTCTCTCTTGCATCGTTCTCAAAGTTTCAAGGAGTTCTTCTTCACGACCTTGGAATTGTGACATCATTTCATCCAAATTATCAATTTCGTCAGGAACTACACGACGTACTAAGGACTCGACTTCAGCTCTAATTTCAGCACGCTTAAGGTTGTTGCTCAATGTATCACTAAGGTTTGTGGAAACACTTGGAGAATTGTGTGACGAGTTGGCAAAACTACGGTCAGCTGAACTTCTATTTGAGTCTTTGGCACTTTCAGATCCATATGTTTTGTCATCTCTATCATCGCCTTCGAACTTGGCAGCGGTAAGTACTACACCCTCCCAATCACCTGCATCTACTAGCCTGTCCAGCTCTGCAGCACGAGCTCTTTCGCGTGATGTTCCAGAAAGCGCAGAAGAGAGGCCAGATGAAGTCATCGACGAACTGTCACTCAATCCCGACGACGATTCCGAATTCGATCTATGGTCATTTGCCAAAATCGCCGCTGTGGCACCAACCGCAGCCCAGTCAGCAGCTTCAATTTGCGTTTCCAAATCTTCGCGGGTTGTTTGCTGACGGGTAGCGAAGTCGGTAGCACTCTTATGATCAGAACTGCTGCGGAACATAGATAGCAAGTGAGTGACACATCTTGTGAAATATTTCAACAGATTCATAAAACATGTTCAACTACTACGCACCTGTCACTCTCACTGTTTTCGTCCTCTCCCTCGATAGGGTACATGTTGCCTTTCTTCTGCCTGTCGTACTTCGTGTGTACTTTACTAGCTGCACCTATCGCGGCGAGGCTAGATCCAAAGTATTCGACACTGTCGACAGAACCAGTGTTCATAGATGAGACCCCAGCACTTGAGCTCCATCCACTGGACCCAGCATTACTGGAGGAGTCATCGGCATCGAACCTCACTTTATCTGGACTACGAAAAGTGCCAATTGCCACCGATTCACCCAGCATTTCGACCGGCTCAAGCTCGACACCCTTTTCGATGTCAGCACCAGATCGAGAAGTGTGAAATTCATCTTCAGAATACATTTCATCGTCGGACAGTTGCGAGCCTCTTGTCCTGTTTTTCACGAATAGCGCTCTACCTGCAAATAAACCGATGAGCACTGCTCCTGCTGTGACTCCAACAATTGCAAACAACGGGAACGTAGATGTTGTTTCTTCCGTTGTGATACTGTAAACGAGATAATTTTCCTTGTCCGAAACAAGTGCTTGGAAATCTCCATCGCTGATGGAAGTTTGTGCATTTTGGGAGAATTTCCCAACTGCCTCGTCAGCATCTTCATCCAGTGCCTTGATTTGAAAAACTCCATAGAAATCTTGACATTTCGCATCGGGAGTTTCATCGAGGATCGTTTGTGGACATGATGCTGTCGTGAAATAAAAGAAAAATGTTTCGTGAGCCAGCTACCGATATGTGCACGTGTACCTACTGTACAAAACAATATACATAATGATAAATTTCCTCTACGTGTACTCACAGCTTTCAATTGTGTCAATATAAGCAGATTGAGAAAATACTTCCAATCTCCTCGAACCACCAATTTTTTCAATATTCCAATTTTCCTCCACCGCGGCGCCTAACGATTCAAACGCAGGCTTGATCACATCGTCCAAACTGCCCATGGCATTCCCCGCCACATCAATAGCACTCAACCCCTTCAAATTAGCAACTCCAAATGGAACTGTCACTTGACGAATGAATCTGACATCCTCCGAAGGTGTTACAGTAGGTTCTTGCGTAGGATAAGGCAGGTTGAGGGTATCGTAAATAGCTTTCTTGGTTTGATGACATACTTCATACAAAAAAACGTTTTCATCTGGTGTGGGTTCCCCATCGGCGCCATCTAAGGGAAGATCATCGAGGCAATCCTCCCCGTCGAACTCCTCCCCGTCATTTCCGAAAAAGCAAATGAGGCGATTGAATTGTAGAGAGAATTGATCGGGTAGATGGACAAGGCTGCCGCCTTGAAATAGCTCATTTTGTGATTCCAATTGGATGAATTTGACATATTCCATGCGATTTAACTTTAGATTGCCGTCAATATCTGCTTCTAGAAGGGGTGCAAAGCATTCAGTTTCCATGTCGAAGAAGATGGTCCCCACAGCAGATATTTGTGCAATACATACTTGAAGTGACAATAGTGTCATGAGGCTGACTGCGCTGCTTTTAACGCTGAAGAACCACATGGTGAATGTACACTACCGTATTTTTGAAGAGTTGAAGTTTTGGTGTTGATTGTTGATTGCACTCGAAGAATGGAAAGCAATTCAGTTTGAATTCAGGTTCAGTTCAGCGTGTGCCAATTGTGTCGTTGCGGAGAGTTTGAGAAAAAGTCTTTTTAAAGGTTGACTGACTCCGTTTACAGAGGCTCTCTCTAGCAGTGAAGTTGAGTGATGAGTAAACAGGAAAGGAAGGGCCTTCAAACTACTGTAGTACCGTACAGTACTGGGTCACGACGAAGTTTAAATGTGCTTTGATTGAAAGGTTGCCTGCTTGTAAATTGCACTTTGGTGATCAGTTGGAGATGATTTGAATTATACTTGCAATGGACTCAATCTCGCGGACCTGTTTGAAAAAAACTCTGTGGGTGGTGTGGAGTCAATTTGTCTACCTGTTTATAGTGCAATGACATTGCTTGCTAGTTCTCGGAATTTTAGAACCTTCCGATTACGCTAACAATGCAGGAGAGAGGCAGACAGGTGGGAGCGGGGTGTGTGATTCTAGAACAAGAGTGGGAGGAGAGTTGCGCACTCCCTTTGCACGATCTGAGACTCAACTTTTAAATTTTGATTCCCGGGAAATACTAAAAATGTTGATTTTATCTTCATTCATGAGGATCTTTAAAAAAACATTTGAATTTGTGTGATGTGGACCAAAAGAACCCCGAAGGGCAAGGGAACGGAAGAGTGAGTTCGCAGGCCCCCGCCAATGGTTTGTTTGAATTTGAAATTGGAACGGGAAAGAAAGTACGAATGATAAAAGATGGGACAGAGTGGCAGTCACGGAACACTACAATACAACCCACTTCTGTAGCACTCAATTAATTGTACATTCGAGGCCTTACGTACTCATCTTGTCCCTATAAGAATGAATGAATGAATCAGTGATTATGACTGTAATCTTGCTGTAATCGAAGATTTAGATCGGGGTGCCGACGATTTTTCTTTGGCAGCCACCACCAACCTGACATGTTTGTTCGGTATTTTTAAAGATGAATATATATATTCAAATGTTACCAT
>Ga0115005_10001880_pt1 | contig 16788 bp, 17 predicted proteins | sample ArcOceMetagenome_FD_87163 | JGI IMG/M metagenome (GOLD analysis project Ga0115005, IMG submission 87163) | Marine eukaryotic phytoplankton communities from Arctic Ocean - Arctic Ocean - Greenland ARC118M Metagenome | ecosystem: Environmental > Aquatic > Marine > Oceanic | place: Arctic Ocean... | reverse complement strand
TTGAATGTCGGTACCGGAACCCGCTGCAATACGCTTTTTACGAGAGCCGTTAATCTTATCTGGGAAGTGGCGTTCTAGAGGTGTCATGGAGTTGATCACCGCTTCGGTTTGCGACAATTGCTTTTCAGCCACATCCATTTGACCAGCGGCTTGCCCCATATTCCCCATGCCAGGCAACTTATCCATCATGCCCATCAAGCCACCCATGTTCTTCATTTGAAGCAACTGGTCGCGGAAGTCTTCTAGATCGAAGCCTTTGCCTTTTTTGATCTTTTTCGCCAGCTTATCGGCTTTTTCTTTATCGATTTTGCGTTCAGCTTCTTCGATCAGGGTCATCACATCACCCATATCTAGAATACGCGACGCCACACGATCAGGGTGGAATGGCTCTAATGCCTCAATTTTCTCACCCATACCCATGAATTTAATGGGCTTACCTGTAATTTGACGTACCGATAAAGCCGCACCACCACGGGCATCACCATCTGCCTTGGTTAACACGACGCCTGTTAAAGGTAAGGCTTCGTTAAAGGCTTTGGCCGTGTTAGCGGCATCTTGACCGGTCATGGCGTCGACCACGAACAGGGTCTCCACAGGGTCAATGGCTTTATGCAACTGTTGAATTTCGGCCATCATGTCTTCATCGATGGCTAAACGGCCAGCGGTATCAACAATCAGCACATCTGCGAACTGAGTTTTGGCTTCTTTAATGGCCGCGTTAGCAATATCAACTGGTTTTTGCGAGATGTCCGAAGGAAAGAATTGCGCACCCACTTCGTTTGCAAGGGTTTCTAGCTGTTTGATAGCCGCAGGACGGTATACATCCGCAGACACCACCATGACTTTTTTCTTTTCACGCTCCTGCAGGTATTTCGCCAGTTTCGCGACGGTGGTGGTTTTACCTGCACCCTGTAAGCCCGCCATTAAGATGATGGCCGGCGGCTTAGCGGCCAGATCTAGGCTTTCATTGGCATCACCCATGACGCGCTGTAATTCTTCATGCACAATTTTTAACAGGGCTTGGCCTGGGCTGAGGCTTTTTAACACTTCGCTGCCAATGGCACGCTCTTTCACCTGATTAGTGAACTCTTTCACCACAGGCAAGGCCACGTCAGCTTCAAGTAAGGCCATGCGCACTTCGCGCAAGGTGCCTTTTATGTTCTCTTCTGTGATTTTAGCTTTGCCACTAATGGCGCGCAGGGCACCATTTAAACGATCTTGCAGGTTATCAAACATATTTCGTGTCTCTATTCTTTGGGCCAGACGGTTTAGGCGCAGTAAAACCTAGGCAACTCTATACATCTGGCGCATCTATGTGCACAATTGTCCGGCATTATATAGGTAAGCGCCGCATAACTCACTCTTCTGTGCCTAGGCATTTTGAAATAGTGACGGCCTCCATAATAACAACCCATGTATTTAGGGAATCGCCATTCATATGGTTACGCTGTTCGCACTTATTGCCATTTCATTTTATTTGGCCAGCAGCTTTGTTCAATACACTGCTATTCGTCAACCTTCTGCCCAAGCACGCAAACGGGTACTCAGCCTTGGCTCTGTGGCCATTATCTTCCATGGCCTTGCTTGGTTTACACCTTTGTTTACGCAAACCATGGATTTACGCTTTTTTCATGTGGGTTCTCTGATTTCATTGGTCATCAGCGGCATTATCTTAATCAGCGCCTTGCGCAAGCCTCTTGAAAGCTTGTTTCTTGGGGTGTTCCCCATGGCGGTCATCATCATGAGTTGTAACCTTGTTTTTAATACACAAAGCCAGCCCATCAAACAGTACGATACCGGTTTAATGAGCCATATCATTTTATCCATCATGGCCTATAGCGTCCTGAGCATTGCTGCGTTTCAAGCGGTGCTTCTTATGGTCCAAGATTATCAGCTTAAACATAAGCACATGACCGGCATCATGCGTGTGCTGCCTCCACTTCAGACAATGGACCGCTTGTTGTTTGATATGATTGGTATTGGCACCCTATTACTGAGCCTAGCCATCGCCTCCGGTTTTCTCTTTTTAGATGACCTTTTTGCACAGCATCTAGTGCACAAAACCGCATTTACGCTCATGGCTTGGGCGGTGTATGGCGCGCTGCTTTTAGGTCATTGGCGTCTTGGCTGGCGTGGCAATGTGGCCAGCAAATGGACCTTAGTAGCAACCGTCCTTCTGATTTTGGCTTTCTTTGGCAGTAAGCTGGTACTTGAGATCATTCTTAAACGCTAAAAGCCCGCCTTGAGTCGGGCTTTAAACCTTTGGTTGCCGGTGTTTTCTGCTACACTAGCGGCAACTTTAGTCACTAGGACCGCTTCGTGAGCGACATACCATTAAGCCTGCTGTTTGCAGCTTTGTTCTTCCTTGTTATTTTTTCGGCCTTCTTCTCCAGTTCTGAAACCGGCATGATGTCCCTAAACCGCTATCGCATGCGCCATCTAGCGAAGCAAGGGCATGGTGGTGCTAAGCGAGCCTCTAAACTCCTTAACCGCACAGATCGTCTGATTGGTGTGATCTTGATTGGCAATAATTTTGTCAATATTGCAGCGGCTTCCATTGCCACTATTATTGCTCAGCGCATTTGGGTCGATAACCCCGAGTTAGGTGTCTCCATTGCGACGATTTTGCTGACGTTAGTGATTTTGATTTTCTCAGAAGTGACGCCAAAAACCATCGCAGCGAATCACCCTGAAAAAATTGCGTTTCCAGCCAGTTATCTTTTACAGCCACTGCTGATTCTATTAATGCCGTTTGTATACGTGGTCAATGGCATTGCTAACATGCTCATTAAGATCACCGGTTTAAAGCTGGATCAAAACACCAAAGACTTATTAAGCACCGAAGAGTTCAGAACCCTTGTTTACGAAGCCGGCGCGCTTATTCCGCCTCGTCGCCAACAGATGCTGTTATCCATTTTGGATCTAGAAACCGTTCGAGTGAACGACATCATGGTGCCACGTAACGAGATCATCGGTATCGACCTTGATGATAATGTCCGTGATATTGAAAACATTATGCGTACCAGTCAACATACGCGCTTGCCGGTATGGAAAGGTAACATCAATAATATTATTGGCGTGCTTCACATGCGTAATGCAGCCAAGATTTTAGCCCAAGATGAATTTAATAAGGCGGAGTTATTACAAGTTACACGCGAGCCATATTTTATTCCGGAAACGGCGCAGCTGCACAACCAGCTCTTTAACTTTCAAACAGAGCAACGTCGTATTGCCATCGTTGTAGATGAATACGGTAACGTTCAAGGCATTGCCACACTGGAAGACATCCTAGAAGAGATCGTTGGTGATTTTACCAGTGATGTATCTGCCACCAGCCAAGACATTACACCGCAAGAAGATGACAGCTTTATCGTTGACGGTACCACCACTATTCGTGAGCTAAACAAAGCATTGAATTTTGATTTGCCAATTACGGGCCCTAAAACCTTTAGTGGCTTAATTATCGAAAGCTTGGAATCCATCCCTGAAAGCAACGTTTGCTTAAAGATTGAAGATTACCAAGTGGAAATATTAAAGGTTCGCGCCAATACCATTGCCTCGGCAAAAATCAAAAAAGCTTAAGCTTGCCACACACTTTTAATGCTCCATAGAATGTACATGCATTCTATGGAGCATTATTTTTTGCATAGGATCTTATTGTGCAAAGTAACGAATTATTTCTACCACGACCTCTGGCCATTGCACTACTGGTCATGAGTGCCACCTTATTTGCAGGCAACCACATAGCTGCTCGCTTTGCGTTTGATAACGGCACCGGATTATTACTCGCTATTTTAGCCCGTGGCATGCTGTCATTAATATTTATGCTATCGATTGTGAAAATCCGTAAAGCATCCATGGCCATTCCTGCACACTTAATAAAATGGCAACTGCTGCTTGGTTTTCTGATTGCTGCACAAAGCTTATGCTTGTACACGGCGATCACTCTCATTCCCGTGGCCATGGCATTATTATTAGTTAACACCTGGCCCATGATGTTTATTGTTGCCAACTGGATTGCAGGAAAAAAAGAACCTAACGCTAAAACATTTGCACTATTAATGGTTATTTTAACCGGTTTAATATTAGTGCTGGATATCGACATTCACGCACCGATGGATAATGACTGGTTATTGGGTGTCACATTTGGCATAGCCTCTGCTGTCTTTTTAGCCTGCACCATGTGGGTTACTCAATATCAAATGGCCAGCGTTCCAGGTGCGGTACGCAGTGCTTACATCATGATGGTCGTTGTGAGCGTCATGTTAATAGCTGGTAACGCTGGGTTCATCCCTGGTGGATTAAGCTTCCCCACCAATCAACCGGGCTGGATTGGTTTAGGCATGTTAACCTTACTGTACGCCATCGCCATCACTACTCTTTTTGTATTGACCCCTAAACTGGATATGGCTCGTAATTCTCCCATTTTAAATTTTGAACCAGTAGCGTCTTTATTTTTAGGCTATGTGTTTTTAGGTCAGTTTTTAAATACCATGCAGCTTATCGGTGGTGCGATTGTGGTGGTGGGTATCATGGCCATCGGCTTATCGCGGGCATAAAAAAACCGATGACGAGAGTCATCGGTTTTGATTCAATCACGAACCCGTTTATATCATTACAACGATACTGATACAGCATTTGAGCACTCTATGGCCAATGCTTTTGCGTCCTCGATGCTATCTCCTGTCGCCAGTGCTACACCCATACGTCGCGTGCCGCTCACTTCTGGTTTACCGAATAAGCGCAACTGAGTATTCGCCACCGACAAAGCTTTATCGAGATTACCAAAGCGTACATTTTGGCTCTCTCCTGAGACGAGAATCACACTGGATGCACTTGGCCCATTTTGCTTAATCTGCACAATAGGTAAATCTAAAATCGCTCTTGCATGCAATGCAAACTCAGATAAATCCTGCGATACAAGCGTCACCAAACCAGTATCATGTGGGCGCGGCGATACCTCACTGAAAATCACCTCATCCCCTTTTATGAATAGCTCTACGCCAAATAATCCTTTACCACCCAGCGCTGTGGTGACTTTCTCAGCCATTTGTTGTGACGCTTGCAACGCTTGCTCACTCATGGCTTGTGGCTGCCAAGACTCTTGATAATCTCCATTCTCTTGACGATGGCCTATGGGTGCACAAAATGACGTCGTCATCTGTCCCTCACTGTCACGGTGGCGCACGGTTAATAACGTAATTTCAAAATCAAAATCGACAAACCCTTCAACGATAACCTTGCCTTTACCAGCGCGCCCTCCTTCTTGAGCGTAATCCCAAGCCGCATCTATTTCACTTTCATTGCGCAGCAAAGATTGACCCTTACCCGATGAACTCATGATGGGTTTTATCACACAGGGCAAACCAATGTCTTTAATGGCTTTAAGGTATTCATCTTTATTCTGCGCAAATTGATACGCACTGGTTTTAAGACCAAGCTCTTCTGCAGCCAGTCGACGAATGCCTTCGCGATTCATGGTCAACTGAGTGGCTTTGGCGGTGGGAATAATGGTGAAGCCTTCATTCTCTAACTCAGCCAGTGTATCGGTGGCAATGGCTTCAATCTCAGGGACAATCAAGTCTGGTTTTTCAAGCTCTATGATCGCTCTTAGCGCATCCCCATCTAGCATACTGACCACATGTGATCGGTGAGCGACTTGCATGGCAGGTGCATTGGCGTATCGGTCTAGGGCGATCACTTCAACACCTAAGCGCTGTAACTCAATGGCCACTTCTTTACCTAATTCACCAGAGCCACATAATAGAACTTTTTTTGCACCTGCACTGAGCGCAGTACCTAACATAACTGACATAGGGAAGATTCCTTTAATGATTGCAAGAGTGTATCAAAACTCATAACAGCCTTCACAAAATTCAAGCAAAAAAAAACCAGCGGTTGCTGGTTTTTCACGACTAAAACGTCAACAAATTTCCGGATGCTTTTTCTCGCTCACTGACATTCTCAAGCACTTTTATTTTTTCACTGTTGTCCATTGTACCCCAGTTCATGATCTCATCCCCTGTGCGATAGCAACCAATGCACACATCGTTTTCATCCAAGGCGCAAACGGCTGAACAAGGGGATTTCACCATACCTAGAATATTTTTATCTACTTTCGTCATACTGCTCTCAATACTACTGTTTTTTAAACCGGCTCAACCACCTTGCTCGGTTTTAAATCTTTTTTATACCGCTTAGAGTTGTGAACATAGTGAGCGGCACTGAGTTCTAACTGTTTCTTTTGGCTATCGGTCAGTTCTTTTTTCACCTTGCCCGGGCTACCAATTACCATTGAACCGTCTGGGATTACCATGCCTTCTGGAATCAAGGCATTCGCACCAATCAAACAATGCTTACCAATTTTAGCGCCATTAAGCACCACTGCGTTTATTCCAATCAAGGTGTAATCACCCACATCACACCCATGCAGCATGGCTTTATGACCTACTGTCACGCCTTTACCTAAGGTTAATTTAAAACCTGGGTCCGTATGTAAAATGGCACCGTCTTGAACGTTACTATTTTCACCTATGGTAATCACATCGTTATCTGCTCGAATCACAGCGTTAAACCAGATCGAAGCGTTATTATGCAAAACCACATCACCAATTAATTGCGCACTATCTGCAACAAAGTGATCATCCCCTTCTAACGTTATATCGCGCTCGGCCAGTGCATATATCATAAACATACCTACTTATTTTTATTGGTTTGCAATTGAAACGGTGGATCTATTTTTCCATTAGGCCATCTAATGAGCCTAATAGTAATTCGAATTGTGCATCAAAAAACTGGTTCAACAGTTCAGCCAACATGACGGCCGTTAACCCCCAAATGGTGTAGTCTTCAAAGTACCACCGCGGGCCTTTAAAGCTACCAAATTGGTCAATTTGGTCAGGCTCGCCATCAAGAAAGAACGACAAAGGCACTTTAAAGATTGCATCAATCTCGTGTGAATCCGTACTTAACGCCACATCTTCAGGCACGATAGCAAGCACTGGAGTCACCAAAAAACCATAACGGGAAACCACCTGGTTCAATGTTCCGATCACTTGAACCTGATTAGGGTCGAGGTCGATCTCTTCTTGAGCTTCCCGTAAGGCGGTGGCAATGATGTCAGCATCACTGTCTTCTCGCTTACCACCGGGAAACGCCACCTCGCCTTTATGAGTGGGCATATCACTGGAGCGTAAGGTTAAAATCACCTTTGGCTCGCGTTCATCAGTGATGGCAACCAGCACACCCGCATGGGCTAACTGGTCATTACTTAACACTCTTGGCTGATGGGCTTTTACTTTGTCTATTAATGTATTTAATCCCATGGGCCACCTCATTGACTGCGAGTATATTAAACAACTTTATCGATGGATGCAGTTACCTACTGTAACACCCTCAATAAAAAAGGCGCTGCATCACATTTTCTTGCGTTAGCTTATAAGATTTATTCCTAAATAACGGACTATGTATAGCCGAACTAAATTAACGGCTAGCCGAGCCAATTGAAATATAATTCTAAGTCATTGATATTAAAGATTATTTTAAATCTCTTACAACCATTGGCATATTTTTGACTCTTTTATCCTAAGCGCTCAAGCACGAAGTGTGTTTCGTGACAAGCTTATGACGCATCCCCTTCATTGGTACACTAGGGCCATTGTGACACCCTTTTTGAGATGCATTATATGCAAAAGCCATTACCCAGTTTTGAGCGCATGTTAGACATGGCCAAAAACGATCCAGAAGCCCTAGAACGTCTACGTTTAGATATGGTCCGTGATGCGATTAATGCGGCACCTGAGAGTTACCGCCAACGCCTTCATGGCCTGCAATTTCAAATTGATGGCCAGCGATTAGTCAGCAAGAATCCTATGCAGTCTTGTATCGAGATCAGCAAGATGATGCACGACTCCTTACAGCAACTTAAAACCTTCATTGACGGGCATACTGGGGATAAACCTTTACCCACTGGTCAACCCGAAGCGGCGAGGATTCTCAACTTCCCCTCTGAAGCGCTCTGATATAAACCTCGCCCGTCTATTCTTTGCGCTCGCTTACCCTTGGCCGCTATACTGATGGCCATTGTTAGCTTTGGATTCATCCATGAAATATTGCTGTGAATGTGCCCACCCTGTGCAGTATCAAACCCCTGATGGGGATAACCGCAAGCGCGCGGTCTGCACTCAATGCGGCACCATCCACTATGTAAACCCTAGAATCATCGCTGGTACCCTGCCTGTTTACGAAGATAAGGTTTTATTATGCAAGCGAGCCATTGAGCCGCGCAGAGGCTACTGGACGCTGCCTGCTGGCTTTATGGAACAAGGTGAGACACTAGAAGCAGGGGCGGTTCGAGAAACCCAAGAAGAAGCGGGAATCCACATTACATGTGGGCAGCTGCTGTCTTCCATCAGTGTGCCGCATATATCCCAAGTGCATATTTTCTTTTTAGCGAATATGAATAGCCCGGACCACGCCAGTCGCACCAGCGAAAGTTTAGAGGTGAAATTATTCAGCCTGAATGAGATTCCATGGGATGAGATCGCCTTCCCTACCGTAAAGAAGACCTTACGACACTATCTAGATGACCGCGACAAAGGACAGATTGAAACACGGGTGCTGGATATAGAGTTCCAAGAGCGCCTAAAGACTAGCTAAAGCTCTCTAAGGTGAGCGCCTGATAGACATCATAAGCGGGCTCTTCATATGGATGCGCCTTTATCATGGCACTCAAAACAGCCTTGATGCATTGTGCATCGCAAACCATTTCAATTTTTAACTCTTCTAGCTGTTCTAGTTCGCCTTCTGTGCCAATGAAGGCCTGACTGCCTGCCAAAGGCTTGAACTGCCCAACCCCTTGGGATTGCCAGCAGCAGTGCTCATACAAGCCAATGCGTCCTGCACCCGCATCAAACATGGCCTGTTTAAGACTCTGGGCGTGATCCAATGGCACATAAACATTAATGCGATACATGATTACTTCACTTCAATGCAGGTTAGATTAACAAGTTCGATCAAGTTGGCCATGGCCTCATCGGCACTTTGACCGCAGATATCCGGCTCAGCACTGAAACCACCACAGACCTTGGGTCGCTCAGGTTGACCAAAGATTTTACACAAGTTATCAGCATCCAATTGAATACAGCGCACGCCGGCCGGTTTACCATTTGGCATGCCCGGAATTGCACTGGAGATAGACGGCGCAATGCAACAAGCACCGCAACCAGGATTACATTCCATTTTTCACCCCAATTTACTTGAAGGCTTAGAATGTCATAATCCGAGAGAATTCACCAATTGGCGGTTATAGCGGGTGCAATAACGCTCAAGCAGGATTTTTTCATCAATACCCATCTCAGATTGTTCATATAACCGAAATTCATTCATAACCTTAATGCGATATTTTTGCTTAATAATAGGTAGGTGCTTGTCTTGAACCCCTGGCAATCGACGATCCTTATTCTCACCAAAAATGTAAGCGGCGAATGTCGGGGAGGGGCTCTCGGCGCTTTTCTTGGCATCCTCAACTGGGTACTGAAATAAACGCAGGTCTAATCCACGACCATGGGAACTTACAGCACTTACAAGCATCAATATAAGTAATACAGTTTTCATGGCACTCCTCCATGTATTTAGGCACACCTCGGTGTGCCTTTTTTTATTCTAGTCCAATAACCAGTGAGGAGCCGTTACGGATTGTTACTGTTTAACTGAGGCGGCAACATTAAAGGGTATAAAGGTTGCTCGGTTAAGCCTTTAATGACCTTATCAGCGATGGCCTGAATCATAGGATCCGACATTTGATCAACCTGCTGTTCACGGATAGTGGCAATTATATCCGCTTGTTGTTTTAGCATTTGTTCTAACTTAAGAGTATGAGCCTGCTGTTCTTGCACCCAACGCTGCCATTGTTCTTTACTGGTGAATTGCATCTCATACCAAGACTTCTCAGGGCGCAGGTCAAGCTGGGTTTCTAGTTCTTGCAACATGATCGGCAGGGTTTTAAGAGAAGCGGGCTGTTTAACCGGACCTTGGTTTAAAAGCACGGCCTGACTGCCATTCAGCGGTGGATTTAAACCTAACTGCCAAGCTATATCTTGCATGATATTCAATGCTTGAATCACATTCTTTGTGTTGCTGTTAGCGCTTTGCAGCTCTTCTTGAAAGCCATCAATTGTTTGCTTTGTACTATCTAATTTAGCAATGGAGTCATTCACAGAGCTGCTAACTTTCTTAAGCCGAGTTAACGTGGTGTTATTTTCTTTTGAAAATAAGTCACCTAATGTATCCACAGATTGATTAATCGCCACTACCGCTTGGCGTATCTCACAATTAGCACGACGCTGACTTTGCTGTAAACGCTCTGTCTCGAGCCCTGTTTTTAAAATAGCGTACTGGGTTTTGTGCTCATCGCACCAAACATCACGGTCATACTCAGGGGCCGTCACAAAAAACAGCATCACCAAGATAAACTGCACACTGAACGCAACATAGGTAAACGAGCGATAAAACCAGCCAGTCTTTTTAGCCTCTTTGGCAACAGCATGGGCAAGCATCGTACCGTGAGTACGCTTTAATTTCGCTTGTTGCCGTTTTTCTTGCTGAAACTCTTTGCGGTTATGGCTCACAAGCAAGGTGACTTCTAAAAAGATACCAAGCAGCAATGGAATTAAAGCCACCACAAAAATAGCGCCAATTTCACCCGTCAGTAATAGTTCATAGTTAATGGCAAAATTACTAAAACCGGAATGAATTAAATCCACCAGATTTTGGAAAAAAGAAGAGCTATCCACCACCGCACCCACATCATCAAAGCTGCAAAACTGGCTGGCTTCGTCATATACAATTCGCAACTCTTGAGCAAATTCAGATAAGCCAGGTTGTGCGTCTTCTAATGTGTCACAGTTTTCCAATATATCCATGTTCGTGCCATATAGGTTTTATGATTTCAGACTAGCAAAACATGCATCTCAACAACAGCTTAATCCCCGTAAAACCCATATTGAGTAACATATAAAATACAAATATAACCACATAACCCCTTATCAATTGCATTACCGTCATTTGCGCCATACCATGAAGTAACACCCTATTTGCGCCAATCATTAACGGGACAGCCATATGACCGCGGGTTTATTTCCTGAAGAAAACGTCAACGACATTTTTTTCTCTCGTCACGACGAACAAGAGCTACTGGGCAGCGCCTCTCACCACCCATTTACCCTTGATGGTAAAGAATGGCCAACCGCTGAGCATTACTACCAAGCCATGTTGTTTGATAACGAAACACTACAAGATAAAATCCGCGCACAACCCGATGCAAAAGCAGCCATCACTTTCACCAAATGGCGTTTCTTACAAAAGAAAAAAGACTGGAAAAAATTACGCCAAGTGCTTATGACCCGTGCGGTTTATACAAAATGTAAAACCTATCCAGCCGTTGCCGAACACTTACTTGAGACAGGTGATAAAAAATTAGTTGAGAACAGTGCTTATGACTACTTTTGGGGCTGCGGTCGTGATCGTCGTGCGGAAAATACTTACGGCAAGGTGATGATGAATGTGCGGGAGAAGTTAAGAAACGAGTTCGAGACTAGCCTCAATGCTTCTGAATAAAAGAAAGTAATATAGCAAAAGTTACTATAGATATGATGGCTATAAACAATGGTAAATAATTACCTTGTTTAGCCTCAGCGGCAAGAAAAGCATTGTATTCTTTTTTGGTTTGACTGCGCCCATAAGCAGAGTTGATATTATGCTGCCCTAACAAGCTAGTGCCCAAAGTAACATATTCCTTTGCTGCAGCTAATGTTGTTACTGGCCCGAAATCATGTTTACCTTCACCGTTCAATATATACCACTTCGATTTTTCTTTAACGATCATCCTGCCATCAGAAACAGAATACTGACCAGCTTCAATTCGCTTAATAGAGACCATACTCCCTCCTAATCACAACAGTTACCGGGCACCCCCCTCCTACAGGCTGTCTACAAAACTGTAGGAGGGAACCCTCACCCGATCAATAACTTCAATACTAAAACGTATTAAGCAAACTCTTCCATAAAGTCGAGTTCAGCTTGCTGTCGCACGACTCGTCGGTGATGCGCCCAAAGTTCTTGAATTTTCTCTTTGTTACATTGCTGACGATCCACCAATACGCGAGTATTCAATTCACCGCGCTTACCAGCAGCAAGCGGCACTTTACTGAATACATACTGGTTAGAAATCAAGTCCATAAATGGTCCTGACTTACTGGTGGGCATGATAAATAATAGCTGTAGACCTAAGCTTTCAGTTAAGTAGTTGATCACTTCTTTAGAGCGGGTTTCATCCATTTTACTAAAGGCTTCATCCACCAACACCATTCGTAAATGGGTATCCCCTTTATTAAAGCGGAACGCCGATGTAATGGCCGCACTGCGAATAATATATGCAGGGGTTTCTAATTGACCACCCGAACCGGTACCGTATTGTGACAATGCAATAGGCTCTTTGCCTTCAGGCTGCTTATAAATTTCATAACTGCGGTAATTACGATAATCCGACAAACGCTCTAATTCACGCATGGCTTTTTGTTCGTCATCGCTTAACAGCATTTCCATTAACTGACCTCGAACCTTGGTACTCTTGGCACTTAGTTCGACTTCAAATAAGGTTTGCCCTTCACCAATGGAAGGATTCTTAATCACTTCTTCAAAGAAGTTCCAGTAATCTTTAAACTCCGGCACCCATTCCCAGTCGAACCAATAGCACTCTTTATCGGTACCAAACTTATGGTGACGCAGTTCGTTGTTCATATCTTCCAGTGTACGCTTACCTTCACTGATCGCTTGGTAAATGGCATGACATAAGTTTGTTACAAACGCGTTATCAAAACTGTCTTTTAAGCTGGATAACTTATCTTGTTTTTCAACCAAAATGTTGTTTTTAAGACGGTTATGAATACGATCCACTTCACGCTGTACATCACAAATGCCTTGGAAGAACGTAGCACTGTGCTCATTACCATAATCAGGCACATACACAATGGAGTCTACGGTTTGGCAACGCTGATTATGTTCGCTAATGGCTCGATCTAAACTTTGAGCACGGCTATTAAGCTCACTTAAAATGGCTTGCTGCTGATTCTGTGCAATCTCTGCTGTGGTACGAGCGGCTTCTTCATCGGCTTCAAGTAAACATTTCTCCACATCAAAATCTGGCCAAACCTTAGTAATAGAGCGTAAGTTTTCTTCGTTAGCATCGGCTTTTTCTGCGGTAAACTCTTGCTGGTCACTTAATACAGCGCAGCGTTTTTCACTTTCTTTAAGCTGTTGTGCGTTACGACCTAGCTCACCATCTAGGGTTTGAATTTGCTGATCCAATACCTGCGCTTGTTCTGCCAGCTCACGGTATTCATCTTCAAGCAATGAGAAATCAGACAAATCAATTTGATCTAACTGTTTTTCAGCATTACGCCATTGACGGTTTACACTTACCATTTGTTGCAACTGGTCGGCGTAGGTTAAGTGACGAAGCTGATTAACCGATAACAACAGATCTTGCGCTTCACGTTGATTTTGTTGGGCTTGGCTAGCTTGATCAGCAAGCTGTTGGAATTCACGTTGCTTCGCACTCAGCGCACGCTCGCGAGCACCTTGACCAAAGACTAGCTCGGTATCACTCATATCGCAGCGATACATAGAGTACGAACCTGATCCCATGCCTTGTTTGGTTAAACCACGACGAGTCTTACGCAGGGTTTGTGCATCTGGCACTTGTTCAACACTGCCGTAACTGGCCATTAAATAATGCTTGGCAGTGGCGTGCTCAAATTTCATCAAATGCATGATGGAATTATGGGGCACATTTTGACGATCCGCATCTTGCTTGGCTTTGCTGCCTTGAATCACACGAGCACGGTTACCGCCAGGCATGTTGCGCACAATGGCAATGGCATCTGATTCATAATCTTCTTCCACTACAATCGAGAAACGAGCACCGCCAATGTAACCTTCGATGGCGTTTTGCCAATCTTGATCAAGCACTTCAACGTAATCACATAATACTTTTGGGTCTGCCTGTGGGCATTCTCGACGAATGGCGTCTAATGCCGCTTCAACAAAATATGGGTAGCTCACTTGGCTTGAGTGTAAGCGATCCATGTCTTGCTGGATTTGTTGCATTTTCTTTTGCTGACCTTGCAGTTTTTGCTCGCGACGATCGGCAAGACGAGCAAGCTGGTCACGCAAGCTCACACCTTCTGTGGTCAACTCTGCATTAAACCAAAGCTCACGCCATTGATTAATTTGCTCTTGACGCTTGATACCATCATCAAGATGCAATTCCAGCGGCGACATATCAATCATGTCTTTATTTAAAATTGCAGGAAAATCAAGTTGATCCGCATCTGCCAATTGCATAACCTGCTTGCCTTGCTGCAAAAACTTGCGTTCGTTAAGGGCTGGAATCTCGACACCAATACTGGTGCTTTGCAGGGTTTTATAAATGCTTTTAGTCGCATCTAAGGTGTATTTAAGCTGTTTGTCTTGCTCGAGTAATAACACCGCTTGTTGCTGTAGCTGCTTTTGAAAGCCAACAATCTCTTGTTCTAAATGATCCTTATCTTTTAGTGCTGGAATCCCTTGGCGACGCGCTTCAAGGCCCACCAATTCTTCTCGAGACTGCTTGCGACGAGCCTCTGCGGTTTCACGTTCGTTTTGCTTGTGGTTTAAATCACTGCGCAATTGCTGCTGTTGATTCTTCGCATCGCGATATGCGGTTTGGTCTTCTACGTAACGACTTTTCGCTGCCACATAATGGGCAACCTGATAATCGATCCATTGATCAATATAGGTTTGGCTGTTGGAACGTGCATCAAGCAGAACTTTAATATTTTCGATCAAGCCATTGGCATCGGATTCCATGGCATGAATGGTTTTCATTAAGTCCGACACACTGCGAATGGCTTCACCTAGATCTTTCTTCTCTAGAATTTCATTGGCCACAAAGCCGTTGATACTTTTAACTGGCTTGTATGCCATAAAGCGAGAAAAAGCCTTGGCTGCATTTAACGCTTCGCGCTCACTAATGGCATCATCACGCCCTTGTAGCGCACTGTACAAACGGCGCAAATACTGTTTTTTAGTATCGTATTTTTCAACGGCTCTCTGGCCACAACGTTTTTGTAGGCGTTTGAAGATTTTATCCACAGCAACCACTTGCTTACTGCTTCCGTCTTCTTCTAATAAGAAATCGCTTTGCGTTAACTCATGCCCCGCCACAATCATCAATAGAAAATCGCTCTGACGGGCAACGGCTTGGTTGCCGGCTTTATCAATATAAGCACTCACACCGATCACAGCGGTAAACGGCTGACCACTTTCCCCTTGAGTTGGATGAAATACAGCTGCAAGGTAACCGTTTGCACCACCAGGGCGTGCGTAAGAGCCGTCATCACAACCTAAAACATAAGAGGCTAAAGTACGTACTTGCTTACCGCGCCCCTTTTGCGTGGCTTCGTCTTGGCCTGGGTTGTAGTTAAATAAATTATCATGGGCAGCGGTCATGATGGTTTGAATAGCATCCGCTGCGGTGGTTTTACCACTACCATTGCCGCCGCTTAACAAATTAATCGGGCCGAATTCAAATTCGGTGGCTGGGATATTGCCCCAATTTACGTAGACGAATTTTTTAAGAAACATTATTTAGACTCCTGCGCAAACACACTTGGGCTACTTTCAATACCCTCTTCTTCGTCATCATTTTCCGGTGTCGTTTCTGCGCTCTCATCCAGCGCTTCACTTTCATCTGCTGCAAGCTGCTCATCACCAGGCTGAGTTAATGGACTGTCGGCCACATCAATTTCAGATTCTTCTTGCTCCGCCACTAACGTGCTTAATACGTCATCACTGACATAACTCATGATCATTGGGCGAACCTTCAACCAAAACTCAGCATGCTCAAGGGCATCTTCATTGGCCAGTTGAATTAAACGTAATTGACGAAGACGACGGAATACATTTTTACGTTCGGTTAATTGCTCTGGTAAGCTGCGACCCAATAGGTTTTTTAAAGCAATGCTCAATGATTCAAGGCTCACCATGACGCAGCCCTGTTCATCTACTAAACCTTCACGCAGTGCTTTATCGTATTGAGAACGCAACACCAAAACTAATGCCACTTCGTTTTGGCTTAAGCGCACTCGCATACCGCTGTTAAACGGTTGGTCGTCATCTTCCATTCCTGGCACTTGTGATCCTGGCGGGAAACAACGAATAAATTGAAACCGACGATCGTGTTGAATGCGAATCGCCATCAAAGAAATATAATCGTGAACAATTTCTTCAATACGAAGGTAACGGTCGTACAGCACTTGCTCTACCTGTGATTCGTCACGGCAAATCACACCGTAATCCATTAGGCGAATCACCAGTTCACTGAATTCTTTTAGCTGTACGCCTTCTTTTTCTAATAACTGTTCTATTTTATTTAGCATGGTATTCCTGGCCCATCTGCGAGCGTTGTCGGTGCCTTAGCACGCAATAGTCTCTACGCCGCAGCGTTTTCTTTTTTAATTAGGCGAATGCTGAATACGTCTTTTTGATTGAAGTATTCATCCGATTTTTGATCCACCCAATTTAATTCAAATTGATATTCACTGGATAAGTTATCCACGGCCCCCACACTGACTACGTGGGCAATGGCAAGCAAGTCACCGGCGCTGTTTACAGGTATTTCACTGGAGTTAATTTCATCTCGCTGAGTAAACTGCTCCACCATAAAACGTCGCACTTGGTTGTTATTCA
>Ga0115005_10001879_pt1 | contig 16790 bp, 17 predicted proteins | sample ArcOceMetagenome_FD_87163 | JGI IMG/M metagenome (GOLD analysis project Ga0115005, IMG submission 87163) | Marine eukaryotic phytoplankton communities from Arctic Ocean - Arctic Ocean - Greenland ARC118M Metagenome | ecosystem: Environmental > Aquatic > Marine > Oceanic | place: Arctic Ocean... | reverse complement strand
TGATGGCGTCTCACGCCATTTCACGCCATTACAAAAGTTGATGGCGTCGAAATGGCGTCTCCGGGTTACCAAAATTGGTCCAAATGGCGTTGATGGCGTCAAATGGCGCCAATGGCGTGAAATAGCGTTTGCTAGGACCCGCCCTGAGTCTTGAGCAATTCACAAGTCCAATCGATAGTGTGAATCTTCGCAACAAGAGCAGAAATAATATTACGAGAGTAACCAAAGATTTCATCATCTGACATTTCTGGATTTTCTTTGACAATCATCTCTGCGACGTAGTCGTGCTCCTTCAAAAATATAACTTGAAGGAGCTAACCCTAACCCTAACCCTTGTTGCCTGCTGATGGCGGTGAACTAGTATGATCTTAAAGGTTTTTATGAAATAAGAGAGTATATTTATCCCAAAAATCCTATTGGACGTAACAAAATCTTTCTCCCCCGGATTCTTCATATTTAAATTGTTATTGTAGTCTAATCTTTTGAGCTAATAATTATTAATATGAAGCAATTTCTAATTGTTGGGCGGAAAGCAATCAAAATTTGAATGTGATTGTTCCCACTCTTGTTCCACCGAAAATGATGTTCTCCCTTAAAAACGATGTCATTGCATAGAGCTGTGTTGCGTGATGAAATTGGGTGACTAGCTATGTAGTAACATGAAAATGCAGAAACCTTGAGCTATATAGCAGATTGAAGCAACATGGTATAGTTATTGATCCTTTCATTTCTTAGTGCCTACTTCTACTTTGAAACGACTTTGAATCCCGATGCCCTTTCATTGATTCTGTCCGTCGTCCATCGTAATACCATTCAATATTATTCGTATCTGCTGCAGATTACCTTATCCATTTTGAATTTGTCCCGGCGCCTCCTCATGGATATTCGATATTGAATGCTTTCGTTATAAAATACATGCCCTCTTCAATAAATTGATATTTCATAATGGAGTGAGTGCACACGGTACTATTGAATATTACCAGAATGTGGCTACTTTCCCTCAGCAGCAGCACCAGAGCATGCTCCTCCCTTTTTCCAATTCGGACAACGGTCCTTTTCTTCAACTCCTTTCATAGCCATTGCGATGTGCAGTCCGCATCCAACCCAATTATATTTTCCACAAGTAGAACAAGGAACTTTATGGCACATGGTGATGGTGGATGAAGATTATTGGTACGTATGGTGAAGTATTGAGTACTTCCAGAGATACATGCTTCTTCACGAACTGCTGGCTCTGCTCGCGTTGTCGTCGGGTACCACTTACGAGTACCGTACATCACCTCGTAGTTTCGCCGCCGTCCGTGCGTTTGGCGGGGAATAGATTTGCCGATACTAACTAACCGTGACGATAAGGGTTATTACTAACCGTTTCCATCACCACCCTCCTTCGCCGCCCCCGCCAAGGGTTTCTTCCTCTTTCCTTTTCAGTATGTACCGGGTATTCGAACATACCGGCACCAGGCACCACACATACATCATCATTGCAATTTCTCATTTCATTCCATCACAACCTCTGCATCCATGTTCTCCCTAGCAGCATCCACTCTTTCTCGTACTAGCTGTAGATCAGCATCTGCTCTCTCTTCTCGTTTCTTCCATGCGACAGGAGCTGATCTCGCCAAGCTTAATGTTGAGGGATTGGCCGAGAGAGTCGACCTTGAGGGACAGAATGTTTTGATGAGAGTTGATTTGAATGTCCCCCTTTGCAAATCGGTATGTTGTATTTGATTTTTGTTTTGTTTCAGTTTCATATTATATATACTGCAGTATATCATGATATTAAAGAATGTAATAGAAAATGTCAAACAAGTCTTAATAATAATAAAACACAACATGTCACATTCTACATTCTACTGGAATCTCACTGAATCTATCTTCTTCTTCTATTCTTTCTTTACATCTTTCTGCATAAATAGGACGACGTAACTGTCACAGATGATACACGTCTCCGTGCCATCGTACCCACTGCCAAATTCCTTCTCGACAAGGGAGCAAACGTCATCCTCTGTTCACACTTCGGAAGACCCAAGGGAGAAATCATCGAAACCGGAAAAAACGGACGACTAAACCCCGTCGTACCCCACCTCAAAGATCTCCTCGGAACCAATGTCATCAAGGTAGACGATTGCATGGGGGCAGAAGTAGAAGCCGCTGCTGAAAAATTGACCAAGGGGGAGGTACTCTTACTTGAAAATACTAGATTTTACGCTGGAGAGACCAAGAATGATGAACAGCTTGCAGAGGGATTGGGCAAACTTGCAGATTACTTTGTCATGGATGCATTTGGTACGGCTCATAGGGCACATTCTTCCACGGAGGGAGTTGCCAAGCATATGAAAATGGCTGCTGCTGGATATTTGTTGGATAAGGAATTGAAGTTCCTCAAGGGGGCAGTGGATGCTCCGAATCGTCCTCTTTGTGCTATTGTGGGAGGAGCCAAGGTTTCCACCAAGATTCCTGTCATTGAATCTTTGATTGAGAAGTGTGATACTATCTTGCTTGGAGGAGGAATGATTTTCACTTTTTACAAGGCTCTTGGGTATGATATTGGTGCTTCCCTTGTTGAGGATGACATGGTTGAGTTGGCTGGGGAATTGATGAAGAAGGCAGAGGCGAAGGGAATCAAACTTGTCCTTCCCACTGATGTGATTCTTGCTGATAGTTTTTCAAATGATGCAAATACCGCTGTTGCCAAGGCAGATGAAATCTCTGGTACGTGGATGGGACTTGATATTGGCCCTGAATCTATCGAGACCTTTGCGGAATATATTCGACAGAGTAATACCATTGTCTTCAATGGACCTATGGGAGTATTCGAGATGAGCAACTTTGCAAAGGGAACCGTTACCGTTGCTCAACTCATGGCAGAGGCGACCGAGAGGGGAGCTATTACAATTGTAGGAGGAGGTGATAGTGTTGCTGCTGTCAACCAGGCTGGACTTGGAGACAAGGTTAGCCATATTAGTACTGGAGGAGGAGCTTCTCTCGAGCTCCTTGAGGGTAAGGAGCTTCCTGGAGTTGCCGCTCTCAATGAAGCATAAGTTTTTTATTCGTAGACATTTACAGTAATACTAGAATCATCCTTGTAAGGATAAGATTGACCGAGAGTACTAGCTAGTATTGGTATTGGTGCAAGAGGATAGCAATATAAATATGGATATAGATTATCTTTTTGTGCATGAATTCAAGAGAATTGAATAATTCCAACATCCATCCAAGATGTTGTATCATGGGTATGATTATGGATTACAGTGTGCATAATCCACGTAGTAATCAATCGCGTCTTAATAGATGTCTATCAGAGGGAACATCACGAGCCCGGACAACACCGATGCTTCCCCCCCTGGTCCTGGGCATCCTATTGTAACGACAGTTATTTTTGAAGACTCGTTCACAGAAGTCAGGGGCGACGTTTGGGGCTATGTCAGGGGCGACCAAAAATACATCTAACTTATTCGCGGCATGACAGAGCTCTTTAGTAAACGATACATTCCATTGAGATATTTCAGTACTAGAGAAAGGTATCAACTCATCACACACTCTCCAGGCCTCCTCCAAAAGAAGGCTACGACTTGATCTTCTTTGAGCAAGTGATAGATCGCTACAAGCTGTGACGATTGTGTGATCACTAATATCCATTGCGATCCCCATCAGAATGCCGCCTGCAATAGCAATATCAGATTCTGATTCAGGCCAATTTTGTTGGATCTGCTTCGTAGGGGGCATCGGGGCCATAGTATAATAGAGCTCAGTTGTTTTGTGAAAGTGACTTAGTAATTACTACCGGAGATGCTCTCTGAGTAATATACAATGAAGGGTAGAGTAAGGTCACTTGTATAAACTGCCGGATATTTTATTGTGAGCTTTATGGATGAACTTTTTTTCATTCTAGGACTACTAGCTAGTACCGTTACGTGCAGAATCCTATGATACTCCGGCAGAAGCTTTCTGCAGAAAGCATTCGTGTTTTTGTAGCCTTGTACGTACTACTTTAACCTGTTCGGTAGCAGACTTCCGTCACAAAGTGATAATTTCAAAATTGATATTTCTGACTTCATAATTACGTACGATCAGAGCAACTGCTTCAGAGGTGTCTCATGGGAAGCAATCGTATCAAAGTGATTTTTTTGTCATAGCTATTCGTACGTACCTTTATTATTTCTGACATTTCGAAATATTGAGGAGGAAGTCCAGTTTGTATTCCTGACAATGTAATCTTTGAGTTATTATTAAAATTGAGGAGAAGGAAGTCCGGTTTACCAGTTTCATTTATTATTTTAATAAACCCATCAAAGTGCCTCGCCCCTAATACCATGAATATCGACCGCTATCATAATCAAATCAACCGCTTTTGTGTCGAAAACCAGAATAATCAGTCAGAAAAAAGGTTGTATGGATCAACGGCTAGTAGTTCTGCCTTCTTTTGCAAAAATGAACGAATCCTGGAAAAGGCGAGATCTCATCGTCCTCGATCCAAACCCGGACAATCTTTGAACAAAGACTCCACCACATCACAGGACTTCGTTTCCCACCCGATCCACGATTTACCCATCACTGCAGCTGCTGTAATCGCAACTGCTATCGAAGATGAAAGGTCAAATGTGACCCATAAGAATAGTGCCTTGGCCAGATATATCCAGGACCGGTCAGCCATGGTCTCACCGTTAAGGGAGAACTCTGAGCACAAGGAAAACAGCAAAGACCGAAGACAATCACGGGACGCAAAGAACTTAGCAGCCTCTGATGCCCTGCCTGATGCCAGGACTGAAATGACTAATTCTCTGAATAAGAAGATTCGTGAGTCTTCCACGAAGCAACGTGACGCATCGTCGGCCGAGATTTGTCACCTTTTGAACGAGTTAAAGAAATGTAGTCAACTGCTTACAAAGAAAGTTGCGCATATGAAAGCAGAAGAAGGATACAATTCTGAAACCACTAATTCCGTTGCTGATTTCTTGAAGACCTGCGATAAAGTTCTTGATCAGAATGGAATCAAACGAAGCATCACCCCCGGGATGAGAAGACATAATGCAGGAGAAACATTTTCCATCGACTCAAATCCAACGAAGGGAGGACGTAGCGCTTGTAGAAGAGACACCTATCCTTCTTCTCGCCGCCAGAAAAAAGTTACTTTTCACCTGGATATCGAGAAACCCGAGGTATTATTCAGGAAAGTTGACCCTGAGATAATAGGCATCTTGCGAAAAAGCGGTAATTCAAGCCGATTTGTTACCCAATACTTGAAAGAAACGACATAGTAATATAAAAACAATAAAGATCAAACAACATACAATAGACTTCGTAAATAAGAGCTGCCACTGATTTGTTCTGAAATTAAGAATCTTGCAAAATAGTGTACTAGCCAAGTACTACACAACGTGCTCTGTCTTCATTGAAGGCATCAATACAGATAAAATCACAAAAAAATGTTCCTTTTAAAAAGTTCAAAAAGTGGGCTTCCCTGTAAGACAACATCAAAAATCAAAAGTTTCACCGATGTCATGAGACAAAATGAAATTAGCTGGAAAGACGTTTAATATTATGTCGTAAGTAAGAAGTGAAGTGATAATTCAATCCCATGTTGAGTCATCCGGTCACGACGGGAGGAGAAGGCATTGAATGATTTCGTTGTCAAAGTGTCTATTTTATGCAGGCGGCGGCAGGTGCTCAGAATAGTGAATTGTCCGGGGATGTGGCAGAGGCACTGTTTCGGTATGCAAAGGTATTGGCTGATCAAGGACTTTTGGCCTCTTCTGTGGTAAAGATAAATTGAATTCTCAAGAGTGCAAACAAAATTGAGATAACTAATTTTTGTCGGCGTCTAAAATGACACGCGAAACACGCAACTCACTGGGTATCCTTATGCAACCCTCTCTTTAGACTTCGAGGACCCCTGATCGAATAGTCCAAGTCTGATATTATCGTTCACCAGACAGAGCTGTTGATGAAAATTTGAGAGTCGCATCATCACGTCGAACAAATAATATTTAATCAGTGTTTGACAATTGTCAGTGCATTGAGTTGAAGGCGAAAGAAGAGCGATGAATTTGACTTTTCGATGGTAGTGCTGACCTTAACGCTTGCAACATGATGTGTGAGTGCTATGTCGCTAGAAGGTGAGGTGGGTCAAATTTACCAGCACAATGACTTCTGCTCCCCGAAACGGTCCAATTATCTTTACTTAATTATGATATATTTGATTCTGTGCATTACCCTATCCTTTGCGGAAGATGCAGGTATCATCTCGCCCTTCGTGACTTCAGATCCTGTCAATCTAATTGCCAGATGGAATAATCGGTGAGCTGTTTATATCCTTACAGATGCGGCAATATGGTTGTAGATTGAGGACTTTTACTCCTGGTGGATTAAAAAACACGCGTTTGTTTTGCACATGACTAGCTAGCAGCTATGTTCTTGACACAGTTTGTGGTTCGTCATCTACTTCTAATCTAGATTTTGATAATTGGGCCATCAGTCTACTCTAGAGAATACTCATCTCATCAAGAATTTCAAATAGTAGTTATACTGTTTGTGTAATCTATGAGTTATTATTATTATTATGTTTGTGTAGTAGTCTAGACCTACTATTTAAAAATCAAATAAAGACGCCCAGACCATGAGGGCCCTTGATATCATGGCGATCCACTCCCTCCTGCACTGTGCCATCAAATAGCTGAAGATTAAAAAGTCCGTCTGATCTCACCTTCACAATCTTGGCGGACAACCAAGAACGCTTCGCCCCGGCGTAAATATTGTCAAGTAGATTCGCTTCTACTTGATCCCCATTCAAAATGATTGGCAAGGGCGTCCAGGGAGGTCGGTGATTTGATTGACCCCTAGTCGTAACTTGACCCCCCTCGCAGTCTCCCCACGTTCGAAGCTCTTCCCGTAATTTATCCAATTGTTCAAAGAAAACAGGAACTCGAAAGATAGATAGCCGATCTGCTCTCTCCTTCACCATGACATCCCCTACATTCATAGCCCAATCCCCGCCTTCGACGTCTCTCCTCCTTTCCTCCTCCAATGCTGCAATGTACATACCATCATGACATTTTATAATGTTCTGCGAAATGGTTTGAAAATGAGCCACGGTCTCAATGCACTGATCCAATGTCAAGGAATTACGGTTATCATCAACCCAGCCACATTCAATGTTGGCCCGTTCATGAAACGATAAAAGATTCTTGGCCAGCATCCTTGATCGTGCCATATTGTGTTCGCAAGCATGATCGAGGGAGCTGAACAATCCCTCGCGCAGATCGTAACTGAGCTGATTCACTTTACCCACGCACTTGTCCATATTCCTGTCAAAATCAATTTTGCAATCATCACTCTCGAGGACGTCATGAATATCAAAGCGGCGGAGGGCAAGGGTTCGCATGGACATGTAATTCATGGCCCAAACATGCGTATCCAATCCTACTGTTACATGTATTGACGCCTCCTTTTCTTTGTTGCCACCATCACCGTCACCGTCACCGTCACCGTCACCGTCACCGTCACCGTCACCATCACCATCACCACAAACATCACTAATACTGGTACCACGGATATCATCATAACAATTCAGGGTATCAGTTGTATGTGGAAATCGTGCAGGGACAAACAGGACATCCCCCGGTAACAGCGTCACATCCAACAACAAATCAGATCCCTCGTCACCAAGCATCTTTACTGATAATTCATCCTGCCCCTTCCCCCTACAGAATGAATCAGCGTGGGATTTAACAGCACTATCCGGTGGTGAATAAACTCTCCACCTCTTCCTCCCCTGTGTTTGAATGACGACCACATCTTGCTTATCCGTGTGGGGCGGGGCACTCTGTCGAATGTCCGATTTGGTCACGTATAAGTTAAGAGACACCCCTGTTGCAGCTCCATTGAGACCATGCAGAGCGGCGAGGGAGGTGGGTGCCAGTTGCGAGGAGATGTAAGCTCCTGCGGAATTGAACACTATTGTGTTTTGGGCGTCGAGGACGGAGGTCCAGTGCAAACGTTTGGATTGGAAGGAGTGTTGCGAATCGAAATCCTTTTCGTTTGAATTGAGGCTCGAGCTGATGTTCACCTTAGTAGGGCCTAATCCTTCCATGCACCACCCTCCCTGTTGTTCACCATTACTGCTGGAACTATCACTATCACTATCATCATCCCCAATGATGGCATTTCTACTTTTCCCGGTGCATGCATCTAAATAATCAGAAGCAATGGCAGATTCAAGATCATGACAAGTAAATTCAATAATGCGGTCCTGCGCATCAACATCAACATCCACATTCACATTATCAGCATTTCGCTTCATTAAAAATGGTAAACATGCAGCACGGGAGCCATTCAGGGCAGTATTTGAGCGAAGATGAGATCCAACCTCCTGAAATAGAGAGTGGGTCAACGCATGTCTGCCGTCAATGTTTTGTTGAATTGCCCAACTCACTGATTCAGGTTTTGCATTGTGTGGATATATTTTGAATAATTCTTGATGATCCTCATTACCGTTTGGGTGTTCCTCTTGAAGCGTGCCAGTGTTATAATCGCTACTACTTGTACACGTAAAGCATGCTGTCGGAATGCGAGTGGTTAAGTAGTGTCGTTCAGTCTTGGTAGTACTGGCACTGGCACTGGCACTGGCACTAGTACTACCAGCATTCGTCCTTGCTATACTAGTACTAGAAGTACTTCTCGTGTTGCGTATATTAATACCAGCACCAGCCCAAGAAGAACTTCTAGAGCGTGAGAGGGGAAGACTTTGAAGGGACAATGATACCTGGAAATTCAAAGCATAAATAAGAGTAGAACAAAGTAGTATCATTCGAACGCGTGGTTTCATCATGACGACCATGACAAGAATGCTAGTACAGTACAGTACTAGCAACTAGCAATGAGACTTGCAACTTGGCACTTTCAACTTCTCATTACAGAGAGTTCTTGGTTGTGGATTGTAACCTGGAGACTCAAGACTGGTTTGTAGTGAGTGGTGGTGGAGCAGAAAACGTGAGGTAAAACTGGGCACGACAGACTTACTTGAAATATTAAGAAAGTTTTGGCGGCAAAGTCAAATTTAGTCATCGCGCCAGGTTCTTGTTGTCGCTTCAGGCCATTCTACTTCTGAACTGGTTTGATAGTATCACTGTACTGTACATCATACCGGTAGTAGTGAACGTGATGCTACAGTACCTAATAACATTCACGTACAAACATAAGTCAACTACGTGCTGCAGACTAGAGTAAGTAGCAAATGTTCTGTATTCATTTTATAAAACGTAGAGATAAACGATATTTATATTCAAGGTACATGAGTGTAATGTAACATAAAATACAAATATGCCCGTCCCGTTCAAATGTTTTTAAGAATTTCGATTTCGTGTGTACATTGTGATTCATGTCATTTGTCATTCTCATTGTCGCATTCTCAATTCGCAGTGTCCTGAACCGTATCGTACTGCATCCTACAATGCTCACCAATTAGATACACTAATGTATCTTCTTATCTTGATCGAACATCTCAACCAAAGTGGAACCCACCTCCACCTCCATGTCCTCCACCCATTCCACCCTGCTGTTGCCGCATAAACATTTCAAACAAGATATTAGGATCAATACCTCCAGGACCACCATGTCCATGCCCATGCCCATGACCATGCCCCGCATGAGGGTTATCCAAATCTTCTACATCCACACCACTATCATACTTTTGTTTCTTTTGTGGATCACTCAAAACCTCATAGGCAAGATTAATATCCCGAAACACCTTTTCCGCCTCCGTCTTCTTTTCTTCCGTGCTATTCGCATGACGATCCGGGTGCCACTTGAGCGCCGTCTTTCTATAGCTCTTTTTGATTTCACTCTCCGTCGCATCCCTAGGACAACTCAACATTTTATAAAAGTCCTTTTGTTTCGATCTCTTTAGAGCCACCTGTGCCTCCCTCAACTTCTTCTTCATCTCCTTCATCTGCACTTCATCCCCCCTCTTCTCCGCCAAATCCATGACGGATTCATAATCCCTAATCGCTTTCTGGCAATCATCCTCCTCTCCCATCATCAAATAACTCCCCGCCCTCCTCAAAATCGCCTTGACATACTCACTATCCAACTGCAAGGCACTAGAACAATCCTGCACAACATTCGAATGATTCCTCAAATTAGCATGTGCGCATGCCCTATTGAAAAAGAGTTTCGCCCTATACAACCCCATGCACCCATTGAGCGTGAGCGCTTCTGAATATTTCTCCACGGCAGTATCGAAATCTCTCCTTTTGTAAAACCCATCCGCTTCCTCTTTCGTCTTGCCCAAGGCCTTGAGGACTTTGAAAAATAGGAATGCTTGCGCGTTATCTGGGTCCCCTGATAAAATCTGTTTAATGTGTTTCATGGCATCGTCTAGGTTTCCCATGTGCTGGAGGCAGTATGCTCGGTAGAGGATGAGGGAGGAGTTATGGTGGTTATTGGAATCTCGGGAGCGAATGAGGGATGTGGATATGGTATATGCCTCGTTAAATCTTCCGAGTGCGAGGAGGGCTTTGGTTTTATCCACGAGTATGGATCGCCATGAAGGGCAGGATGCAATGACAATGGTGATTTCCTGCAGGGCCTGTAGTGCCTCGCGGCGGTTGGGGAGTGGAAAGGGTGGAAATTGCAAGGAGCTAGGGGCAGAAGTAGATGTGGATTTAGGATGATCAAGGAGTGATTTGGCATTATTGATTCTTTCCTGAAGTTTGTTAATTTCGCTTTTCAAGACTTGGATTGTTGAATTATTGGAATCATAAATGGAGGCTCTGTGAAGAGTGGTCATTGCGTCACTGAGGAGTCCGAGGGATGTTTGCGCCTTGGCTTTACGAATATAGGCCTTGATGAATGAGGGGTAGAGACTGATTGCTTCAATGCAGTCTTGTACTGCCTCTTCATATTGGAGGATCATCGTAGAGGCTGCTGCTCGATTGTTGTAGTAAGTCGCCAGTATCTCTGGATCACATAAACCTGTCTTTTCCGTTGACATTGCCATTCCTTCTTCTTCCTTGTTGTTATCGTTACTGTTATCGTTGCTGGAAATAGAAGCAGCAGCAGTTTCAATAGCAAGAGTGTAATGCGCAATGGCAGTGCGGTAATCTTTCTGTTTGTAAGCCGCGTCTCCATCCTCCTTATGGTCAGAATGACATATCAACTCTTCTTCCTCCTCCTCGCTGTTGTAGCTGACTAATGATTCATCGTCGTCGCTTTCGCTTTCGTAATTGCTTCGCATCTTAGTAATTTATTGAATTGATTGGAAGCACTGGATTAATCTGAACTTTAATTACAATACTTGACGAGGTCTTGACTGCTACTGCTATGGGATACTACTTGACGTACTGTAAGTAATGTATGTTCAATGTCCAATAATGTATCGATGGAAGTCTTTGGAATATGACGAATGCCAACAGTGTTATGTGGCACCACAAAAAACAATTTCAAGACTCAACATACCCGCGCAGAAAAACAAAATAATAACGAAAGGCCAAGAGACGAACAATGGAAAGGGCGGGATCAAGGCCTTTTATAACCCCCGCGGACCTAGCGAAACTCGTAACCTGCTACTACGACATTATTATCCAGTATCATAGAAGAAGTCGATGCAAACAAACTGCTTTTTTTACGATCTACAACCGTCGTCCGAAATCAAGCCTCTTCTCGCTCATAGGTATTTGATGGTGCTCGCTGGAAATATATTTGAAGGACATGAGAGTATGATATGTGGATTATTACTGGCAAATGTATTTTGGAGACAATACTTCAATCTGCTCCAAAGAGGATAAACAATTTAATATAAGGCAACAACTCCTACCTACAAGATTCTTCACTTATTTTAACCTCTTCCCACTTGATGCTTTAAAAGGCGTGGGAAAGGTATAGATATGTATTTCATTTTCGAATGACGATGCCACAAGACAGGGACGAGATTTCAAATCGAACGTCCCTGATATCTTTGCGGCAATCTAGTCAAACTGCCACAATTCGTCATCTGTGGCAAGACTGCTCCAGACCTTGGACACGATGGATGCATTGTACAACTCTTCATTTGAAAGGAAGGAAAAGATGCCAATTGCGGCTCGTTTTTCCTGGGTGCCATTGGATGGTCCAAAGTATTCTTTCTTTATTGCATTCTCGCTATTTTTAGATTTTTTCGCAGAGAGTGGATCTCTTCTAGCAACTGGTGTCTTTGGAGATTTCAGTAATGGTGTCTTCATCTGGTGGTTGCCCATTTGAGGACGAGCTTGAGGAGTGGGTTGATGGGGATAAAACCTTTGGTAGGCCGGAGTACCTGGCGGTATTCCAAGAGGCGATTGCATTGCATTCTGATGTGCCCAATGACCGTATCCATAAGGACTACGTAGCATCATATTCAAGTGATGTTGTGCTTGAGCTGGCAGCACTGACAGAGGATAAAGTGGTTGAGGCGGGTTCGGCACTTGAACCGGCTTCTTGCTATCCTCATTCTTGGCTTTTTGACGAATGACCTCTTCCGCCCCCTTATGATCCTTGATCTTCCGACGGCGCTCGAGCAATTCATCAGATCCAGAAAAGTTTTTGCAGTTTTCGCACTTGCATTTGACTCCACAGACAATTCCCAAATCAAAACATTCGCAATACTTCTTGAGGCACTTTGATTTCTTGCACTTGCAACCAGTACTGTGGCTGTTCTCAGTTTTATTCACCCGGATCTCAAACGCGGAGGGATTCTTCAATTTGGTATCCTTCATTGCCTTGGCACGCACAGCATTATGATTGGGGGTATTGTGACAATCATGACAATTACATCCTTCACATACGACTTGAGCTGCGAAACATTCGCAATAGAGTTTCAAACACTTTGACTTCTTGCAAGTGCACGCCCTTCGTTTGTGTAGCTTTAGTTCTTTCTTTTTAGCAGGTGTACTTGTAATTGTACTCTGAACCAGTTCACGGAGCTTACGAGGAGTAGACGATGGAGCAGACATGTCAGTGGATATAGCAGTGGAGGCAGCTGAGAGTGGCGCTTTCGGAGTCGACTTTGGTGGTAGCGCACGTGGAGTAGGGAAAGGAGCCGGACCTGATCTTGGAACAGAGCCAGGATATCTCGAAATGGTGGAAGGGGTAGATGCGATAGACATACGATTCTTGGCAGGAGTTTGCATGAGATGATGGGGTGTCCTAATTGGAGGCTGTGAATGTGAATGTGGATATGGTTGTTGCTGTGCCTTGGCTCCAGCGTGTTCTCTTCTTGGCTCGGATCCCATTGCTCCTCTTGGCTCGGATCCCATTGCCATCATACTCGGATGCCCAAATTGCATTCGGTATGCAGGTGGAGGTGATCCGAAGTGAGGAGCAGAAATAGGGTGCGATTGTGGATGAGAATGCAATTGCGCCGCTGGATGGCGGAAAGGACCTGGATGACCGGAGGCCGATTTTGGAACATCTGGTACTGGGGGTAAATCAGTCTTCCTAGGCATAGCAGGGGGGGGTGCAGTTGTATGAATACGTTTCATAGGAGATTTTCTCTGTCTCAATGGGAGAGGAGAGAACGAATTCCTAAAATGCCGAAAGCCTTCTGGAAATTCTGCATTGTCATTTTCAGGAACGTCACCAAGCAAATCATGCCTCGGGAACGGAGAAAGGTCATGAGTTCCAAGAGGAGACAGATTGAATGTCAAAGACTGGGCCGGAGACGGTTCTGGGATATAGTCGTCGTTAAAACACATGTTCATTCTAGGATTAGGACTCATCTTAGGGCTTGCGGCATGCAATTCTCCGCCTCCGTGAAATGATAAATCATCATTGTTATCCAATTCATCAATGGCAAAGAGAGAATCATCGAGGTTCTTCCTCCCCGGAGTATCAATTCGGAAGTTCGGATCGTTGAGATCAAATCTGCCAGGCGTTCCACCGATGATGGGAGAGCGCTTATAGTCCTATTATAATATTTATGAATTGATTTGAATGAAAGAAGTGAGTTAGTTACAAGGTTCAAAATAGAAATCACCAATTTGAGCAAAATGCAAAAACACAGAGTTTCAAAATTTGAACTTACAAATCCAAACCCCTTGGCCCTCGCCTTGGCATCAGGACTGCGAAAGATCCCCGGACTAGCGGCACATAAATGAGCATGATCATCGTGTTCGTCCCATGAACTGTTCATAACGTATTTGCGCTTCTTTGGAGGAGGAGAGGGAATCAATTGCGTATATTTGCAATTTGGTTCCGCTTCTGAATGCGATTGTGAATCAACATGAGCATGAGCATGGGAATTGACATTCTTCTGCTCTTCCCCTCCAACTCCAGCACCAGACCTTTTATTCTCTGAAACAGCAGCAGCAGCGGCAGCTGCCGCAGCAGCCACTGGTCTGCTATCACTTCCCCATAGATCATTATTATGACTTGCAGTATTCGAATTCTCGTTCGCATTCTCTTGCGGTGGTGGAGGATAATAGGGATGGTAGGGTGGAGGCGATCCCATACCCTGATGATGACGGTGATACATGTCATGTGCATAATACTGCATGTGCATATGATGAGCATGGGCTTGAGCTTGAGCGTAATCCGCATGTGTTCTCATGGGGTTACCACCGTATCCGTAATGATGATGTGGAGCAGGGTATCCATGTGGATAAGGAGCATGCGGAAGTGCGTTTGCAAGACTAGATGCTTCCCTATTAGCAGTACCAGTACTGGTGCTATTGCTATTGCTATTGCTAGTAGTACTTTTGGATGGAGGAGAACCAAACGTATCCGCCAAGAGAGAAGATGAAAGGTTCAGTGGTTTCGTCTGTGCTGCGTCATCTGCATTTACATCCTTGGCTTCATGACTATGACTGGGTAGTGGTACAGGTGCATTGTTATTGGACGAGGACTCATGTTCATGCTGACCATCAGGTTCCTGTTGTTGTTGACACAGATAGCAGGAACATGAATGGAGAGAGGACATGGAATGAAAATTGTGTGGGTGACGAGGCGCGAGGGCGGGACGAGAGGGGTTGCATAGAAATCCAAGATTGGTATTGGTAGGACACAGAGTTGAGTTTGAAGTTGAGTCGTGCCAGTCAAAAGATGTGTTGTGAAGTTTCACATTAAAATCGATGTTTTCGTCAGTAGGTGAAGGTTGCATGGATGAAGGCAGAGGAGATTGGATCATTGAATTCAGTTCCATTGAATAAATATGATATATGATATTGATTGTGAAGTAGTAGTGAAGTATAAAATGGTCGTAGATGGAAATGAGAAGGTCCAGGAAGCGAAGGAAGCAAAGAAAGAAGGGATGTTTGTGTGAGTGAGTTGAAAGTTGACGTGAGGCGTTCGGGAAATCAAAACTAGAAAAGTCGAGTTTGCCGCGGAATGGAATTCAAGCCCTGCGCGTTTTATGCGCCCGTAGAATCTACGGTTCATGTGTTTGGCCTCAATACGCCACTGGATGAAGAGGAGAGTTGCATCAGATCAGAGATGCTTAGATGATAGTTCCATGATGATGCAATGGCATAGGCAGGCTGACTGGCAATTAAGTATCTTGTATTGCGTGTGTAAAAGGTCGGGTGGCAATTGCATCAAGATCTCAGAGCTCAGAGGGACGCGAGAGAATGCATGAACATGAATGTGCAACTCCGAGAAATGACAAAATGACGATTCTCGGTGAGTTTGCAAAGAAAGGTGAAACCATTCTTTGCATGCATGCAGTAGAAGATGCATCAGATCGGTCAAAATTGAAGAAGCTAGATAGATCCAATGCGATCCGTTGGGATCACAAAAGGTTTTCGGATTGATTCACGCTAATTCCAACATTTATCATCAATCTCTCGAAAATCTTGTCTTGTAGGAGGAACTAGAGTCCGGAGATCTTGCAGCCGTTTGTAGATTTGATATGCAGACGTGGACATATATATCTATATATTTCGTAGCTAGAGTAGCAACTGGACCTCAATGCTTCTTGAACTATGGCACAATGCTCCAATCACATTTCCATTCGGACCTAAGGCCAGTCATCCGATTCCATTCCATGCTGCGGCAATCAATCAATTGACGATATTCAACAATACAATTCATTATTAACAATACGTACCACTTTTATACAGCTCTCAGTTTCTTCAACCTTTGGTTTCCCAATCAAAATGACATTTGGATTTGCTGTCAAGACGACGGGCTTTCCTCCCAAATTGCCTCGTCGGGATACATTCTTTGGCGGCGAAAATCCAGAGGACAGAACCGGGCCAGGTCCCGCGGAAGATGGACGTTGGACTCTGATTGCTGCTGCTTTTGATGTTTCTGGGGCCATTCCTGTAGTACTTGGATTGATACTACCGGTGCTATCAGAAGTGGTGGACTTCATGAGGCCCTCTTGTTGCTCTCGCATCGAATTCGGATCTGAACTGAACGGTGAAGGCATTTTATTATATTGTTTTAGAGAAGGAGATAATATATTTGAGTGTAGTGTTTATTGGTGCTTTCATTCACGCTTCCAACTCGAGTTGCCAGGATGTGTACAATAATGTATGGTAGACTATCTGCACAACCTCCTGATGTGTTGTTTTGGGTGTTGGTGTTGATGATGAGCGGCAAGAGGCTGTACAACAGGAGGAGCGAGGAGTTCTCTATGATTGCCGCCTCTTGAAAATTTGCACCGCGCCAGGAATTTGGGCGGTAATTCATCCACAACGGAAACTTTACTTAAGCCTCAAAAATTTCCCCATTTTTTTCGCAAGTGTGATTGGATTATAGGTTGTTTCCCGCCGCGCGCCGCTGCATTTATATGAAACGTTATATGATACGTGCGGGAAAGATATAGTTGGAAGCATTTA
>Ga0115005_10001877_pt1 | contig 16799 bp, 9 predicted proteins | sample ArcOceMetagenome_FD_87163 | JGI IMG/M metagenome (GOLD analysis project Ga0115005, IMG submission 87163) | Marine eukaryotic phytoplankton communities from Arctic Ocean - Arctic Ocean - Greenland ARC118M Metagenome | ecosystem: Environmental > Aquatic > Marine > Oceanic | place: Arctic Ocean... | reverse complement strand
TCTTTGCAGCAGAGAGCGTTTCTCTATATGGGAATGAGGTAAATACACACACACACACGCTGTCGCGCAATTGCCATTAAACCCGGAATAGACCAGAGTAGTAAACTCTGGTAATAAATAAAAATAGCCTAAACTTTCCCCTCCAAATACGATCACGAATGACGTATGTCCCGGGTTTCGTTTTTGCCCATTGAAGTTGAGATTGATTGATTCTGTTGAGATTGATTGGCTGCGCTTTTATTTTGCACCCCGCTCACAATGTGTTTGGTTGGGAGTGGGTAATGAGTAATAAGTAAAGCGATACTGACGACGCCCAGATTGCGCCGATAATTTGATGACATCAATTGTCAACTAAAACTAATCTCGTATTGGACAAAGACATAGTCTAGAACTCTGGAACCGTGGTATTGTAGCAAAAGGACAACCCTCAAAATTGAAATTCTACAAACATACCACTATGTTTCTCAAGAAGGCAATCTTTCTGTTGTTGGCACAATGTGCGGCCAAGGCCAGCAGCATGAAACCAAACAATAATCCTAATTTCAGGCTGGAATCTATGAACTTTTATCATGACGATGTGGATACAGCAGGCACTGATATGGAGAATGCGCACATCAACGAGAAGGCACCTGTCTCTCTCTTCTTCCATGGAGGTGACCTATTGGAGAAGACTGCTCAGGCTCCTTCTGAAGAGTCCTCTTCCTTTGTTGCAATGGCAGAGTGCGCTTTCATGCCACGTGATCCTTCTCACATCGAGGTTGACTTTGACGAAGATGAGGATGATGACGACGACGATGATGGGAGTTCTTCCATGCTTTCGAATTCATCCATCAGGAGGAATTTATCTGTATCTGTACCTGTGGGAGGAGATGACTCTGAATCATACAGACAGTCTAGAAAAGTGAACTCCTCCGGCAGTTCGCTCGCTAGACCATCTTCCATGATGGTCAATAATTTGAAGACCAGATCCAGATCTGCATCGCATGATCCTCTTCTCTTGAATGTTAGAGGTGGATCACAAGTAGCATCGGATGAATTCACCAAACGTCTTTTCACAGCTGCACTTGTCACTCTGCTCTACGAGGGAAGTATGGGTCACATCTTTGAATTTCTCAAGATCGCAATGCAAACTGGTGCGCCAGGCACTCGTTACATTGACATTATCAGGACTATTACAAGCAATAAGGGAATTGGGGGCTTGTGGGATGGGTTTGTGCCTTGGGGTGTGATTCAATCTATTTTCAAGGGTGGAGTATTTGGCCTTGCTCACGCTATAGCAAAGGCCCACTTGACTCCACTTGCCGAAAAGGGAGTTATGCCAGAGTTAATGGCACTAACCCTCGCAGGAGGTATTGCTGGAGGATTCCAGGGATATGTTCTTTCTCCTACACTTTTGCTGAAGACTCGTGTCATGACTAATCCTGTATTCAGAGAGAAGATGTCCCTGTATAGAACGACCATGCTCAGCTTCGCTATTGGATTCGAGGTTGTACAGAACGAGGGAGTTTCAGCATTGATGAAGGGTTCCAACATTTTTGCATTGAAGAGAGTGTTTGACTGGTCCACTCGTTTCTTCTTCTCGGACTTTTTTGAGTCCATGATGAAGCAATATGGATTCGGTGTGAATGGAGTCCTTTCTTCTCAACAAAAGATTGTAGCTTCTCTTCTTGGGGGTACTGCAAGTACAATTGTTACTCTTCCGCTGGATGTAATTGTTGCCAAGTCTCAGGATGCTAAGAAGGCCGGAATCAAGGTTTCTGCCTGGGAGACTTTTATGAAAGATTACGAGGAGGGTGGGTTCAAACAGCTTTACGATGCCAATATGCAAGGATTCGAAGCCAGACTTCTTCATGTATGTATGACTACTGTTGTAATGAAGACCGGAAGTGGTATGATGTACAACAAGTTGTTTGAGAATAAATAAAGAATAAAGTACTTCCAACTTAGATTTACACTACTGTTGCTGGCAAGTTGAAATTCCTGTAGCAAACCCAATCTGTTTGAGGATCATCGAATGAACCAATGGAACAATTCCTAATATGTTGCTGAATCCAATTCACGCCGCACTATATAATTTCCATGCTCATTTGATCCGCTGCAGAATCCAAAACGTTTTCCAATAAATTTGGACTGAATCGCAGTAATTCATAAACTGAATCCAAATTACTCTCAGTGGAAGTAGCAGCAAGCTGAAATGGATAGAACCCAAACCTCTGTTCAACTTGGTCATTTCCCAAAGAGTTTGCTTCCAAAATACAATCTGTACCTTCTGACCAACTCATGTTTGCAGCTGCAATATGAAGAGGGAGCGAGCCAACTACATCCCTCATAGACGCACAAGTCGTACCGTTCTCCTCCGAAAGTAAGTATTCAATAACTTCCCTCCGTACGCTTGGATTGAAAGGAAGTTGCCCTGCAATGACATGAAGGGCCGTTCTACCTCGACAATCAATAACGCAAGGATTACTTTGTGTAATACCGTTGAGGATCACGGCATGCAGCATATCCTTATGTGTAATCGTCATTATTGCGGCATGATACAAAGGAAGACTTCCACTAGGCTGCCACTTCATCAGCCCAGCTTTCAAATTGAGGATAAGTTTGATACATGGCCAAGTCCCACCGAAAAATGCGTTATAACCACACACTTCAAGCACCGAGGAAAAAGAGTGGCAGAGCAAGTCCCAAGGCGTTACACCCCAGAGGTTCTTTTGATAAATACTTGCCGATACTGTATCCCAATTGCGGAGTTCTTTGCTTGAAAGTAGTTTCTGGAAAGACTTTCTGAATATGAAGCGAATCATGTCGGTACTTCCAGATATGCAAGCAACATGAAGTGGCAAATTCAAGTCATGGTCCCTATGACTCAAAATATTCGGCACCGCCGATAAGATCATTTGAGCACATTCCACGTTTCCTGCACTTATTGTTCTATTGAGTAAACTGTCCCTTAGAACCACATCCATGCTGATCCCTGCCTCGTGAAACAAGAGCCTCAACACTCGTGCTGACATCTTGGGATTTGAACAAGCGAGCTGTATCGTAGACTCGGCATAGCTCTCTCCTAGTACATGCAGCAAGAAATCAGCTTCGTCGTATTGTTGGCCTGCGGTGAGTAAAAGTTCTACCATATCAGCCGAACCTGATTGGCACGCTAACCTGATAGGCAAACAACCGGTATCACTTGTGATTGCAATCGCTAGTGGAAATAATTCAAGAAAGTACCGAGCAATCTCCGGATTCGACCCCATCGCTGCAATATGGAGTAATTTAAACCGCCAGACCAACATCGCTGACGACTGAGGTACAGATTCTGGATTTGAATTCATGAGGGACTTTATAATTCCAAGGGTAGATCTTTGATTGAAGCAAGCAAGTTGCAGCGGGGCATATAAAGCGCATGTGTACACTGCGACAACTGCACTTCTAACACCCAGGCGAATCTCCTCTCCCAAGAGAAACTCGATCATGTTCGGAAGGCCATACAAACATGCAAGATGCAGCGGCAAGAATTGTTCTTTGTTCATGCTGTGAATGCATCCAGGGTACACCTGTAGAATTTGCCGAGCACAATATACGTCATTAATCCGAGCTGCGACATGGAGAAGTTCATGCTCTAATCCAATTCAATAATAGAGGTGAGACAGACAGCCACAGATAAATGGATCCAATCTCAAATCAACATCAATGATATTAAAAAATGACTCACCAAGCACTTGGTCATTTGTAGGGAAATTGGGAGAGGCGTGAAGAAGAATGGATAAGATCCCGTTAGCTGATTCGAGACATTCACATTCAAGAGCAATGTCAATTGCAGTCATTCCATCAAAATTTTGAGGTAGCCAATTCCCAGTAATTGCTAGCTCTTCATCAATCAATAGCTGCACCATTGCGGGCGATTCACAGTTGAGGCAACACTCATGAATTGGCATATTTCCATCGCCATCCATGTAGGACAAAAGTGCTGGTTGGTATCGAATAAGCGCTCGAGCGACATCAAATCTACCGAAATCAGCCCCCAGCGATTTACGAAGTAGAACATTGGCCAACTGAAAAGATCTGCCACTAGCATCGAGTAAATGTTTCATGGTTGTGAAGGGCGTATGTTCGCTCGAGTATGCAAGTAAGCAATACATTTGAAAGGTCTCGTCGTTCTTGACAAGATCTGTATTACGATTCAGAATTTTGTCAAGCACGTAGGTCGGCACAGGAAAACACTCTTGCGCCAAGACGAGGTATAGCTCATAAGTAGTAATCTCGCTACAGCTGCACCGAGACACATATCCATAGATTTCTTCCCAGTCGCTTGGCGATTTGATCCTGTCCTTTGGCGAGAGTAGATCGCAAAGCATATTTGTGTACGTGGAGTTCTCCTGATAATGGTTGGTTGGTTCATTCGCTACAATTTCGACGAGGTGAAAATAATGATCTCATCATCGTGTAGTATGTGCCATTGTTGTGCAGTGTGACACAATTTATTGTGCAGCGTGACGCAATTCAGCGAAGAGGAATTCAGAATGTAACGGACACATGTGATTTTACGTGCGAAGATACTATCGAAGGCTGTGCCACCTTTGTAAGTTTTTGAGATGCCTAACTAAGCACATCAGATGCCAAGATTTCTGAAAAAAAGTCTGCAACCTTCAACCTGCGTTGACTAAAAATTGAGTTGGTTGATTTATTCATTCTGACCAAATCATCAACATCTTTCCATGCAACAAAACTTACAATGAATTTAGGAAGGGGCAAATAAGCTGTGACGAGTTTGTGATACGGACACTCCAGAGTGCAGTGAGTGCTATCAATTGGTGCTATGAACCTTGAAATTGCCCCATCAGCCATCATATCAGTCGCAAATTCTTTAAAAAAAAGTCTTGACTGGTAACGGTCCATAAAATTCAAAATGACAGTTACTTTCGATTTTTGTTTTTTAGATCTAAAAAATGCAGGCATGGCATGATGGTCGAAAAAGTCAAGAAGTTGGACGACAGTGGATTGGAATTGGAAGAGATGGGGCATGTGATATCCGCCAAACCACATGCATGCACAAAATCTATCGAAAAGAAGTAAGTCTTTCGTTTCCACCAACACGCATTTTCAATGTTGAAGCAAGTTGAAGAATGTTTGTTGCTCAATTTATATGTTACAGTATTCCGTTTGACTTCCATAGCTCTTGCAAACAACGCCACAATCGATTCAAGACTCTACCATTCTACCAGCTTTCAGCGCAAGAAGATTTAACAAGAAAAATGGGCAAGATGTCTATCTGCGCAGAAGGCGATTCGATTCATCAACAATACTACTTTACACTTCGCCCTCACACCACACCTGCCCACTTACATGATTACATTTATTTCTGACATGATGCCCATCCCATAACTGCCAATAACATAAAATTATAAACACGGCATTGCATATCGTTTTTTCCCCTGTTCGATTGTCATCGCACCTTCATGTGCCGATCGATATTTATGTCCATACGGACCACATGAAATTCCAATGCACACCATTTCCAGGAGGGCATCGTATCGACCAAGTTTAATGTGGACTTTGTGAGTCGAATAAGGTTTCAATAGCTTCGGGATGTCATTTCCTAATCCTTCCTTTGACATTTCTTATACACGTACTGTACTGAAAATTGGTTGTTTTGTAATGCGTACACTAGCATCTTTTCAACAATGATCATGATCAGAAACCCTCTCTGAGCACAACCTCTTCGGCCTCTACACAAAAGAAATGACTCCTCAAATATCTCAAACTTGCGACAGGGATCAAGAATAAGAAGAGATTCGAAGTCCAATACAAAAAGTTCCCAACAGCCAATGCTCTTCCCCATAGTGCCATATCATTCCACCCCAGACTTATCCAATCGTAGAGTGGCCCTATCCTCATAGCATTGTACACCATTGGAACCAATATTCGTATTGGCAACGGCAGCAGAAACCGCTTCGCAATGGATTCTGTAACAATCTGACAACTGATCAAAAACACACTGGTGGCAGCTCGACTTGCCAAATAAAGCTGATCCGTCTGCTTGTAGAATCCAGCCGCGAATATAGGCAGAACATATCCCAGCGATGCCCCAATTCGCAACCAATTATGATAAGACGCACTTTCAGTCAGAGTTGCCCCCAATGGATTCATCATAATGTCAGGAATGTGTCCTTGAGGCGGAAGATTTGGTAATACTGGTTTCAACGAGTTCAGATTTAGATCGTCCTCCTGGGGGGAGGAAGCCAATAAATTGAGCCCCATCAAATATCCAGAGAAGAATGCGACGAATAGAATCTGTGAGGGTGGCACTAGTCCCATCGTCACCATGGAAACAGCCACAATAAGTGGGAATTTGGCGATTTTCCCTTCTTGTGCTTTGGCGGCACCATTCAGTATTCTGACCAATCTCTTTGACATACTTCCTTTCTTGCGTGTTTCAAATATACCAGTACGTGTGCGTGTGCGTGTAGTAGAAGCTTTGGACGAGGAGCCGATATCATCGAAAGCTACCCCGTCGTCAATCATATCAACGACTGGTATTGGTATTGTATCATCTTCGATATCATCTTCGAGCTTGGTTGAAATCTCTAGCCCTCCTGTCTTATCCAGAATGGATTGCGCCATGGGTGGAATGATGCCAAGAGGAAACGAATCTTCCAAGCTGAATGATCTTTGGTTTGTGGTTGGATACATGCCTTCCCCTTTTGAGTATGCTAGCTTACTGCTGAGACGAAGGGGAAGCAGATGAGATGTGTCGGTTCTACTTGGGTTCGGAACTACACGTACACGTAAAGCATTTTGATATGCACGGCTGCTTGAGAAAACACTCAAGCAACATATGATTTGCAACGTTGAAGCGGCACTTTTGTACTGGAACACCATTATGCTATCTATGATACCTTAACAATTTGTGCTCAGTGTAAACAGTGCCAGTTGAATTGGAGATTGCTCGCTCGCTCTATTTCATAAAGTGTCTAGGGCTAGCGAACCGAACCGATCCATCATCCATCACATCAACAATCAACATGCCCAGCAGGCGCGCAGGGGGGGATTTTGGTACAGATTTTTATGAACCCCCTTCTGCGCGCCATAATGAAATCGAGCAACACAAAATTTCAAGAATTTCCCTCAAATCGACACAACAACACAACAAACTCAAAACGCACAACATTCAAACATACCTCATCTCCAAAACAATGACGGCCATCACCGTAGAACTGATCGACGCTCTCCTCAACCCGAGCAAAGGTCGTACCGCAGAGGATCAATTTAAATCCATTAATCTACCTACCCGAGTGCACGGCCTCTTCTCACTCCTCATCCACACAATCTCACCACAAGATGTCCCACGATGCATGCTCGCATGTGTTCTCCTTCGCCGTGACATCTCTTCTCTCGGAGCTTACACCTGCGTACAGGGGCACATAGACCAGGCTCGCGAGATTGCAGCGATGCTCGGGGCAATGGTGGATCCCCTCTTGGCTTTCTTGGGCCAGATGTATCAGGATCAGGATCAGGATGCGCAGACAAGGAGACAGCTTGGCTTTGTGGTGGCTGAGGTCTGTTCTACTTTGAGTTTGTTGGATGATGACCTTGCCCAGGCCTCTGTCAATAATGTGTTGAATAGCATTTCGTCATCGTGTTCCATGGCAAACAAGCCCAGTCTTGACCTTTTATCCACCCTTGCTCTGAGGGCACCGTTCGCACTTGCATCAACATCAACCCACTCTCAAGCGCTACCAATGCTTCTACAAAATGCAGCCAATGCGCTGCCAGGCACGGGTCTGCCAATCCAATCCCAACTCCAATGCGCGAACTCCATACTCGAAGCCATGACCAACATCAGCATCGCATTCACAATTGCACAAAAATCATCTTCCACTGCCCCTCTATCCAGTAACCCCAAAGAGCGCATGGTTCAAATGATTCAATTGCAAACCATGAATGAAATCAATACCAAGAAACTAACGATTGATATTAATTCCCCAGCGGCAATGATTGGCAAAATGTGCCTTTGTCCCATTTTGCAATTAATTTTTGCGAACCCTACACGTACCTCTAGTTCCGGCGGAGTGCAAACTATCATGCAGACGATTTCACAGTGTGCATCTACGTCCCCATCACTACTTGCGGGCGATGTTGATACATTCACTTCCGTGTGCCAGGTATTACTTACTGTGGCTAGTAGAGCGGAAGAAGAGGCGCGATTGTCAGCCGTTGAAGCGCTGGTGACACTCATTGCAGTCCCGGGGGTGAAACAGATTATGAATGCCAATACTTCAGTGCTCCATCTATGCATCGAGGGTGACGAAGCTAATGGAATACAAGGTGTTGTGAAAGTTTGTGCAGAAATGATTGTCAATGGTGTGGATGATGACGTTGATTTTTGGGCGCAGGAAAAGGTTGCCCTGCAGGAAGATGCAGCTCAGTGGGAGAATGATGATAATGCCATCTTTGCAGAATCAATTTTAGAATCGTTTTTGCAAAATGTTGGAGGGTCCAAGTGTTTGTCTGCGGTGTTGTCTCTTGTGGAGAGTTTGCTTTCGTCGAATCAGTGGCAGCAGTTGAGAGCTGGTCTGTCCATCTTGGGAATCTGCTTAACTTCGGCCCCATACTCTTTTGCCGCGCATGTACCTGTCGCGGTGGAAGCTGCTCTGAGTTTTTCATCGAATCCGTGTGTTAGAGTTCAATTCCAGGCTGTCCAGCTGTTGGGAGCGCTTTGTCGATCAGATGTTATTGGCGACGGAGCGTCTTCTGGACGTCCGCAATTAGAGATTCGAAAGCAACATGGTAATAGGATTCTTGCAGCTTTTGGGCAACTTCTTGATTCTTGTCCGAAAGTCGTTGGGCATGTGTGTTTGGCAATCGTGTCGTACTGCCGCGGAGGAAATGGGAAAGAGAATGCTGGAATGTCGATAGATAAGGCTTTGGTGCTGCCTTTTATGGGAGAAATTCTTACTAGAATTGGCAATGGGCCTCTTTCTCTTAACGTTGCAGACAATGTTGACGTATTCATCCGCGCATTTGCTGCCATTGCATGCTTGGCAGATGTATCGATGGGGGAATTTGCTCCCTTTTACAATAGCGTCATGCCCGGCCTATTGGAATGCGCCAGCTATGGTTTGGAGAGAGATGCAAATAATAACATTACTGGAAGAGGTACATCTGCTGAAGAGATTGTATCTCTACGGGGTGGATCTATTGAGGCAGCCACCATTGTAGGACAGGCAGTTGGTGCAAGTCAAGGAATGTTTCATGCTGATGCCGAAATGTTGATGCAGTTGGTTTTACCGCTCTTGGAAGTACAAGCTGTGGACGAAGCAACAACCATGATCCCACAGGATCAGCTCTTGGCTGCATCTGCACGCATTGCGTGTGTCATGGAAGCTGCATATGCTCCATTTATTCCTCGGGTCCTGCCACATATGCTAAAGAAGGCAAGCGAAAAAGCTGATGTATCCATCACCGATGGCGATGAGTCGACAGTTGGCCAAGAAAGCGGATTTGACGAGGACACTGGTATGGAATCAATTACAATTTCCCTTCCTGGTCTGGGTGTCAAGAAAATGGTGCTCAATACCACTCAAATGCAAGAGAAGGCACAGGTTGCAAGGGCCATATATGAGCATGCCAATTCAATGGGAGCAACCTTTGGTCCCTATGCTCGCGAATGTATTGAAGCATTCGCTCCCCTAATAACATTTCAGTACGCTGCAGATGTACGTTCAACAGCAGCACAGGCCCTCGGTCCTGTGTTTGATTCTGCTTGTGAGTATTCCCTTACTTTACATTCAAGCGATAGTCGTGTGAACCTACCAAAAGAAGTCTTCTCCCCCATTTTGCTTGCGATGGCCAAACAACTAGTCGAAGAGGAAGAAGACGATATTGAAACACTGTGTGCTTTCTCGGAAGCTATGAGCAATATTGCTTACTCTGGCTTCAGTCATGTAAACGAGAATGTTCGAGCATGTATGACCTGTGGCGAAGCAAACCAGTTTGTCACCTTGTTGGTGAAGACAATCGAAAAGTGCTTGGAACGTAGATACTCAATGATTCAAATGGTACTAGGAGGAGCATTGGACGAAGACTCAAAAGTAGAATATGAGGACATTTTGAGTGCCGAATCAGAGTTTTTGACTGGGTTAATTGACTCTATTGGGTACACATTGAAATCACTTCGGGAAGAATTCATGCCTGTATTTGATAGTATCGTTGCGCCGTTTTTTGGACCCTTGTTGAAGGCATCTGGCACTATAGATTCAAGAGCTCGTTTTGGAGCTGTTTGTTTATTCGACGACTGTATAGAGCATTGTGGTAGCTCGTGTACAAAGTACGCACCAACATTGGCAAATGCAGTCCAGGAAGGAATCAATGACGACGATCTTGAGGTTCGTGAAGCCTCTGTATATGGAATCTCCCAAATCGTACGAAAGGCAACGAAAGAGAGTCTCCAGGCCTATGCTGAACCCTTGGTGCAAAGACTAGCTGCAATTGCGAGGGACGGCACAGGAAAAGTAAAGGATGAGATCGAAGACATTAGGCTCGTTGAAAATTCTTCTTCAGCCTTAGCTACTATGACACTCTTCAACTCCTCTCCTTTCAAAAATACTAGGAGTGTTCCCCGCACAGAATTGCTCGATATTTTCATCTCTAACCTGCCCCTTCAAGAAGATTTTGATGAAGCAAAGGTAAGGATCTCGTCTGATTGCAATTCAAAATAATTATCATTTTCTCTTTGCTGTATTTCTAATCTCGCCTGTTCTAATATTTCGTTGTCGACAACTCCCTGTCAGTTCTGCCACGATGGTCTGTGCGATATAATAGAAAATGGAGAGGTAGACATAACGTGTAGTGCAAATCTTGAAAGAATTCTAAAAATCATGGGTGAAATAGCTGATGCCGTTGCAGATGGAGATGAAATGGCGACACAAGTAACTGTTGGCCGTTTTGCGAAAATACTTGCAGTGATCCAAAATCAAGTAGATCAGGTCAGGGTTCAAAAAGCCTACTCCAATTTATCTGAAGAAGCTCAAAATGGAATTAATATGCTCACTAATATGATATAAGTTCAATTTTAAAAAGGAAAGTTACTTGTTACTTCTTGCCTTTCTTCTTTTTTGATTTCTTTTTCTTCTTTTTACTTGGGGAGGGACTACTGCTCTGTGGTATCGAAGCAACGGATTCATCTTCTGTCTCAACATACATTTTAACACTGGGTGGAAATCCCAACTCGGATGCAAACGCACTCCCAAGATCGATATCAATCTCTGATTGCGGAGTCGCAACTCCGTCATCACCAGCATTTACTGGGACAGCGATTCCACCGCCAGGTTGTTGTTGCTCCAGAGTCAATCTACCGTGAAGGAAGAATGAGAAAAACAGTCACCAAGTACACACAAAATAGCTACTAAAAAAAGAACTCACCTCCTCAATTCATCTTGAAAATCTTTCCAACCGTCGTGACTTTCAAGGTAATGCCTCAAGAATGAATGCGACGAGATAGACTGACTATGAAGTCGCAAAGCGTTCAGACATCTTAACAACACACCGCGAGTAGAACTCGGTGCAACCTTTGCACTGCAAGTCTTGATGGCCCTGGATAGAAATTTGCACTTTTGTACAACAAGTTTTAATGTTTTCTCATGGTTTGTAGCGCAAAGTGCATGAATCAGTCGATAGAACTGGAACTGATACATATTATTCTCTGGATAGTCGAAGAGAAGATCACAGATACCAGGCCAGGGATTGTAGATTGTCCCTTTCTCATTGTCATCCTCATCTTTAGCAGAAATCACCGGTAAATCCATAACTGTATCCAAGGCTTTAATTGCACAATGGTATTTGCCCTCATCATTCTTTAACCCACAATGACTTTCGTAGCTCACTAAATCCGTAAAAAGAGTGAATAAATGAAGCCTATTCGAGGTGAATGGTTTCTGAATGGTATAGCGTCCAGGATGTCTGACGGCTGCGCCAGCTGGATCGCTTTCTTCCTCCCCTTCCTTCCCAAGATTCATATAAATATCCATAGCCCAAACAAGAGATTCCATCCTCGCATTGATGGCAGCATGCATTTTGTCTGTAACACCTGCCTTGACCATCTTATTGTCGTCAATACCAGGTGATACAGTTTTGGACTCCTCAGCTGCTTTGCATTCCACAGATCCATTGTCCTCCTCTGCTACTGCATCCGTTGATGTAGCCGGCATTTGTTGTCTAGATTTTCCAGTTGCTAATTCAAATAATCCCAAAAGGGCAGACGAAACGGCATCAATATCACTCTGTGCAGCATTTCCATTTTGAGCAGTAATACACTCAAATAAGCTTTTTATCATTTCCTCACTCGCCAATTTTGCTAGCAGGCCTTCTTCCCCAACAGATGATTCCTCATCCTTCACACTTTTCGCGTCTCCATTGCCACCAGTTCCATTCATTAGCGACAACAATGATTGCTGAGGGAACGCGATAAATTCTACAGTCGACAGCAAAACTTCAGAGACATCATCCGCACAGGTCACATCATCTAGAATCAGATCTACCAAATGCTGAAATCCCCCCCATTGCGTAAGACCATGAACAAATTTCCTCCTATGACTATGATTGATCAAAACCTTATCCACAGCACCCCCACCCATCATAGCCGCGTGCTGCTCTTGCAAACTAGCAGTTTCCTTTTTTCGCCCAGTACAACCAAGGGGAATAATCTGTGCCACGGTCGGAAGGGGGGATAGTTCCGATTTGACGTGTTTGTGAAGTTGCAGCATTTGACCCAAGCTTTGCTCCACGCCCTTCCCACCTCCCACACAGGAGGCTCCGACGACTTGTGTTGGAAAAGCAGCCAACATCGCCTCAAGAGCTTTGTTCAGGTGGGGAATATGAGGTCGGGGAACCTCGAACAAATTCTCATTGTAAATTTTGTTAAGATGCCGGTAGGATGCGAATATTTTCTTGGCTAGGAGACCGGCTCTGGAGGGATTGAGAAGGTATTGGAGGTACAGGTCATCGTCGTCTTTTCCTAGTTTTGACTTTAGCATTTCTTTTGCTTCTTCGAGATCATCGCAGATATATTTCATGACGCGATAGGAACGTTTGATGGCGGTGTCATCTTCGTCGTTTATTTGGGATGGAGACGTTAAAGCATTTGTGACGATTTCGAATGCAGCATCATCTCGTACCATGGATAGTTTAGCGTGCTGTATTGTGGGATTGTAGGCATTTTGTTGTTCGAGTGCCTTATCTCCTATTGGAACTATTTCGTCTAGCTCCTCGAAGATCATTTGTTCTTTACTGCTAGTAGTCATGTTGATGTATTGCTAGTTCCGAAAAGAGGTATGTAAAATTGATGTCTACGATGACGTGCGCCGTATGTACTGTATGTTATTTGAATCTCTTGTGTGTATCAGCCCTTTGTGTGTGTACAACAGGATGTGCAATTTTTTGAAATAGATATGTAGATAAGGCAATTCGAAGCCAGCGTGAATGAAAATTCCTCAATTTGAAATTGTTGTGTTTGTTTTGTTTGTTTTGTTTGTTCAACCTTTTACTTCATCAGATTGAAGGTGGATTATTAGTCGTCTTTTCGACCTCTCAAACTTCAAACCCAATGAAGGGGGGGGATCGAACACGTGTGGAACTTCCTGAAGAAGGACTCACTCACTCACCTCAATCAGAGATGATAGAGTGATATGATTGATGTGACGTGAGACAAAAAAATCAAAGACTAAAATTACCCAGACCGATACGGTAGGTTGAGTGGTCAAAAATGGTTCTTCCAAAAAGGTCTAATTTAGTCAGATTGCCCGCCAAAACGGTGCACCAAATATATTCGTAAGATTGAATTTTTCCCTCATTACTTGAAGGGGGAACTACCAAGAAGATCCGACAGCAAACACCAAATGTATGTAATACACATATTCACCTACCTGCCTACAGTACTGCACGTTACCTTAGCACCATCTGTACTACTCGCACAGAGTATCTTACTCGATTCCAAAAGCAAAAGTAAAATCAACAGGAACAGCACGTCTTCAATAGACAAATCATAAAATGAGCACGAAAGGAAAGGCGCATACCGGAGGTATATGCATTCTCGCTGCTGTTCTCCTCGTCCAATCGTTGGGAGCATTACCCTTCGCAGCAGCGTCAACGCCTACGCCTACTACTATGGATGCGGATACACTTCGGTCTCTAGGAATGTCAACGTCCGAGATAGAATCGCTGTTGTTTGAACAAGCTGGCGGCAACGAGAAAGAACCTGGAGAATCTATTTTGGGATATGAGAATGATGATGATCTTGGCATTGATGCCGATGAAAATGAGGATTACGACGAATATGATGAATACGATGAATACGACCATGATGACGCGAACGTGCGTGTGGCTCAAGTATTTGAGGATGATGACTTTCAACTTGACGTGGAAGAGGTTGGAAATAATTTGGATGATGTCGATCAAGAAGATGAAAATGATCAATGGTGGGAAAATCCATTAGACAGGGTTGATAGTGATAATGATAGTGATAATGATGCAGAGGATGAATATGAATACTATGACAATGACGATGACGACGAAGCTGATGAAGTGGAGAAGATTGACGATTTATCACAGGTCGAGGCCGTCGCTGAGCAAGAACCAGTTGATGGCAGCGTCAATGGATTGCAACCTGGCGATGATCTTGAAGATGAATATGATGAATACGATGAATACGATGATGAATACGATGATGATCACGATGATAATCACGATGATCATGATGTTGGTCTTGATGACATTGGCGGTAATGTGGTGAACGATGAAGAGAAGGAGGAGACAATAGCAACGGAAGAAAATGAAGATCTTTCGAATGTGGTGAACGATGAAGAGAAGGAGGAGACAAAATCAACGGAAGAAAATGAAGATCTTCCGACTTTGCCAGAACCGCCTTCTAGATCACAAGCATTGAAGACACGATCTAGTCAAGGTGTTGCAGCAGCGGCAAGTTCTGCGTTACCAGTCCTACTTCCAAAGATTGGACGGACCTTGATCCAATCACCAGTGGCTGTGCAAATATTTGCACTTGGAACAGTTGGTAACTTTGCCATTCATCGCATGGGCTTGATGAAGAAATTAAAGAAACGAAAGGGAAATGCAGAAGGGGGCGACTCTGCCAAGGATAAAAACCTTGGTGATGATGATTCTGGGGATTATGGGGTTAATTCCTATTTTGAAGAATCCGATTATATGGATTTGGACGAGATTGATAACAACAAGGGTGAGAGTGGAAAGAGTTTTGAGGAGATCGAAGACTTGGCATCTAGTTTTTTTGACGATGATGGACATCTGGACGAAGATAAGAAGCAGAAAAAGAAGAAGACTCGCCGTAAAAAGAAAGGCAGGGATCGCCAGAAAGAAGAGAGGGACCGTCAACAGAGAAAGAAGGATCTTGAGAAGGCAGAAATTGAGGAGCGCAAAGAGCAAGAAAAACAGCGCCAAAAAGAAGAGGTGGACCGCAAGAGGGAAGAAAAACAGCGTCAGAAGGAAGAGATGAATCTCAAGAAGAAAAAGAAAGAAAAGCAGCGTCAGAAAAAAGAGAGTAAAAGCAAAGAGAAAAACGGTCCAAAAATATGGGGAGCGGCTGAAGATAGCGACGGAGTTGAAAGCGGGGCTGCTTTCGTTCAAGAATCAAAGTCACAAAGAAAGGGTATCTTTGGAGGAAATAAAGAGTCAGAAATGCAAGTGTTAATCCAAAAGGTTGATGCCCTGACTCAAAGAGCAGACGCAGCGGAAATCTCCCGGGATCAATTGGAGGCCGACTGCTTCAGCGCTACAAACAAGGTATGTCTACATCATTTACCTTTAGATTGTCCAACATGTTTTTCTCAACATCTAACAAATGCTATCCTGCATTTAGCTACGGGATTTAAGAAATGAACTTGATGAAGTGAATAGGACCAATAACTATCTGAAAAACCAATTGACCGACAGCAAAAGACTTCTGGATCGTTCAGTTGAGTCAGAAAGAGAGAAAAATAAAACGGCATTGTCTAGATTGCAACAGCAAATCGTTGGGATATTGGAAAGCGAACGAAAATCGATGAGAGCCCAATTCCTAAAACAATCGAAAGCGGTCAATTCAATGATAGAATCTATAGAATATGACGATGACGACAGTGACGACAGTGACGGCTATGATTATATTGCAGATGAAAGCGAAGAGGATGGATATGATTACATTTGAGAGGGAATAATTTCATGATCGCATCATTCCAACAAGATGATTTAAAAAGGGGTTGTTACTACACACGTACTTCTATTGTTATATGTTTTATTCACTACTGTAGAATTTCAAATACAAGGAGTCTCCCCTTCAGAGGACTTCTCGTCTCTCACTCTTTTGATACGAACAAATCACGGATTTGATAACACGAAGGACTGCCACGGGGGTTCTAGATTTGTGCGCGGCCTGGCTACATGGAGTAGCTGGCCCTACTGTAAATTTTCCAGGGTGATTTGAGCTGAATTTGAGATTGAATTTTTGTGTTCAAAGTTGTTTACGTCGCCTATTCTTCTATTTTTCCTGCGGGGCCCAAACACGAGTGAACCAGGTGTTCTCATACATGGGGGGCAATTGTATAAAAACATCGAAGAACTTCATAAAATCAACCACGGCCGTCACCAGAATTCTCATTCTTCGCTCACACACACCACGGTTGATTTTGATGGAATGCCAAACTAGCTAGAATCAACCTTCAACTCAAACTAGAATCAACCTATCAACTCATATCTTGAACAAATGACACCAAAAATACTATCATTTTATGCTGCTC
>Ga0115005_10001873_pt1 | contig 16822 bp, 12 predicted proteins | sample ArcOceMetagenome_FD_87163 | JGI IMG/M metagenome (GOLD analysis project Ga0115005, IMG submission 87163) | Marine eukaryotic phytoplankton communities from Arctic Ocean - Arctic Ocean - Greenland ARC118M Metagenome | ecosystem: Environmental > Aquatic > Marine > Oceanic | place: Arctic Ocean... | reverse complement strand
TTCTTGGGTACCGCCGGTAGAATTTTGTTTGTTGTAGTAGTGGCGCGTGCAAGGGGGCTGAGTCTTTTCCCCCACCCCCCAAAGATTGTTTTTACTTCTCTATTATCGGGTGTTTGTTTGTGAACCTGTGGCCGAAATAAAGATAGATTATGACGTAGTATATAAACGTATTGTAATGAATTGAGTATTTATAGTAGACATGATATTGTAGGTAGTGAAGCTTCGGTTGAAACTTTCTCGGTATCTGATCGAAAATGAATTATTACTCGAAGGATTCTGTAGATTGATTGATTCATTCATTCATTTCGTTTGAAAGTGTGACCTGAATGTGGCGCGCAATGAAAATCGGGCCAGCAGACGAGACGGTCGTAGTAACGAAAGACTTTTATGAAGTGGGCTCAAACTTGAAATGTCAATAGGTTGCTTGTCTCATCCAAGCTCGCACCAGTATATATACCTCCTACTCGTCAATCTTGTGCTACATCAGCTCGAAAAGGGCCCTCCTTCGGCTGTGGACAAAATTACGGTGAACGTATTTATTTCTACCACGTGGTATTTATTATTTATCAATCACCTCCATCTCATTCCTCCAACTTCGTGAAGAAAAAATGAATGAACTATTGCAACTGGAATCAAAAAACTTGCTTCTCAAACCTGCGACATGTATAGAAGATTGTTTTGTAGGCCCTTCTGCGGAAGAAAGGTCGGAAGGAAAACCATGGTGGGGAAGTGAAAAAACAAACAAGAGAAAGCGCAGGGAAAATACTAATAATGCATCTGCATCTGATCCTTCTACTTTTTCGGATGCGATGAAAACATTCCTTTCCTCGGGCTGCTGCATCATCCGCCATGTCTTACCACAAGATTTCGTTCTGAAAAGCAAGTCGAAGGAGACTTCAGATCTAGAATACTTGAGTTCGGAACTACAGAACCGTCGGAGGGAGGCAATTGAGAGTACCCAAGACCATCTTATGGCTCGCGTGGCAAGAGGAGACTTTCGAGAACTCGTAGATAGGGACGGTGGTCGCAGGGACATCCGTTTTCAACTCGACCGGTTTCCATTCACAGCTCCTGGTCTTGTCTATAACCCCATCGTATATCCTCTTGTCCGTGAGCTGTTGGGCGGAGGTGATGTCAACCTGCTTTATGCCGGGGTTATGTGGGCATTGCCGCAGCCAAAACCAAAGAAAGTGCCCATAGATTCAATTTCTCAAAAATGGCATGCAGATGGAGGTCATCTCTTTGACCATCATCACCTTCCTCCGCACTGTATTAATGTGTTCTATCCACTCATAGATTTGACGAGTGACCATGGACCTACAGAAGTTATGCCCGGAACTCATCGTCTGGGGAAATTGAACGATGCTTCTGCTGCTCAGATTAAACTTTGCTGCGATGCGGGTAGTGCAATTTTATTTGATTACAGACTGAATCACAGAGGTGGGGCGAACTTTGTTTCAGACGAACCTAGACCTGTGCTATACCTATGTTATGCCAAACCATTTTTCCGGGATGCAGGGAATTCTCGATCGGATCATAGTATCGTGCGTGATTCTTCCTCGTCTGCGTGTGCGTTGCATAAGCCTTCGCCTCCATGGGTTGCTCGAATTTTGAGTGGGGATCCAGTAGCAATGGGTGAAGGATTCGAATGTAACGAACAACAAGAGGAAGAAGAAGCTAGTGCAAGTGCTAGTTGCAATGAAGTCGCCAATCGCACACAAGGAGATCATTCGGGGAAATGTTCAACAAACAATATGTCGAGTGGATCTGGAGAAAGGTGGATGTTGTTCAAAATGAATGTAGAGCTGCCTGGAAGTGAGGAACCAAAAGTTCTAACAGTGCATCATGGAGATGTTCCTGTGGAAGTATCTTCTCAATTCTGCAGAGAGAATGGATTGGGAGATGAATTTGTTCCTGTTCTTGCCGAGAGCATCAATGCTCAGATGAATGCTAGTTTGCAGAGCGGAAACAAATCTTTGTAGACAGGCAGCGTCATGTTTGCTTCTTGATTGTGGGCGGGGTGAGGTGGGCAAGTCAAAGTACTACTACGGATTTGGACTTCCTCGCAAGACAATACAAGAAGGTTGTGTGAGGAGGAGGAGGATTGCCGTAAAATATGTCATCAAGGTCCATCCCAAGTTGGTTTTTGAAGTATTTTTCAACAGAGGGTATCAATTTCAAATTGTGTAATCCAGAAGTAGTGAGTCAGTCGAGTGCACGTTTATGAATCTTATTGGAGTTGTTCGTTATTGGTTTTACATGGTCTGTGATAATACGCAAGCGAGCAAGATACGATACATACTTTTTATTAAGCATGACAAATTATTTAAAATTATTGACGGACAAGATACTGCAGAACGTGTACCCTTTTTTCGTGGAACCTTATCAGGATAACGATTCGGTGCATCTCCGCCAGGTCATAAAGCTTTTGATCGTCGTCAAAGCTCTTTCCTTTGTCGTCGAATAGAGGATATTTGAAATGGTCGTGGAATGCTTTCTCTCTATTCCGCACTTAGGGTGTTTGAACATATGAGAAATTCATTTTTCTGCTTGTGGCCGAGAAGACTGGAATTCAAAAAGTTCCAAGTGCGTGAAAATTGCATAAGTGGTGGTACCGCATCGACAATCCTGGGTGTGCAATTTCCATCAGCCTTACTTTCGATGCCTTGAACGACCAAATCAACCCTGCGGTTATTGTCACCCGATAGATCAAGCGATCACCTCGTTCACGCATCACATGAAATACTTTCAACTTCTTCATATCAAAGAAAGGTGCTCCTCGCCCCGCTACCTTGTACACCACCGTGTGTGTCCCTATGATACCAGCTGCTGCATTTGTATCACTCTTTTCACCAGTCTCCACTGTCCAACATGATCCAGATGGCATCGCACCATTTGTCATTGCCGTCTCGTATCTGGTACCTGAAGGACGCCAATGATATTTCTCGGCCACGATCTTTGTCAAACCGTACTTTGGAGTTGCCCCGGCCAACAAAATAATCCTTACATTGTCTATTCCATTCGCATTGTACGTACATCTAACTTGCCAGCAACGATTTTTTGCCTCGGCCTCTGTTGGACTGGTATCCTGGTTCCTCAAGATTATGACATGAAGATTAGCTGCTGCGTTTTGAGTGAAACTCTCGTATCCTTTTGATGGGGCCAAGAACTTTTTGGTGGCATCTTTCAGCATCGATATAGACTTCCTCGCCTTCTTTGAGGACGCATTGTCATCAATGTTGGCCAAGGCTCCTGCTGGTTTCCGCTTCTTGGGTTTCCAGTCTAATCTTGGTTTGCAATATCTAGTGCTTTTCTTCTCAACTGTAGCTGCCACACCCTCCAGCAGTGCATAGAGAGCTCCTCGGGATGGCGATATCCCATCCTCGTTTTCCCCATCTTTGCCATCATGGGTGAAAGATGATGGAGGGCTGATGCCAAGCTCCTCGTCAGTCCGTTTGAGCAGAGTCAACCTCCAGTATGCGCTAAGGTCCTTTCGATATCTCGAGGGAATTCATTATCGCTGAACCAACCATATATTTCGGCATCACGGATCACGATTGTGGTGAGAGTCAAGGCACAGGTGAATTTTCCTTCCCACGTATTCGAATGCCAGGCTCCATTCTTGAGATAGTCAAGTTCTTGTTCAAAGATGGACACTTTACAATTGCCAGAGTTAGTGTTTATAAATTTCAGGCGACGCTTGACGTGAATGGACTCTCCATACCCGGTAGCAAAGTGTCTACCAATCCTTCGTTTGTCAAAGCCTGTATGAAAACTTGAGGTCCAGAAAACATGATAGTTGTCGCTGGTGATAAGTATATCCTTCCCATCTTCAGACGAGGCCTTCTTCGCGCGTGGCTTTTGAAGGAGGTTGTAACCCTGGGGAAACTCCATGCTAGAATTACGAAAAGCCTTCTCTAATTTTAATTCAAAGTCTGTTGGTTTGGATCAGGGTTCTCTAACCCAAGTATGACTTCGATGCAAACTTTTGAATCTGAACGTATTTCTGAAGCTCTTTAGGTGTCTCAAAATATGTATTCTCTCCTATGATTTCTTTTTTACCCCACGACCTACTATTCAATTTGTCACCATGAGAAACTTTATACCTTTGAAAATATAGACCGAATCCCGTACTTGAAGTGTAATCATCCAACACGCGAGGAAGATCATAATTCTTTGATTGTTCAAACAAACTAAGTGTAATCATATCTGACTTTTGAGTCTCAAGGAGCCACTGTTTGTAAGCGGGCCATATGCGTCCATCCGAACCTTTGCCGACAGATGTCTCTCTAAACTCAGATAATTCGTGTCATCCAGCTCCAGCTCCTCCAATTCCTTCCGACGGACCTTGATAATTACACCAATTTCTTCAGGACAGGCATTATAAAAACTGCACTTGCAATATCATTCGTTTCGGCGAGGCTTATGCCTGGTTGATTCCAACATTCATCGTATTCCTTCTCGCGAGCTTCACCAAGACGTGAGAACCATGTGCTGCATTTTCCTCCATAGATGCAGTAGCACCGGAAGGATGAGGCCTCGCAGACGTCGTAGATTATGTCATCATCGTCATCATCGTCATCATCGTCATCATCGTCATCATCGTCATCATCGTCATCATCGTCATCATCGTCCTCATCGTCCTCATCGTCCTCATCGTCATCATCGTCATCATCGTCATCATCGTCCTCATCGTCCTCATTGTCCTCATCTTGGCTGCCGGAAATTCTTCTACTTCTGTTATTCTTGTCCTGCTCGTCTTCATCAGCTATTGCTGTCTCTGAAAGGTTCCACTTGTTCAAGTAGCAAAGGGTACGTATGGCATCATCCCGCTTGGCCGACTCTGTAGACATGAGCTATCCCTGGTCTTCGACCTGATCCAAGAGGAGATCGCGTCCCATAGTTATTTGTTTTGCTTCTTTGGCTGTTACCCAAGTACTTGTACAGTAGTACTGCCGGTATGTTTCTACTCGTAATGATCCAAATGCCTCTTTTTTTACCATCTTATTACTTGGGCGCGAAAACTTTCAATGACATAAATAAAAATTATGAGAATAAATTAGCTACACGTTCGTAGGATGAATGACGACCATGACGTCCCACCACCGACCATACACCAACCAACCAGGAGGTAGGAGGGAAGAACAAATCATCAGCACAAACCAGCTCATACTAGCTTATCAATACTGTACATCCAGAAATAAGAACCGAAAACAATGAAAAAAACGCAAACGCATTTGCACTTTGCACAACTACACGATGCCGTTATATTATAAAGAAAAGAGAATGGATTCACCAAGATCAAGAATACGGTATTCCCGACTGATAGTTATATCCGTCGGCATCTCAATAATAACAAGGCAAGAAATTTATGGGTTTACGAGCTCACACATCAAAAGAAAACTTCCAACTACGTGTAGTTCTTCTTCGTTACATGTCATTGAAAAACAAAAGCCCCGATTCAATTTCTTTGGAAGCCGTGCGAATACAAATGATCATACCATTGATAATGAGGATGAGCACAAGAGTCGACAACAGTCTCGTCATCGTGCCAAAAAAACAATGTTCAAGAAGAATATACCGGAAGTGGAACAAAATGGCGCTATGGAAGAAATGCCAAAAATAATGAAGAACAGGACAGATTTTGAAATGGCAGTAATGTCTACGCTAGCAATAACCATTCCAACTGGTGTTATAGTGACACTTGCCATGAGTGGAGAAAGTTCTGAATCAATGACCGAACAAATTGGCAATTTTGGGAGGGACATTGGATCGCTATTTAGTGTAGATTCGCCCACAGATGGGGTGGTGACGGTAGCCGTGGAAGGTTTGGAGCTTATTGAAGATTCCTTTGATCAAATTTCGGAAATTTCTTTCAATGTTTTTGATGCTGCGGTACCAACGACTGCCACAGATGTTATTAGTGTTGCTCTTGGAGAAGGGATAGCTGCTGGGATAGGGGGGTTAATCACTTCTCTTGCAGGAATTGGTCTGAAAACCCAGGGGCTCTTAAAAAGTGGTTTCAGTGTTTTTGATAACTCTAATAACAGCACAGGTACAGGTACAGGTATATCGAGCAAAACTTCTGTCGATGGTTTCATTGCGGGTGCTGTTGCAGATACAGATTATTTTATTACCAGGGCAGGTCTTTCTGCGTTGGGAGTCCCTTCGTTCCTTGGAGTGATATTGGCTGCTGTACCGTCGCAATTGATTAAACTTTCTGCCAGACAACGGGAGCAGAGACAAAAAGAAGCTTTGTTTATGGACAATCTGCTGGTGGTAGAACAAAATAGAAAGAAGGGTTTCTCGTTATCGTCGTTTAGCCTCAGGCCGAAGAAGGTGGAGGATCCAACCTTCGACGATCTCATAGAGCAACGTCCAGCAGAAGTCACTCCCGGTTTGGCCAATCAAGTTGATTTCGTCGAAATCTTTCAAGATATCACAAAATGGCTTGAGTATGATGTGCTGATTCAAAATTTTGATGGCACGGTGACTTTGCAAGGCGTGCCAGTATCATCCGGAGTAACGAGCGCAGTTTTTGGATTTTTAGCAGCTCTATCATCGCAATTATGGGCCGATGTGATTTATCGCAACTTCGATTATGGTCTGGAATCCAATAGAGAAGCAGCAAAGGCGAGGTCCTTGGACGACACGTTGACACTCTACTCACTTCGATGTTTAAGTGCAGCAACCCTGTTTGGGGTGTACGAATCTGTTAGGTTGCCCATTAGCACCCTCATTGTGGGTCTACTGTCAGGCGGCGTCGATAGTTGTGTGGGGAGCCAAGATTACAATTTATGTATCGAAACGTTTGTAGTTGATAATCCGGCGCAGGCGACTTCTGAGGGTGAGGCCCGTGCATTTTTAGTTGCAGCTGTTAACATTTTGGAGAGGTTGAATGACTTCAGCTCGTCCAGCTCTATGAATGTTGATGACTTGCCTGAATTGATCAGAAGCTTGGCTGTGCAGTTGGCTAGCATGCTTCATTGAATTGTGTCGTTGGAATACACGTAGCGTCATCATGAATGAATGATTGATGGAACTTTTTGCGTTTGACCCAACGACACATTTAATTTAAATAAATTGTAAATAGTTACTCATGTGTACAGGCAATTTTATTCAATTATCGTTTGCATTGTGTGCATGTACTGTAATTTCAATGGGTCTTCAATGAGAAGTTAGTGGCAGACGATCATCCATTGAAACAATGCAGTTTATTTCGCAGTGAGCTGTGATGTAGAGGTTACACCCTTGGTTACACGTACCCGGTACCTCGAAAAGTGAGCATTTATCCAAAGGTTATCAAGTCGTTATTTAGATTCGATTTATAATTCAATCAAGACTCACTCGACTCAATACAACAGACAACAGACAACATCAAGACCAACGCTCCTTATTCCTTATTGTATCTTTCATGCGATCGCACCATTGCTTAATAACCCACATCGTATTTATTGTTATAGAAAAGGATATCTGAATTTGAAATGATTTGGCAGAAGGGGAACAAGTCGTCAAAAATGGCCGTACGAGCATATGCTAATTTGCTACAACAGCATCTCGATATAATCGTTACTCCCGTAGACTTCTACTATGCAGGATGGTATGGGCCCGTTGATAAGACGCCTTGCTCTCTCATTACAGTGGAACCATTTTGCCCCGGGGGCTCAAGGCGTTTGGTTTTGAATGCAAGACATCCTCTCATTATTGCGATCGCCACGACTGCCATGTCAAGGAATGCAGAGAAGCATCAGATCGCAATTGCAATGGGCGAAGCAATGGTTTGGACGGGTTCCTGGCCTTTGCCTGGGCTAGATGTTTCTCTACCCTCAGGTCAAATCTATTGGAAAAATGCAAAAGGTTTGATTTGTGGACAGTATGTCAATATGATTCCTCCAATCAGACATGAAGAAGTTTATGTTGATAATTCTGACTTTGTATCTATCGCAATCTGGCCAAAGGGGCAGTATGCAATTGTATTGAAAACCAACAAGTCTGAACCATCTATCGTGGATAAAATTCACGTCACATTTGGAGACAAGTGGCAAAGACGAGATGAACTTCTTTTGGATGAATGGAAAACGTTGATGAAGCAAAATACTGTTCCCCGGCAGTCATGTGTGTACATTCCTAATCGAGAAGCAAATGGTTCCCAAAAGTTTGGAATGGCTACATATTCCCCATCCCTTCCAATTCTAGCCCTGGCTCATTTTCTGCAAAAGCCGGCAAATGAGAAGAAGTCAGGGAGCACAGAGGCTTCAAATTCCGAATTTCTACATACAGATAGAGCTACATCATTGGGTAAAGCGTCCGCTATTTTGTTGTCGTGTGATAGGTTGTTTTGCCTCAGTTTATTTTTCAACGTGCCACTGATTGATCGCACAAGAACTCTGCTTAGTTCTATCCGTGTGAAACATGTGGTCAGACCCACTCCGTCGGCTGAGGAGGTCACACGGTACCGTGATGAAGCACCTACAGATGCTTACGAATCTTTGGAAAAAGCCATGTTGCAAAGAGCTGACGCTATCTGGTTACAAGCGAATGGTGGCCGTGTGATTGTGTGCTGGTCGGGCGGAATTGATTCGACGGCTCTATTGGTGTGCCTTCTTCGTACACAGTTGGCAATACAGAGTGATAATAGGATCAACGGCAGCCAACTATCAGTCGTTTGCGATGAAGAATCAATTGCTGAGAATCCTTCTTTCTATGAAAAGCATTTACTTTCAAAAGTGCCTATAGTCCATCGCAATGGTCGCACTGTTTCAGAAATTGCGGCAAAGTTTCCTGGTGCTTTCATTTTGACTGGGGAGCTTGGAGACCAGATTTTTGGGAGTGACAAATGTAAAAGTGCTTTTCCCACTCCCCGTCCCTCTGAGCTGAGTCCTGAGGAAGAAAAAATCTTGATTGATTCGGGTGCTTTGGAAAGCGACGAAGGAGCAGTCAAGGTTGCATTAAATCAGCCATGGGAAGAGTCTTTGCTCCAACTGTTAAAAGCAAGAGGACTTTTGGCTGGAGAAGTTTGTGATTGGCAACAATGGATAGCACCCCAGGTATCAAAGGCTCCATTTCCCATTAAAAGTCTTTACGACATGCTTTGGTGGCTGAACTTCTCGTGTAAATGGCAAAATGTAACATTACGATGCCTTCATGACGGTGGTGAATATAAACCAAAGGATGGACTCACAGGGTCCATTGTCCATTTCTATGATGACAGGCAATTAGAATGTTGGGCATGCGTCCAGGAATTTCATGAGACAAAGTTTCCTGATCTCGGAAATTGGAAAACATACAAAGAACCATTGAAGAAGATCATATTTTCTTATCATGCAGACGAAGAATATTACCGTAACAAAGAGAAAGTTGGATCTTTAAACTTTGAATTGACTGACACGCAACAGAAACTTATTGATTCATGTGCAGGGCTAGTGGTGAATTCGAAGGGTATGCTTGAGAGATTTAGTTGGGGGTCGGGCAGTGTCACAGATTGCCGATTGGACAGCATTGGAGTTGGTTTAGAATACTTTCTTGACCCGTGGATCCTGGATCAAGTGGATTCGACACCATCTTTTGTTGAAAGAGTTATTGCTGTGAACCCTTGGGACGCCGACGTCAATTACACGTCCCCCTTTACTGCTGCGCCATGTTTTGTTGAGGAAGACGAGAGAAAGCATCGCAATTTGAATCCTATTACACTTATCACATTGGAAGCAAAATGTTCTTCTCTGCTACCTCCAGATCTGATTCGTGGTAAAACCGTTTTAGATCTTGGTGCATGTCTCGGGGCAATGTGTCATTGGTCTTTATATCACGGGGCCAGTAAAGCTGTCGGGGTGGAACCTCAGAAGGACTTCTGTCAAAGAATGGAAAAATATCTTGCGAGCGCAGAAGCCGCGTGGCCTGAACCCCAGAGCTCTCTTAAACGATACGAAGTCATATGTGCCGATGCTCGAGCGTACCTATCTAAATGCGAGGATCAGTCCTTCGATGTGGTTGTTGCTGCAGGTGTTCTCCATTGTTTCCAGGATCCCATAAGTATTTTATTGGAAATAGCTCGAGTATCCAAGGAGGCAATAGTCATCGAGTCCGTGCATCCTATTTTTTATCGTAAGGGGCTGTCTTCAGAGCCAAATTCTTTTTCAGGTTCAACACTTGAACTCAACCCATCGGCAGCTGTTAACAAAGCAGGTCGTAATGCTTCCTTTGCGGGGCTTTCTGTAGTACCAACGAAAGATTTGATGAAAAACTTATTTACGGCTGTTGGGTTTTCAGTCTCGTCTGTTGCCTTGGCACCACATCCGACGAGAAATGTAGACGTTTTGGTGTACACTGGTAGTAGGTTTTATGATTCCACTCCAGTAAGATTTTTCTTGAGATGCCAAAGAAGATCAGGTAAATCAATGAAGCTGATATCCTTGGAGGATGTTATTGAAAAGGGGGAAGGGAATGAGCATTTGTGGAAAGACGCGATCGCGAATGAGTGGACAAGATTTCGCCCAGAACAGAGTGCAGTTGTACCAGATCAGATCAAAGAATCAGAAAAAAAATCTTCCATTCATCTATCAAATGTATCCAAAGTCTGGAACAAGGTTTTTCGCCAAGAAGAGAGTGCAATTGTACCCAGTCAGAGCAAAGAATGTGCCCAGCAAGAGAGGGCCTCGAATGATAATTCTTCAATTCATCCATCAAAGGCATTCAAAGCTTGGTACAATATTGAATCCAAGGCCAATGGTGTAATGTTCGATGCATCCAGTGATGAGTACCCTTACTCAATTAAAGCTTGGGGGCATCTGTCCGAGAAAACAACATTAAGTTTTCAGGACTCTAGAACCACCATCTATGGCTACGTCTTTTCAGGGGAGACCACTCTTATAAGAAAAAGACACAATTCCAAGCCTCTGAAGTCCAGTATTATAGAAGGGATGTTTTTCTGTTGTCCCGGAAAGTTGAAAATTGAGGGAGGAAGTGGGTTCGTGGTTTCAGTAAAGATGAGAACGGCCAAAAGAAACTGCGGCATCTTCATGGTTGCAGGACCTCTTGAGGCAGATGCTGCTGGAGAACTTACAGGGATGTTACCATACATTGATGGTTGTTCTGACACTGTTTTGATCCATCCCCAAGTAAGAGGAGAACCATGCCTGAACCATTTACATTTCCCCCCGCATATCAATCAAACGCAGCATACCCATCCATCTGGTCGGGCAGGAATGGTGATCCACGGAGAAGGCCATTGCGTCGTTGTCGATCCTGTCACAAAAGAAATCACAAAAACGCCATTAAAAGCAGGGATGGTGTTTGTGATCCCCACTGATAGCCCACATGCTTTTGAGACCGGAACCCAAACCCTCGATGTTGTCGCATTCCATCCCGACTCTGACTATGGACCAATCGCCACAGACCATCCCATGGTAAATCGGACAATCGTCAATGGAATCTCTGCGTCTCTCATTCCATCAATACAGACTAAATTCTCTTAAAATAATGCCTTGATGGTCTCAGCAGTCGTCGTGTCAATGACATCATTGCTTTGTATCGTTTTGCACATTGCCGACACGGTTTATGTTTTTGAATGCATCTTCGTACGTGTGTAGAGAGTCTCATCGTTAAAAACATTATTGCTGTTCTGCGCATCGTTCGTTGTAGATTATAAACATGGTCGTGATAAAATAACACATGAGCAATCCTGCGCTCAATGAGTAACTAACTTCTTTGATCGATATAGCTCAGCATTTGTCCGCCCTCGGATTTTTTCTAAGTTGGTCTTCTGAAGAATAATAAGGCGTTGGCACGTTTAGAGAGGTGTTTCCTTTTTTAAATGAAGTAAAGGCCTTACTCCAAGTTAACTCCAAGCCTACTCCATTTTATAAGAGTAGGAGGCTTAATCTCGCACCTCGCACACGTCCTCTCACACACACAAATCTATCATTGCTTTACTCACTCACAGACATTAAAGCAACACCATGGCTGACAACAAAAGATCAATCAAAGATCTCGCAGACGCCTGCGAGAAGCAGATTCTTGCTTTCATCCTACACTAGTGACGGAAGCTGAGAAAGAAAACTGGCCCGATAAAGAAGCGGCAGAGAACATGAAGTGCATGGTTAAAACACACAAAGTCAAGAGGCATCCAATTACGCAACCTAATAGAGACGTTTCTCTAACGCAGAGTGAGGTCGACAACTTCGAGAACGAGTTAGAAATTGCCGAGGAGGACGCGGTCATGAAAATTCAGAAGGCTAACGCTGAGGCGGCTAAGATTGAACGTCTAAAGGTTGAGTTTGATCAAAACCTGGCTGTGTTCAAGGTGACCTGCACAGAAGCAGATGTAGCGAAGAACAATGTGATCTTTATCGAAAATTGTCTCATAGATACAAAAGATCAAGTCGAGAAGAAGCGAGTACATACTAATAAAGACAGCGTTCCTTGGCCGATGTAAAATATTCTCTTTGTCGCAGCATGTGTACACGACACGTGTGTACACTTTACTAATATCAAAATGTATGTTTATCATTTTTAAATAAAGAATCTCATTTTACCATTGTCATCTCTCTTTATGGAGAGTGCCTTGCTTTAGCAATGCATCGGCGAAACGTAGGCCTTCATCATCTGGCGCCATATCTCCAGATGCCATCCTAGCAAGTTCTTCGCGACGTGCTGATCCTACAACGTGTTTCGCCAATACTTCAACTCTGCCATCAAGGTCTGTATTCATTGGAAGCTTCTGTATGACCACGTGATGATCTGCCACTGCAGCAACAGAAGCACTATGCGTAATACTTATTATTTGTCCTCTCTGAGTAGATCCTGAGTCACTCACTATGGCACTTGAGCTTCGCGTTTGATCTGAGAGCAGTTTAGCCAATGATACAACAGCTCTTCCTCCAACATGAGCATCAATTTCATCGTAAACAACAGCCACAGGTGCAATCATGTTGGAAGATATTGTAGTCAATGATATTTTGTTACAGCATGCGCCGATGGATCCAGGTAAATCAGTTTCTATGGCTAGAAGTATTCTTGCTTTTTCACCTGAACTTCCAACAACATCGAGGTTCCCCCCTCTCTCGTCATCTTTTTCATCACCACCGTGTTTGCGCGGAATTGAGCCATTAATTGTGTTGATTTGTCTATGTAACAGCAAGAAGTCGATGGTGTCTACACCAAGAATTGAATTCTCTGAAAAAGCTGCAGAATCGTTGCATTGGTATGATCCCGCTCGTAAATTCACTTCAAATGTCGAGCCTTCCATTCCAAGGCTTTTGATTCGATCGGATACTGATAGTGATAACTTCGAAGCTAGAGCGAGTCTTTCATTTGATAAATCTATGCATGCTTCTACAAACTCTTTCAAAGCTTCCTCTTCCATGGCGTTCGCTTTAGGAAGCTCTAATTTTGCTTCGACATTGCCATCCAACTCTTGCCCCAATGATCGTTGCAATGACGGCAATGAGAAGGTATTGATACCGTGTTTTCGAGACAGCATTCCCCAGTCAGCAATAATCTCGTCAATGTCTTCAACTGAGAAATGAATGCTTTGTCGAGCTTTTGTTAGTGTTGATACCAAGCCATTTGGATCGTCTTCCATGAATTTGGTACATTCGTTCAATGCATCTTCTAGTTGGTTCAGTAAATCATGCGATTTCTCCGCCGCTTTCGCAATTTCGCTGCTGTCGTCCTCTGCAGACACATCAAATAGATGATTTCTGCTCTTTTCGAGCGCATATGCTACGGATTCCGCTGATGACAAAGATGCTAAGAGATCACAAGATGCCTGTGCAGTAATCAGTTGATCGTCAAGTTTCTTCACGCCATCTCTCAAATCCAGAATGGCTGAATAGTAAGAATCACTGATTGACACCGTTTCATAATTTGTTTTGGAATCTTGGGTCCATGAACAATCCGCAAACCGTCTCAAAACCCCCGCGAATGAGTTGTTGTCGGTTGGCGATTCTTCTTCTTCGTCCAGTACGTCCTCGTCTTTCAATAGCGAAGCTGTTCCCCCCGAAGACAAAATCGAATCTTGAAACGAAAGTATCCTATTCTCAAATTCATCTATTTCGTCTATCCAGTGCTGAAGTAATTCTATATTTTCACTGTCCGTCGCTGAAGAAAACGATAATGGCAACACTCTATTTGCTAATTCCTCCTCTATCCTCTCACGATTGTGTCTTTGTGTCCTATATTCTTTCTTTGCCTCCCTTGCCCTAGATAATACAACAGAATCTACTCCAGCGTCAAGAATATCCATGCGAGCTTTTGGTTTAGACAAAGCTCCAGCTGCCTTTGGGGCATCCACAATGGCAATAAGTGGAGTAACTAATATTTTCAATGCTTTCAGAGTACACAATTGACCATTCACTTTACAGATGGATTTCAGCTGTTTGCTTTTGGATTTTGTTTCACTTTCAACAATCATTCGAGTCAGTTGCAATATTGCCATGTCGTCCTCTATGGTGTCACTGATTAAGTCTGGATTGAGACCAGCTTCTTCCATCAACTTTAGCGAAAGTGATAGATGAGGTTCAGTCAATTTTATGACTTTATGGAGAAAGGATCGACCAGCAGGAAGAAGGAGATTAATTTTCCAGAAAACGCAATGAATTTGACCATAAACAGCTTGAATGAAATATATACTCACTGACTTTGATGACAGCATAGGTTGCATCGTCGGCAGAAGGAAGGATTGTCGGGGAAGCCTTGCATCCCATCAGATATTCAACAACTTTGGCAATAAGCAGACTCTTTCCACTTCCAGTTTCACCAGTGATGGCCACTAGATTTGCTTCCTTTCCAAGATTTATAACAATATCCTCCTGCCCCTGATCTCGATTCCCGTTGATCATTCCGCCAAAATTTCGGCATCTAATGCTTTCAATGTGCGAGTGCAGTGATTGAGTTCTTGCATATCTACTATCGCACTCTCCTGATCGCGTGCTGGAGCGAACATTACTCCTTTTTATTTGACCATGAGGTGAAAATGATTGTACGGCTAAAGGATATTTTGTTATGAAGATTAGAAAGATGGATAGTAAAGAAGTTCGCCGAGGCATTGCGTTGTTGCGTTCGTATTTATGAAATCATTTTATGGACTTCTGGCTTCGGCGATTGGCGATCCTGACATCTTCAATCTCTCCTGATCTGAGTACGTGCATCCCCCCCCCTCCCCCAAACAGATGGGGGGTGCTAAAGTCATCCATTTTTATCCTAAATCCGAACTCGTCGATGAGAGAGGCTGGAGGCTTGCTAGCTGGCGACTGGAAGAATCGCCAGGAAAGTGAATTTCAAGAATGTGTGCGTATTGCGTATCTGAACCGCGGGTACGCTACGGTAGGGTATGTTCATAACTCATAACTCATAACATCGCATCTCAATCTTTGAATTTCCGGAATCTTATCATAAAATCTAAATCTTGCCCTTCTTAACCATGAGCGATAAACTAGCAAACACAGTAGGCGATAAAACCCTTGATGTCGTCGTCGTCGGATGTGGAATGCCTAAGCGTGGAATGGGATGGTATCATCTCACGCAACTTTTGGACATGCCCAACTCCAATGTTGTTGCCGTCGTCGAACCCTTCTTCTTGAACAGCACTCTTTGTCCCAATCCTCCTGAAGCCTTCACAGCTTTGGTAGATCAACTGGAGGCTGCGGGAGTTACTTGCGCCGACTCCATCACCAAATTGTCAAAATTCACACAAGATACCATGTGTCTAATTGCGGGCCGCACCGCTGATAATCCCAAACTATTCAGAGAATGTGTCGAACAGGGAGCCAAGGCAATCTACCTCGAGAAACCAGGTGCTCCTTCAGTAGACGAATTGCAGCAAATGAGCGATCTTGCAGATTCCAATGGCGTCAAGGTTTACCTCGGATACAATAAGAATGTCACCCCATACGTACAAAAGGCATTAGAATTGTCCAAGACGATTGAGAATTCTCATGTCACTTTCTGCCATAATAACTCATACAAGACCAATGAGTTGAATGAATGTTTTGCTAGAAATTCAGAGGGTATGCTAAAGGTTAGTTCTGCGAGTACAATACGTGTAGCTATTGATCCTGATTTTATTTTGAAGCGCACCCGCACCGATTTCTAACGCTTTCCAAAACTTCCTGTATTGAAATAAATACCAACTAAAGAATATGGCTATTCATGAGTTGGCTCTTCTCGTCTCCTTCTTTGGAGTTACAGTTGACACCGTGAAGAAATTCAACCTAAACACACACAAACTCTTTACAGAAAAACTAACTGTTTGGGCTCCAGGTACAGTTGTCCCAAATGATAAATATGTTTCCGACTTTTCTAGAATTGGGTTTGCTGTAACCACCAAAGCTGGTGTCAGTGTAAGTGTCATGGCAGATAGATGTGGTGGTAATGTCAGTTTTGCTTCGGTCAAGAATGGCACAGGAATTGAAGTGGAGAAGTTTGAATTTCCTGACGCCGAGACGCAGAAAAAGGTAGAGACTCAATGTGCAGAGGATCCCGAGATGATGCCTTATTTCTTTGTGCAATCGGACGATTACCTTGTCTTGAAGAATCGTGTGGTAAACAGTCTTTTGGAGGGAAAGTCTCCTGAGAGTGTAGCAACAATTAAAATCGCTATTGACGCGTTGAAGTTGGCTGAATATTTTACAGAGGAGGCTGGGAAAATTCTCGAAAAGTGAACGTGAAGCTTGTACACTATATACTGTACACTTTTTAGCTGGAAAGGATTTTTCCGCATCTTATTTGTTACGCACCGTATCTCTTCAAACCATTGAACTTAGCAATAATAATAAAATTAAGGTCGTACAGTAATTGATTGCCGCAATAAAAGACGTTTAGTTCC
>Ga0115005_10001872_pt1 | contig 16823 bp, 14 predicted proteins | sample ArcOceMetagenome_FD_87163 | JGI IMG/M metagenome (GOLD analysis project Ga0115005, IMG submission 87163) | Marine eukaryotic phytoplankton communities from Arctic Ocean - Arctic Ocean - Greenland ARC118M Metagenome | ecosystem: Environmental > Aquatic > Marine > Oceanic | place: Arctic Ocean... | reverse complement strand
GGTATCGATGTCATCTCTATAGTCTTGCTGATGGCTATCATGAATGTCTTCTTCTACAAGATGGGCTGGAGATTGTGTTGTCAATAAGCTGAGAGCGCTAGCTGGTGCGATGTATGAATGGCTGTACTTGTTCATCATGTTGGTTCTTAGATTGTGTACAGTTGTTTCGGTTGGAAATGTTTCTTTTATGTTTTTTATGACTTCCCTGGAATTCGTTTGTGCTATCGCAAATTTACTAATGTGAGGAGATTTCAGATTGGGGCGTTGAAGTTTCAATAAAAACGGTCAACTGCTCGTCACCAGGTCTGGAAATTGAAAGAATTAGACGATTCCCACGTTGGACTGGCGAGCACAGAGAAATTTAGATTGTGCCAAAAAACGAGAAAACAGATTTTTCGGAAGTTGAAAAGTTGTGAGTCTTAAATTTTGACCACCCCAAACTCTAAACGAACAACCACAACTGATCCATGACCGGTGACCCTTCTCTTTGTGCGTTACATTCACAATTTTTATCCCAAGAACAAAAGGAACACATGTTTTGCAAGAAATACCATCTTCCCTTGATTCGTGTTTATCAGATGTGATTCAAACATCCATCGGAGTACCAGGAGCAGTGACCCATAGTTCGATCCGTACTTCTTTTGACAGGATTGTGCGGAATGATTGGTTATGATGACAATTTTGATGCATCTAAGAACAACATTTCGACAAAGTAAGATGCCCGATGCACGATCCCTCGATTCGTGCTTACCTGGTATCTGATGTGTGCGACTGATCCAATCCTACAGAATCTCATGGGCGGTAATACATGCCGAACTGATATTAGTTGAAGGAGTTATGATGACAATTTTGTGATCTCAAAGAACAAAATTTCGGCAAGTACGATGCACCATCCCTCGAACGATTCGTGCTTAGCAGATGTGACTGAATCCTCCACCAAAACATCTTTGAAGCAGCTGTGAGCTCTATGAGCTGCAATGTGATCCTTGTAGGTAGAAACGAAAGTGGGCGGAGGAACCCGGTAGGACACCACTGCTTCATTTTTTGTTTCAAGTAATGCATCTGGCAAATCATCTTCTGTTGCAGGTCGAAGATTACAGATATCTCTTAAATCATAGATAAAGACATTGTATGGAGCGTCTACAAACAGCAGGGGCACTGTTTCCTGGTATCTTTCGCCGTTGGCCGTTGCAATCTGATCAACTATAGTGTAGCGAATGTCACTAATGTTCATGTTAACACTTTCGTCAAGGGCCTCGCTGCATGTTTTACCACTGATCCAGAACTCGATTCTTGGAGCAATGCATCTCACAATGACTTCAGGAGTCATGTTACTCATATTTGCAGCAGCTGCCGCACGAGCGTCCACCGATGGATTGAAATCTCCACTATTTGGTCTTAGTGCATCGCATTGAAACAGTGAGAAAATCATAAGGGGTAGATGTTGAAGTACTTCGTGACCTTGACCAAGCAATGCATCCCTCCTAGACTGTGCCGTGCCTTTGGAGGTTACTAGGCGATCATTTAGGTAAAATGATTCATGAGAAACACCATCTCCGTAACGATTTATTCTCCCTTCCGTTTTTTTAGCTGATTCGTAGCAGCACAATAGTGTAGATAGTATGAATTCGTTTGCAAAATCTTGAATTGAATCAAGGCCACATTGTAGGCCGTGCGCTTGAAATTTATGGAAAAGGGACTGTACAGTTGTAGGCATGGTATGAGTACAAGAAAGTTGACAAATCACCAGTAATTCTTGATTCAATATGCGTGCGATGACTTACAAATGCCAATACTTCCATATCGAGAGACGAAGTGATCATTTCAACGTCATCGTCGAGATTGAGTTCATAAGTGGCAACTCGAAGTCTCCGAATTGTCAACCATTTGCCTTTATTCTTCACAACGCCTGTATAGGCAAAACACGTTTGTATTATTGGTTTGAGTTTGTATTCTCGACCGCTATCCAATGAGGCAAAGTCCTCTATTTTCCCATTTCTTGAGCAGATTTGTAGATCAAACGATATTGTATGCGAGTTATCCACCGCCCCTATCAAGTAGAGTTCATCGTCGTCCGGCGAGGAAGTAGCAGATCCAAATATTCCGTTACTGTTGTAAAAATCCCGTAGATTGTCAGAACAAAGTTTTGATTTCCTCCTTGGCCTTGCCGTTGTACCTTCCACCTTGTCCATGAGGAGAGATTGGCTTGATCTCACTCGTAACATGGAACCAAATGCAATGTTTCTATGGTGATTAAATTGTGTGTGTTAGGTGGCTGAGTGATTGTCGACCTGTCAAATTCCTGCGACCAGACTTACCTTTTCCAGGGGCATCGAGCAATGACTTCATTCGATAATAAATCGTCACAGTCTGGGCCTATTTGTGCATCAAGCGTGATGAGAAGTGGACCGCAACCTCCACTTCTATCCGATAGCAGCCGTAGCAATGGCATTCCAAAGTACTTCTCTGCATTCTCATCCACGCAGTCGTCGGTTCTCGAGAGGGCAAATACTTCAACTCCGAAAGCACTGATGGCGCAAGTAATGCCAAGATCTTGATAATATTCATCAACGTGCATGAACTTTGTTGGGGGCAATTCAAAACTTTTGCTTCCGTTCTGCATCGATATGCTTGAACCATTCACTTGGCCCGACTTTATCCCCCCAGCTTCAACATCATCTATATCATTTTCCGGGTAATCAGAAACTTCATCAGTGTCATTAGTGACAGAACCAAATCGCCTCCCAACCTCAGCGCAAGCGCCACCGAAACCGCCTCTACCCGGTCTGCCATTCTTGCCAAAAACAGGCTCATTGCCGATTTCTTCAGGAGCCTTTGACAAGAAGCACATTATCTTGCCTCCTGCGTATATGAATTTCTCGTGGGGAGACAATGCCACTGAAGATCCATCATTATTGTTTACTTTTTGCATTTCCCCAGGATGATATGCAACCTCTTCCATAAACTCCAGAAAATATTGCAGTGTACTTCCAAGGTACACTCCACTATCTCCTCGTGCGTGTTCCCTTTGACACGCTTGTTTCATTAAAATGGCAGAATCTGCCAATTCTCGTAATGCATTCTCAACATACGATCTTCCAATTCCATCCAGAGGAGCAAAGATCTGTTCAGCTGTCATTAGATCCACTAAAGAGGCCACACTGTATTCCTCTTCTGATTCCCACTTATGATTTTGATGATTATGATAATCCTGATTTAATTTCAATGGGCATTGGTTCACCCAAAGATGCTTTATGTGACCTCCAGGATTTGTGAAATCAAATACGCTCAATCCTCCATTAGCGGTCATTACAAAAATACCAATTCTGGATCCTTTGAATTCTTCAGTATCACAGTCAATTAAGTTTTGCAGAGTTTTGGCAATTTTCTCATAGTACTCTGTATCAGATGATGTGCCATCAATGAAAATTACGAGTAGCGGAGGGCACTGATTAGATGGTAGCGCATATATATCTTCGTTAAGACGACTTGAGGGGTTGTTGATTGACAAAAGTGGAAAAGAAAATTCCACAATTGCATCACATCTTTCCTCCTGACGAAACTTGCTGCTGTACCTCTGCCTATATTCCGCTTCTTCGTAGTATAGCTCGTCATCGTCATCTTCGCGAGGTTGGAATGATCCATTGGCTTGCATTCTTGCGTCACGCTGAGAATCAAAGTCAGCGCCATAAGTTTTTCCGCAAATGGTGCATAAGACTCTCCAGGAATCCAGGATGTGACAAGTAGGGTTTAATGGGGATCCACAGTGTGTGCATTTCGCGATAAGAGATGCCTTTGTAGGGAATGCATCACAACTACGCGATTGCTTTGCAACTTTTCGTTTTTGGTTGAAGATATCATCATTCCCCTGTGAAGTTGCAGATCGATGAGCAAATGGTGTGAGCACAAACCCAAAGGGGAGGCCGCTATCTTCAAGTGCTTCTACGCTGGATGGAGACTTGGTGGTGACCGGTCGCAAGATCGTCATTTCTCGTTTGATGCTTGTGTGTATTTTGTATTTTGTATTTTGTATTTTCTGATGGCTTCCTTGTTGTTGCTTGTTGCCTTGCATTGCCAAACAAAAAGAGTGGGGATAGGAAAGAAAGAGAGGATAACTTTAAAAATTCAAATTTGCATTTTTTCATGAGACGTAAATGGGTGTAAAAAATCAGCTTTCTCTTATAATCTTGATCATGGATTCCTTGACATCCTCGTTTAATGCAACAAAGACAGGTTTATAACTATTTCAATTGCTGCTGGTGCAGGAATTCTTGTGACACTGTACGTGTAGAATGTTGCCCAACCAGAAACTTCTGCTGGAAGTTAGTGAAATCAAGCGTTGACGTTGTAGAAGGCAGAGTTTGTGAATTTCAAATTGTAAACTGAAACTGCTAAACGATCTTCTAGCTAGAAGTAAGTTGCGATCTATCTCTCTTCCCATCATCCAGAGAGATAGAAACAAGGTGAAAAAGGTATAATGTTATAGAAGTCATTATATAATACCCGCTACAGGCAGCATGCAACATGACTCGTCAACTCTCTTTCGCTCTATCAGATCCAATTCAACCCCGTTTTGACTCTTGAGATGAAGTAATGTAACGGTGTCGTGTTTTGTGATAGCGTCGACTTCAAACGAATTATTCATATCAGTTTCGTCGCCGTTCTCACCGTCGTCATCTACATATATCCACTTCTCCTCCTGCCGTTTGCGGAAACATTGGCACAGTTGACAGAGAAATAGAGATAAGCGCCCAGTTCTTTTGTTATCTACAATTGCAATTCCCATTAGAACGCCAAAGATCAAACAAGAAATGATCGTAGCTGCAGTAGCAACCTTCGATACCTTCCTCCTGTCTTCCTCTGGGTCCGCATAATATGCATCATATAAATCGTCATCCCATGAAGCTAGGTCGTCACCGTCAGAAGGAATACAAGAGACTATTGATCCTTCCCCTTCGCAGTCGGTTTCCGCGTCGGTTCGCGATTCGTACAAATCGTTTTCGTCAAAGAGTCTCCCAGGAAACGACTTCCTATTTGGCAGTACTTTATCCAGGTCGTCGTCAGCCTCCACTCCTAGCCATTTGCTTACTCCATTCCAAACGGCTTCGAAAGGCGTGGTTGGAATCAAGCGACCTCTGCCAATGTTAAGAGGACTGTTGATTGAAAGATCTGTAGGATATTCACCTAATATCCTGCCCCCTTTCACTTGTCCTCCTAGAATAAAGCTTGACCCAGACCAACCATGATCCGTTCCTTTGCCACTGTTTGGACTTAACGTTCTGTTTATTTCCAAAGAAAATTAGGAAGCATCATTTGTGGCAACATTGAAAGTGATTACGAGTCGGTGTATTTACCTTCCAAAGTCTGATGATACTACGATTGTCACATCGTCCCACTTTCCTTGAGCCTTCATTTCTTCAACAAAAGCGTTCAAGGCATCATCCAATTCCGTGAATTCCCGATCGAGCCGCTGTAAGACATTTGCACTGGAAAAAGGGAAATGAATACAATTTGATGGTGAGACAAACATTGTGCAAGATGCAAGATAGACAGCGAGCGTGTCTTATTCGAACCAGCGAGGTAACTTACTGATGATCGTATCTGCCTGTCTCTATGTAATAGATATCTCTGTCTGTGCCCCTGCAATCATTAGAACCTGTCAGCCGAGCAACAAGTCGCAGCTGCCTTCCTAATTCGGAATTTGGAAATCTATTCCACCCAGTGACTAATGGATTAGATTTTTGAGCCCAGTACATCTGCTTATTTGCTTGGATCGTTTCGTGCTGAAAAAGAGTGAGTTTTAAAGGCTCACAAGAAAAAGGCATTTATGCCATCATCCTTCACTCGTTACTTACAAATGACGCAGACCACGTATTCGAATACATTCCACTGTTCGCCTCTACATTTCCATTGAGAACAGGTGCCAATCTTGAAACACTATTTTTTGGAGCAGACGGATTCAGCACTTGAAAACCTTCCTTGCTCCTGACGGATATCTTCTTTGTGCCACGCATTTCACCTTCGAGAGCAATGAGAGAGGTGTCAACAGAGAAAGAATTGACATTGTAGCTATTCAAATGGAGAGCATCGGATAACCGCCCAAGCGTACCAGTTCCTGTAAAGCTTCCGTGTGGATCGAGTCTTCCGATCTCTGCCTGTAATGTGTTGTGCGCAAAAAGTTGAGTTTTTGTCTCGGTGACATAATCCGCCTTTGATGCAGGTTTCGTCAAGACACCGATACCAGCAAAGAAGAGAGCATCCCCAACATTGTAAAGAGTTTGCAACGTGGAAAGTTTCGGATGAAGACCAAATTTTTTGCATTGCTGAAGTGAAGTAGACGAGTCAATTTTTAGAAGGTCCCTCTTTGCAATCGCCACAGAACCTCTTTCATCTCTGTACTGTTTATTGAGATCTACATAAATCATCAGGGATAAGATGTTACAATTGAAGTTTGGGCATAAACAACCGCACAGGCGCAAAACTTACTGTTTCCGTTGCATTGGGAATGGGGCACAAGTAAATTAAACGAGTCACATCCACCTTTAAGGAGCAAGTGGATGACAGTCTTATGTCTTTTGCATGTCTTCAGTCTACTCGGGGGTTTTGGTCTAGAAGAACCATCATTTTTTGAAATGCCTGTTGCATGAAATTCGGGAGAAGTGATCACAAGTTGCCTAGCTACTCTCAACGCTGCGTCGTCATTGTTTTCTTTTGTGTAGAGATTTTTAATAATTTGCCGATTTGCCTCGCTCATTCTTCCACTTGTCAAGATTGTGGCTAGATCGTCGATTAGTCCAGCCTTGGCATCAATCGTAGACACCAGTCGACCTTGTGTATTCAGGTCACTAGTATCTTCAAGCTCCTTTTTGTTGCAGTAGCCACCACCAAAACCGCCATAGCAAGAGGATAGCCCAAACTTTATCATAGATATCATTCCATTTATTGTTCCGATGGCATGGGGTAGTAACATCGCCTCGGGAGAAACTAATATCTCACCCGGCGGAGAATACTCAGGGAGAAAGAAGCTGAAAACAGAAGGCATATCATGCATTCCTTCTCCAATCGAAGTTTGTAACCCAGAAAGGGAAGTGAATTGTCCGTTAGTTTGTTGGTAATTCAAATTTCTCATAATTGCGATCACCTTTATCAAAGGTTCACGAAGAGATCCATGTGAAGGATCTGCATCCAATACCACGGATCTGCTTTCTCTATCCAGGAGAATAGCCGCAACGGTTGCTGCTAGGTCCCCATACTTTCCTGTTCCAACTGACGGCATGCTATCTAATTTCCCGCTTTTGAAAGCATTCGAAACCCTCTCGACAAAATCTGGCGATGGATTGGAAATGCCAAATCTTTGGATAAACCTCAGAGCAAGAAAGGGTGCTGTGTTGCTGTGGTAAAAGTAGTGATCTAAAGCAGCCTCGGTTTCGTATTGAGCATCTCGTACTTCGGGAATGGCATTATAGAATGATGGGGTATTGCGGAATTGGAAGTTACTACCAATCTTCACAACAGATTCCGTGTTCATCAAATATAAAACCCGACCATATTCATCGGTTACTTCGAACATCGTTTCCTTGCCAAATGGATATTGACTGTCAGCAATGTGTAGAATGGCATCGATGAATGTTTCGCTTGAATCATAATCCCTCATCCAAGGATCTACCCCGCCAATACGAAGCCTGGATAGAATTTCGTTTCGTGATGGCATTGCCTGGAAAACACGTGTGCTTTCAACGTTTACTTCGCATCGACAATATGCACCTATTTGCTCGCAAGGTCCGTTTTCACAATCGTTCCCGAGAGTGGGGAAGTACTTGCCATTTCCCCATTGTACACCGAAGAAAGTAAGAGAATGGTAGTCCAACTCAGTATCACCGGGGTGCCTCTCAATGGCAACTTTACCTTGCTCATCGACTATCACAAATACTTTGCAATCCACAGAAGACCACAAATAACCGGCATAGTTGCAACACGTACCACAATTTGACCACAAAACTGAGCTGTATTCGCAAATGTCTTTGCCGTATTGATTACATCTCGTTCTTGCTTCTGAATAGGCAACCCTTTCACCTGTAAATGCACATTCGCCATAAGAAGCCATAAAATTACTATCGCAACACGCAGGAGCAGCTACGGCTGAGCTTTTAGACACGCATACACTATCCTCATTTAGATTCGATCTTGATTTTGAGACCCTTTTACCGTCATCGAAAAAAGGAAAATTTACGCAGGGCGGTTTAACGAATTCATAGTAGATTCCTTCTCCAATCTCAACCACTCGTATCCCATCAAGACTGCACTCTATTCCTGTACAAGGAAGATGATAGTTGATTTCGACAATGCTTTGATAGGTGCACTTTCCTTCTAAATTTCCGCAGAGCTTTTTGGCCAGGGTTGAAGACGAAGACAATGCGATTACCTCGACAGCTGCGGTTTCGTCCCGTAGCATCAAATCCTGGTCTTCTGAAAGTTTAGTTTTCCCAAGTAGTTTCCATTTTGCTCCTTTGCGCAGGAAGGTATCAGACGGAAAGTCTTCGCAAAGTGGGTAAAAGTCTCCAATATATTTTCCATCTAACCCGAGCTTCGGAAAGTGATCTCTCCAATCTACTCGAATCTTCATTGGGTCAATACTGTTACCACCGTTATCTCTCTCCTCTACATTGCCTCTCTCACCTTGTCTGGTAAAACCTGTCCAGACACGGGCATATTCAGTGATAGCATCATTATCATAGGTATGTATTTTATCCCCTTTATCATCCAACACTGGCGTTCCATCCATGTTAAGCTTCACAAGACCTACTGAAAAAAGTTGCATGATCTCGCGTGCATAATTCTCGTCGGCATATTGAATCATGCCTTTTCTCTTCCATACATATTCGGAAGATTTCGATTCATAGTATGTCAGCATATCGCCCATCATGGGACTGTATGAAACTTCACGCAAAATATCTCTGTAGGAGCCAAAGGCATTTATAACAAAGATATCATAGTATACCATAAATGATTCAGTGTGGAAGGGGAAAACTGCAGTCGGGCTAATAACCAAAAGCTGCGACAAAGCCCTGAGGAGAACGAAGTCATGTGTTATGAAAATGGATCTTGAACCGAAATTGCATTAAAGTAAAACACTTACCAAGCCACCCTCTGTCTCAGCTGGTCGCGTGAATGTAAAGCGATCATGGTCCAAATGGTTTTTCTCTGTTGCTCATACTCATCGTTCCTCAAAACTTCAACCTCACCTTGGCTTACAAAGAACCTAGGAATAGACAATTCATGATTGGCAACTTCATTAGGGCTTCCGCAAACCAAAATGTTCTGTCCCTCGGGTTTTGGCACATATACCCCAAAATATTCTGCAACCTTTTGGCTCTTCAAAGCATAAATTGGAATGTCAGAAAATTCAAGCTCATCGCCAAGTCTTCCAATATATTGCAGCTTTTCCCTGTTTAATTCCCAGCGCTGCATCGGATGACCGCTTGGAAAGTTCATTTGGTGGCTGCCTTGCTTACCAGGCTGTTTGATGGGGTCAGCTCCACCTGGATGTGTAGAGATCCAATCAGTAAAATCGTAAACGTTATAAGTGTCCTGCCAAAAAATGCGCCGATATAGAAGTTAGTAATGGAATTTGAATTGAGATGTACCATCAAAGATCGTAAAAACTCACCGGATGGACATTTTTATAGCACTGACCGTTAACTTTTACATACAGCTCACGTTTATTTCGATCTTTCCAATGACAAGTTTCCAAATCCTGAAGATATATCTCTTTTACATTGGGGTTTTCATTTCTCCCGTGTCTTAGCAAGGATCCTATTAAACTTGATGTATTTTCTTCGACATTTTCCGCGCAGCTATTAACTTTTATCCAACTCGACCACTCACCAGGTGTACAAGGAACGGTGTTGTCATCTTCTAGACGAAGACCAGTAACTGCATATACAGGCCTCCCTGTCAATTCATAAAAAATCTTGAGAACTCCCGGAGACAATGTCAAAGTCCCCTCTAACTTCCCATAGGGTGCACATGCAATAGAACTGTCGCTGAGTTTGCAGTGTTGCTCGTTCAAGAATGTCCTTTCCACATTGGCGCACTGCGCAACACCATTCGTATTAATTACACTTTGTCCTCCGCCATCCCCCATTGGTTTCAACGTTTTATTCCCAACAAGCTTGATACCAGGTTCAAATATCATGAACTGTTTATTACTCAGTTTTGCATATACTCCTTTGTCAATCGGATATTTGATGGATCCGCATAAACCACTGTTGATGGAATTTTTCAATATCATTGTCTCGATTTGTTCTTCATTGTTGAGGTCAATAACAAAACCGTCTCTGTTCGATACATCAATATCAAGAACATAATTTGGCTGCGGAGACATCCCATAGATGCGAATAGCAGGATTCCCAATCTTGAACTTTTCGCAATTACCATTGTAATAAATTGCGAAGAGACCGTGAACCTTTTCTTCTGCCTTGCAAATTTTAAACGACTCTTCCTTGGTATGGTCAAAGTGTTTGCCACTCTCAAAATAAAGATTTCCAACAATTGTTCTGATTTCACCACCGACTGAAAGCGCATAACGGCTGCCCATCTTCTCAATCTTCACCTCCCTGAAACGATCACTAAAAGTGAAAGAATACCAGCGAAATCTCGCTCCAACCTCGCAAGGTCTGCTCTGCTCGCCCTCTCTTGAAGGATGTTCCAGTCGTGACGATGCATACCTACGATAGAATGATCGATGCGAGGATGCACTTACTTCATTTATCTGATTTTCGACCCATGTATTAAATTTCGGCATCAAGTTCGTGCCGTCATCAATACCTTCCATCATCTCATCAAGGGCTTCTTTGGTCGTACCAAACGTTGTTTGTTCCAAGAATCTAGCAGCTTCATCTCTCTTGGAAAGTTGCCAAGAAAGGCCATTGAGGTGAAATGTCTGATTCGGTATCGATGAATCCTCTGGTATAGTCACCTCGCAGAATGATCCTTCACAACTGTAGTGAAGTGATAAATAGGGCCCAGCACTTCTTTCCCACGAAATACCATTATAACTTCTTCCAATTGGAACTGATTTTGAACTTTCTGTAAGTGTGCACAGTTCCCCTTCTCTTGTATTTTCAATGCGAATCTTAGTCCCTGATTTCACTGAAATACTGCTCCCCACCGGCGGGCATTTATAAGAAGTAGTAGACGAATCTAATGATCGCATGTGTCGTCTCTTTGAACCCATAGGCGTGGCCGACACTCTGCCATGCGCAGCTGTTTCACAGCTCAAAATTAGTAATATCGCTGGCAAGTACCAAGTCATTTCAATATTGATATGGTTCCTATGGCATTTGCAGTTCAATGTTGCACCTGCCTGCAATTGGGGTCCTCGGGTTGTGTGTGTTTTTTCAGAAGTTTCTTGTGGAGGCAGTTTTACAAGACTAAAATTCGACACTTCGCACTTGTTGATACGACTCTTTGCGCGCCACACCAAGTCAAAAAATACAAAAATGAAGAAATCAGTTGCAGATCTGTAACAAAGGAACAACGAATGCCAAAATGTTACAGATAATGAAGACTCAAATTGAAAATCATTATTGTTCGCTCCCATTTCAAATGTCACATCATACTATCAAAAGAAGACTATATCGAAACTAGAAGAAGATGATGTATGATACAAGTTGTTGAAAGTATTACTTATCATCTTTCCACACCGCAATAGTCCCTTCACGATGAAGAATGCATAGAATGGATGAGATAGTTATATAGAAAAGAAATCATATCAGTAGGTAAAACAGTGACATGCCTCAACAAATTTAGTTCCTGCCATTCGTTGTATTTGACGACTTTATATAGCTTTAAATTGGAACAGCGTTTAACGCATTAATAGAAAATAGTTCGAAACGATTTAACATTGAATTGCACTTCATAGATAATTGCATGTCAAGTTTACAATGTTTGGTATTTTGGTTTTTATTTGTATACTACTGCGAGTAAGCATTCATAATGATGTCATTATTTCAGTTTCCTAATTCCAATTCTTTTATTCTCTATCGGGGCATCGCGAGCGAACAACAATTCATTTTTGCGACAAGTCCCAGCACTGGAATTCGCCCTATCTTCCTTATTCAATTATGGGAGACTCCTATGCTTTCTCCCCCTTTTGATTTTCACGGTATAATGTTCTCATGCTGCTGCACCGGTTTCCAAAAGAAAGTCAGACATAAACTCCTTTTTGAACTGCACATGCGAGCATGTGACCAAGCGATCACCTATGACGCGTTTCTTCTGTCTTTAGGTTATTATTATAACCTATGTACAATCACTCCATGCTTTGCTACTCCATAGAGAAAATCCGCAGTATCGTAACGGAGCTCTATGGATGGATGGATGGATGGATGGATGGAGAAGGAAGTCGACAAACCAACAAGACCGACACAAGACACAACCAACAATAGAAATGCAATTCCTGAACCGCGCGTTGAGCCTTGCAGTTACTTCAGCCCATCTCCGATTATCATATTCCTTTTCAACAGCTGCAGGATATCATAAATCAGCTCTCTTATCTTCTAGAAGAACATTCACATCAAGCAACACTCTACTACTTAAGATGACGATTCCTTCCGTATCAATTTCTAGTGCCTTTGATGGAGGCAACGGCAAACTAAACACAACCGAACTCGCCGGCGAACAGCTCACAGTCTTTGTTGACATCCAGAAGGATCCATACACTGAATTCGAAAAGATACACCATTTTCAGTATTTTAGTTTCAGGTCTTCCGTTAAAGACATTGACCAGCCAACTTCTGTGAAATACGTTCTTAAAAATGCCGGTGAAGCATCCTATCCAAAAGCATGGGAAGGGTCTACCACCTTCTTCTCTAATTCTCCTTCGGATCCTTCTTCTTGGCTCAGAAAATTGGATACTACATATGACGCCTCAACTGGACAGCTCTCATGGACCCACACCCACGATTCCAATGGAAGTATTTATTTTAGTTACTTTCCTCCATACTCCTACGAACGCCACCTTTCACTCATTACGAAATGCGAGTCTGCACCCAGTTCAGCAGTTGAATCATTGGGACAAACTCTTGATGGTAGAGAGATGGAATGTGTCAAGGTCGGCGAAGGAGAAAAGGTGTGTTGGATTATCCACCGTCAGCACCCAGGAGAAAACATGGCCGAGTTCTACGCGGAGGGAGTGTTGACCCGCCTTCTTGGTTTGGATTCAAAATATGCCGTTGATGGACAAGTTCGGGATGTATTGAAAATGTACACTTTCTACATTGTGCCAAATATGTGCCCTGATGGTGCGTTCCGGGGTCACCTCCGGACAAATGCTGGAGGCCAGAATTTGAATCGCGAGTGGTGTTCTTCTGGGTCCGAGGAGAATGGTGACTACTATGAGGCACCCACATTGGAGAGATCTCCGGAGGTTTATCACGTTTTGAAGAAAATGGATGAGACGGGAGTAGATGCTTTCCTGGATATTCATGGAGATGAAGAGCTTCCATTTAACTTCTTGGCAGGTTCGGAAGGTTGCCCTAACTGGAGTAAGAGATTAGAGACTTTGCATGGAGCATTCCTCGCCAAGTATTCCAAGACTAACAGTGATATGCAAATCTCAGTAGCATATGAGCCCGAGGAGAAGGGCGAAGGAAGATTGAACGTGTGTTCGAATCAAATTGCTGCCAGATACGATTGTCTTGCGGCAACTCTTGAGATGCCGTTCAAAGACCTCAATTCTAATCCAGATCCCGACCGCGGATGGAATGGTGCTAGGTCTGCAATGCTTGGATCTTCTGTGCTCGAGGCACTGGCTTATGTTGGCCCTTACTTGCGCGAAGAGGGAGACTTGACAGCGTTCAGCAAGGAAGATGCATACGTGAAACCCACTAGTGACTACAAGTCTTTGTAAGTTAGAAAATAAATTGAACTTGACTACAAACAAATGAACTCGTCTTGTGCTTTGTAATAAGGAACGTGTCTAGTTGTTACGTTATTGTACAGATAACACTGGCGCCTTTACGTGCTGCCGTATAAATGTTGACTGAAACGGATGCAATTCTCGCTTTTGCTGGCCATCATACATCCTGTATTTCTCTGGAAAATATGATTCCCAAAGACTTCCTAAATCAAATGTGTTCTCCGCTGACTACGCGAAGAACCTTTGTCTGGGCGTCTTCCCCATGGGATTCTACGCTGACCAAGCTAGCACCGAGACATGTCTGTATCCCTTTCACGTCTCCCTCGATCCCTTCCGTGGACTTCTCTACCTTCTTTTCTACTTGTTTTTTCGCCATGACATCACACTTCACCTCAGTCACTTCAGATAGTTTCCGCTTTGCAAAATTCATCAGGTCCATCAAAAACTTTTGCCCATTTCTCGGTAATTTGCATAATGGAGACGATTCGCTAAGGTCTACCTTGTAATTCCTGTGCCTTTTAGCGTCTTCAGAAACGCCCGGCGCTTGAGTTTCGGAATCCTTGCCATCCTGTTTTTTCATTTCACTCTTATTGGTTTCGCCACCTTCCTCCTTGAGCTTTGATTCGAGCTCTCCGGCGTATTTCTTTACACGTTCATATACTGCCTTCATCTCTTTCTCCGTGCTCCAGACCATCATGTATCTGTTCTCTACTGGGCATCTGCACATGTAATGGCTATGACGCAAGCAACTTACTTTTGACTTGCTACATTGGCACGCCACACACGAAAAGAAGCAAATGTGCTTGCACGAATGGCACAATCTCTTGTCATCATAATCTGCGCTTTCTTCGTCAAGTTGGTCCACTTTATTCTGTGGAAGCTTGACATGCTCAGTCACATCGCGAACTCCCTCTTCCTTCAACTTATTTCTCAGACGCATTTCTTCATCGATGACACGTTTCAATTCTTCCATCAACAATTTGCATGTGTGAAATGACTTTTGCTCTTCCAAATGGTTTGCCATGGTGAATGTTAGTCTGTCTTGAGAGAACACGGCCGGCCTGGCAAATGACCTATACCTTTCACTAGCACCTGCACCATGTGATATCCAACTGAACAATATGAAGTTAGTGCGATTGCCAATGATGCATAAATAATGACCCATATTTCATATTTGTATTACTCACTCGTGCGTAGCAAAGTTGACAGCTTCCCCGCAATTTGGCCCGGTACTAAATCCTCCATGGAAGGCCATTGGAAATGTGACAACGAATTCCCCAGGATGTTGCACTAATTTATACACGGGAACTTGTGCTGTTTCTAGCAATCGCGGTGAAAACATGGTGGTAATGTGATGAAGTAGATCGGGCACATCTCTCATTTTCATGGATAGATAAGATTTGAACACTTGCTCCAACCCCGCAGCATCTGTTTCAGTTCCGGGAACTCCGTACCATATCTTCGGTGCTCCCCAATGATGATAATTGATCGAATAAAGATAATTGTCCTCATTATGCCAGCAAAATGTTGAGAAGAGATTACCATAATACATCCAAGGAACATTAATTCCATTAATCCCAACCTTGATATATCCCAAAATGCTATCCGGGCAATTTGGGATATTGTTCAAATTCCAATAGGATTCTTTGTAAAACTCTTCAGTTCCAAACTTTGGCTCGGGCAACTTCTTCGTTTCCGGATCAATCTTTCGTGGGACCTCCGCATTTTCATCTTCGATACCTCTTCCCCTTTCAGATCTGGGGAATCCTGATCCAAACTCATGCGAATCTACATCATTTCCATATTCAACAAAATATTTTTCATGAGAAATCTCAACTAAGCTCCAATAACTCTTTTCAAGGAATTCCAACGTTGCAGACTCGGAAGGATCACCTTTCCCATCCTTGACATTTGCAGCGATCCATTCTCTGGTTTTCTCCGTTGCCATCTTTAGATAAGTAGACGAAGTATATTCCTCCCCATCACCAAAGGAAATACCCTCCTGAATACGGTGAAGGAGCTGTTCTTTGGTCTGGAACTTCTGTTCGGACTCCATATCCACCGAAAATGGGGGATTCCATCCAGCTGGTGGGACTATTTTGCATATTCCATATTGTTCAGCAATGGGACGAATTTTGTTAATGTAGTGCAAGGGATTGCCTTCAAACTCTTCGACAGTTGGAAAAAAAGTAGGACCGAGAGGAATGTTCAAGTCTTTGTCCGCATGGGAGAGCTTTGTCATCTTCTTGGAGTTCTCTATGGCCTGCTTGAGGAGGCGTTCTTCTTCGAAAGTCATGGCTGTCGCAGTGTAGTTTTGAACTGGTTTGAACCTTCGGCGTCTTGAGGGTAGGCGTGCTGACATTGCGATATTGGATATAGATTTGTGATATGGTAGCAGTTGTAGCAGATGGATCAAAGCGGAATAGTAATAGGAACGAATTATTGATTAAATACGATTGGCCAATTAATGGTTGTCAGTTTAGTAAATTTTAAGTTGTCAAGAATCCCATCCGTTACGTTGTTACTGACGATGGACGGGACTGACGGTAGAAAAACAAACTTCAAGTTGAAAGTTGAAAGAAGTTCAAACTTCAAACTCTTCGCTTTTAAAGAAAAAGGCCAGATTTTAAGCTATTTTTTACCATCCTTGTCCACTTGCTAGAATAAAATGAGCAAGTCCCGTAAGAAAAGATTTACAGTATGTAGTATCGATCGACGACTCGACGACCGACGAATGACGACGCACCTTGAGCATCAACACGATACACATTACACATTGAACACTTGGACAACTTAGTTAACTGCATTGGTACTACTCGTACATTCGTAATTTGGAAAAGCCATACACCAAAGTTCTTCAACATGTCAGATCAATATTTGGAAAGATACGCAACTCCTACAG
>Ga0115005_10001869_pt1 | contig 16840 bp, 11 predicted proteins | sample ArcOceMetagenome_FD_87163 | JGI IMG/M metagenome (GOLD analysis project Ga0115005, IMG submission 87163) | Marine eukaryotic phytoplankton communities from Arctic Ocean - Arctic Ocean - Greenland ARC118M Metagenome | ecosystem: Environmental > Aquatic > Marine > Oceanic | place: Arctic Ocean... | reverse complement strand
CATACACTGGTTCAGTTGGCAAACAGTAAAATGGGCTATACCTTTTTGCCAGAACTTGCCATCAATCAGTCTATTCTTGAGCATACCGGCTTGAAAAGCTTTCCAGCAGAAGACCAAGGTTTTAGAGAGATTGGGTTGGTATGGCGCTCAGGTACAACCCGAATGCAGCTGTTTCGCCGCATTGGTGAAATTATTTCGCCACTACTGCCTATTCCAACATTGAAGTAGTTAGCCATTGAGACGGCGTCTTAGCCTTATTAAAAGCGGTTGACCAAAAACATGGCAGCCGCTTTTTTGTTTTTCACCTGAGGGAGCCGTTACCTGAAATGCAGACGTGTTACGCTGTACCTACTCTAAAGAGGCAAAAAGGAGAGCCAAAGACTACATTTTTGGCGCAACATGCCCTAGTTCTGCCGCCCAAGTAAGCTCTGACCTTAGTAGGTTGTTTGCTGCGCTTGCGCCGAAGCTATGCAGTGCGTTGTAAGCACTATTTGATTGAATACGGCAGTAATGACAGAGCGCATAAAACAAAAGACTACAGCGGTGTTGAGAGCCGTCGCAGTGTAAATATATTTTTGCTCCCTCGCTTAGCATTTGAGATAGCTCGTGAAGATATTGATGAAGATGTACATCTTCAGTCGGAGACTCAGATGACGGATGCATGAAGGGTACCCATAGCCAGTCTATGCCCGCAGCTGTAGAATTATCGCGAATAATAGGGGCGTTTTCTTCACTGGTTTGCACCGTAGCAATATGGGTAACGCCAAGTGATTTGAGTTGCTTAAAGTCATTTTCTACAGGTTTTTTGCCCAGGCATATTTTCCCTGCACGCAAAGAAAACCATGCAATCTTAGGTGAAGTTTTGGGGCTGCCATCTTTCGTATCAAATGCTTGCATATCTGCGCTTCTAAGGGCCTGTTATCAAAATACAAAATAATAAATAGAAAAATAATGGCAGCTGCATCCGCCTATAACGAACAGGTGCCAAATTGCATGTGTGTACTTTACCTTTTTCGCTACATAAAAGCACACGCCTAAGCTAAAACACAAACCTCCTGCTACCAGTAGCCAGAGGCCCACACCCGGAAGAGCAAGGTACAACGGGTAAATAAGACCTAGCGCTATCCACCCCATCAATAAATAGGTCATGACCGACACTTTAGGAAAGCGATGTTGCGCTACTAATTTGAATGCGACTCCACCAATTGCTAGGCACCAAATAACGGCGGTCATGGTTATTCCCAATACGCCACCAATTGAAACCAACAGTAAAGGTGTGTAAGTACCTGCTATCAGTAAGTATATTGCACTGTGGTCGAACAGTTTCAGCCATCCTTTTGCTTTGTCATGTGAGATAGCGTGATAGAGGGTTGAGCTTAGAAACATTAAAATTAGTGTAGACCCGTAAATAACAGCCGTTGTTAACGCAAGAGGATTGTCGGCGCGATATACCATGAACACTAAACCGATAACTGCCGCGATAAGCCCGAGTCCGTGGGTAATGCTGTTCATCCACTCTTCCAGAACAGAATAAGCTTTTGCTGGGATACTTTTTATCTGTGTTTCTTCTTGTGTCATCACAGCTCCTTTTTTTATTTTAAAAATATGCGAACCTCTCCACCTAGTGTTTTATGTAACACCCCGTAACATGTACAGGTGAGAGCACGTACAGGTGAGAGTATAGTACTGAGACACTTACAGCGCACACGTGTTCGCTGAAGTTTTAATAATAACAGATATTGGCAGGGCTAGTGATGACAAACTAGTTACACTCTCTACAACGACTCGCGCTCTGCGCTCTCAAAGCAGCCACCTAATTTATCAAGAAGATCCCGTAAAGTGCGGCTTTCTTCAGTAGTCATACCGTCCAGCTTGCAAAGCATCTGAGCGGGGACGTCTTCGGCTAGGGCTTTCTTTTCTTCTCCCGCCTTTGTGAGCTGTACGCGCTTAACTCGCTTATCGGTTTTATCTTTGGTAATCATTAAAAAGCCTTTGTCTTCTAACTTTTTAAGTATTAGCGACATAGCGCCACCATCGATAGCGGTCTTATCAAGAAGCTCGGCAATAGTAACGTTGTCAGTTTCCCACAAGGCCATTAAGGTTACATATTGCGGGTAGGTGATATCGAGCGCTTTAAGAAGTGGCCGGTAAGCGCGAGTAAACGCGTTCGATAGCGTATAAAACCGATGACAAAGCTGATTTTCCAACTTCAATAATTCTGACATAACGCTATAACCTTTACCGATGTTGCCTTTTGACTAAGGCTAATATTTTGCATACAAAGCACTTGATCCGCAAGTTGGTTAGGTGTTAATTTACTTTGCATGCAAAATAAATTAACTCGCTAATAAGGAGAGCAACTATGCATAAGCTTCAACAAGTCGTTTATACCGGAACTGCAACCGCAACGGGCGGTCGCGAAGGAACGGCGAAATCAAGTGACGGGAACCTAGATCTTAAATTATCTACCCCGAAAGCGCTGGGCGGCGCAGGTGGAGAAGGCACAAACCCAGAACAGATGTTTGCTGCAGGCTATTCGGCGTGTTTTATTGGTGCACTGAAACACGTGGCTGCGGCGCAAAAAATAAAGTTAGCTGACGACATTAGTGTTACAGGTGATGTGTCAATTGGTCCCATTGAGCAAGGCTTTGCTATTGCGGTTAAACTGACGGTAGATTTAGGCGATATGGAGCAAGCACAAGCGCGAAGCTTGGTCGATACTGCGCATAAAGTATGTCCATACTCAAATGCAACACGCGGTAATATAGAAGTAGATATCAATTTAGCCTAATCAATTAACAGCGGTTACGCCTGCCAACGTGGGCGTAACTATCCACATTAACCGTGTTTGCTTGTTAAAGATAAAGCGTGAATTTACATAAGAACATTCACGGCAATCTTTTATTGCGTTAACGCATCACTTCTTGCAACGCTGTTTGCGCAATATCGCGCTCTTTCACTATAGCGTTTTCGAAATATAGCGCAGGTGCAACACCGCTCTTCGCATTTGATTCGCCAGCCGTAATGGGGCTTGATACACTATTACCGTATCAATAATCCTTTAGGAAGCTCTATGAGAAAATACGGACTACTGGCTACATTTATTTGTGCACCTGTTTTATTTGCGTGTAGTGATAATCAGAATGTAGACACAGCGAAGGCAGATAAAGATAAAGCCGTTAAGGTTGAATCGGGTTTAAACGCTCAAGCAGCAAATACTCAAGTAGAAAAACATGCCGATGAAGCCATCGCTTCAGGCATAGACTATCACTCTTTTGCGAACCCAAACGAAGTTCGAGTTACTCATCTAAGTTTAGATCTCACCGCAAACTTTGAGTCTAAGCAGCTAATTGGTAGCGTAACGTTAGACATTGAACGCGCAAAACCTGAAAACGACACATTGGTATTAGATACACGTGGGTTAGATATTCAACGTGTGACTGTCGATGGTGAGGATGTTCCCTTTGATATGCGAGAGACTGATCCTGATTTGGGGACGCCTCTTTCTATTACTTTACCAAGCGCTGCCAACTCATTAACAGTTGCGTATTCGACCTCACCAGAGGCCTCGGGCGTGCAGTGGTTAACGCCAGCTCAAACCGCAGGTAAAAAGCATCCGTTTTTATTTACGCAAGCGCAAGCGGTTCATGCTAGAAGCTTTATTCCGCTTCAAGACTCGCCCCAAGTTCGCGTAACGTATGACGCTACCATTAAAACACCAGAAGCCTTGTTGGCGGTAATGAGTGCATCAAACGACCCAACGACGGAACGTGACGGTGAATACGAATTTACTATGCCACAGCCAATCCCCTCTTATCTTATTGCATTGGCAATAGGTGATTTAGAGTTTAAAGCTATGGGTGAGCGCACGGGGGTCTACGCTGAGCCAGCACTACTGGAAAGTGCTGCGAAAGAATTCGAAGATACTGAAGCAATGCTTGAAGTAACAGAAGCGACCTACGGCCCTTACCAGTGGGATCGCTATGATCTGCTTATCCTGCCTCCTTCGTTCCCCTTCGGCGGTATGGAAAACCCTCGACTATCGTTTATTACGCCAACGGTTATTGCGGGTGATAAAAGCTTGGTTTCACTAATTGCCCATGAACTAGCACACAGCTGGTCTGGAAATACGGTTACTAACGCTACATGGCGCGATTTGTGGTTAAACGAGGGTTTCACGACCTATTTAACCTACCGCATTATGGAAATGATCTATGGTCATGACCGCTTTAAAAAAGAAGCAGTATTAGGTTATCAAGATTTAGAGAACGACGTTGCGGCTCTAGATGACAATGACGAAATCCTTGCGATTGACCTTCGCGGTCGTAATCCGGACGACGTGTTTTCTAATATTCCCTATGAAAAAGGCGCGCTATTCTTACGTGAAATTGAACAAAAAATTGGGCGCGAGAATTTTGATGCGTTTTTAATGCAATACTTCAAAGACTTTGCCTTTAAGAGCATCACAACCGATACCTTTATTGCTTATTTAGATAAAACCTTGTTGAAACAATATCCTAATGAGCTAGACGCTGAACGCATTCACACATGGATTTTTGAGCCTGGTATTCCAGAGGGCGCTCCACATCCTGAGTCTGATGCATTTTCTAAAATCGATGAGACCCGCAGCGCTTGGTTGTCTGGTGGAATAAAGGCTGCTGATATTGAAACAGCGCAATGGACGGTACACGAGTGGCTGTACTTCTTAAACAATATGCCTGAGTCACTCAGTGAAGCACAGCTTCTAGAGCTAGATTCAGCGTTTTCACTCACCTCTACTAAAAACAACGAAATTGCCCATAGCTGGCTAATGATTGCAGTAGAAAATAACTATCAGCCTGCGTTTGAGCGTTTGTATAGCTATTTGGTGTCGATAGGGCGAAACAAGCTGGTTAAACCCCTTTACCGCGAACTATCAAAAACGCCAGAAGGCAAGGCATTTGCTAAGCGCGCTTTTGAAGAGGCAAAACCGGGCTATCATCCACTTACCGTGAAAGCCAATGAAGGCTACGTAGAGTAAGCGACACAATCGCGCTACAAAAACATAGTTCAGTTAAATATAAGCAGCTCGAAGGAGCTGCTTTTTTTGTCTCTTTCAAAACTTCGCGCTTATTGTGCAAAATACACAAGAAGTTTTGAACGAGTGTTCAGTTAGGCGATCTGAATGAGTTTTTCCTCGTATCAATTAGTCCTTGTGCAGCAGAAGTACATTGCATCAAATAAGCTTGTTGGATGTACTTTGAAGGATTCAATTCAATAATTAAGGACTGTTTATGTATACGCAAAAAATGCACCCTACAACGACGTTTCCAGACATCAACGTAACGCTTTCTACCGGAGAGTCGGTGTCGCTTACAAGCAAAGAAGAGGGCTGCGACTGGAAAATGGTAGTCGTGTTTCGCGGCAAACATTGCCCCATATGTACAAAATATTTAAATAAGCTCGAAGATTTCAAAGGTCGTCTTCGAGAGATCAACACAGACCTCGTTGCAATAAGCGGTGACAGTAAGCAGCAGCTCGATGAACACTTAGACGAACTGTCAATTACATTTCCAATTGCCTGTGGTCTATCGCAGAGCGATATGAAAACCTTAGGCTTGTATATTTCCGAGCCCCGTTCAGAGAAAGAAACAGACCACAACTTTTCGGAGCCAGCGCTATTTGTACTGAACGAGAATAATGAGATTCATATTGCTGAAATTGCCAACGCGCCATTTGTGCGTCCAGATTTAGAGCAGCTGGTGTCGGGTCTGGAGTTTATTCGTAATCCCGACAACAATTATCCAATTCGCGGTACGTTTAAAGAGTAAGTCTGTTTATTACTATCTAAGTAATCTAGAAGGCCATCAGTGTAAGCAAAGGCCTTCTATTTTTCTGTATGAGCAAAAGTGGAATAGAGGTTTTCTAAAGTCTAATCGTCTGAATGTGAGATTGAATAGGCAATAGGCGCCATCTGTTTTTTAAAACCATCTATTGCAGCTAATGGAAGTGCAACTTGCATATCCACGCTGTTAGTGTAATCACAGCTTGCGATATTACCTTGTGCCTCTTCAACTAAGTGTCTTACAAACTGTTCGTGTTTGAAATCAAGGTTAACCAACACTGTTTCCAGCTTGACTTCTTCTCGTACTTCAAGGGCATCGATAGCTTGCTGCGCAGCTGCGGAGTAAGCCCTAACAAGGCCGCCAGCCCCTAATTTTATGCCGCCAAAATATCGTGTAACGATAACCATAATATCGCCGATATCTTTGTGTTGGAGTACATTTAATATGGGTTTTCCGGCTGTACCGCTAGGCTCGCCATCATCGGCCATTGCTGCACTAGTTGGCGAATTGGGGTTCCCAAAGACATAAGCCCAGCAATGGTGTCTGGCGTCGGGGTATTGTTGTTTAACACTGTCTAAAAGCGCCATGGCACTTTCGCGAGAATTAGCAAAGCCAGCGCAAGCAATGAATTTGCTTTTTTTAATTTCGTACAGGGTTTCAACCTGTGTAGCGGGAACGGGATAAGTCATTAGCGCATTGTAAGCGAAGACGATTTTTTTTATAAGCCTAATGAGCTAAGTCGAGCGTTTTACGTGTTACGTTTTATGTGTTACGAAGTTACGTGGTTTGTTCATAAAATATATAATCACGGCTCATCCATTGGGCTTAATTCAGCATGGAATGGTTGTTTTTTCCTTTTCCAAGAGTGATTATCTGTGCCCTATAAGAAGCAAAAAAACTCATAAGAACACTTCATGCCGTTAGAACGATTTATCCCTTTTCGCAAGTGCGACGTCGCTACGTTGTGTGAAAATTTGCTTGCGCACGAGTCAGCCAGCTTTCGTACTTTTTCGACCTTGTTAGTGAATCGTATTCATTACCAGTACCACGAGCAACTGGAAACATTGAAAAACAGTTACAGTCATTTCGACCCGAATAAAGATACTCGTGACCTGCACGTCTCAAGCGAAGCTGTGCGTAAACAAAATCAGAAAGCATTTGCGAATGGTTTTGCAAACTTATTAAACGCCGCTAATTTTGAAAAAGTCACAGATGAAGACTTAGAAGCTGCACTTAAAGAAGAATCTCTGTTTAAAGTACGCCTTGCTGTTAGTTTCGACGATTTTGAGAATGTGGTGTTTTATCGACGAGGTGAGTCAGTAAAAACTGAAACAGTGCGAACATTTTTCGGTTTACGCAAAAAGCTGGTGTCGTTTACCAATTACGACAAAGTAGCCGTGTATATCACCTTTAAAGATGAAGCCTACTTTAAACAAAAAGGGCAAAAGCCATTAACGTTTAAACCTGGTTCAACCATCGTAAAGCTTTTTCAAAACGTACCTAAAGCTGACCTAGAAATGCTGTTTCCCAACAGCGAAGTAAAAATGCGCCCGCTTGATAAGTTAATTATTAGTGCATCAGCTGCAATTGGAGGCACCGTTGTGTTAGTCACTAAATTAGGTGCGTCGCTATTACTTATGGCGTCATTTCTCGCGTTTTGGCTGGGCTTTAAAGACGACGAGGTGGAACTGACCAAGCAAAGTCTCATTACTTTTGGAATTGGCATGGGGGTATTCGGTAGCTTTATCTTTAAGGAATGGACAAAATTTAAAAATCGAAAAATACGCTTTATGAAAGCGTTGTCTGACAATCTGTACTTTAAAAATTTAGACAACAACGCAGGCGTGTTTCATACGTTAATTGATGCCGCAGAAGAAGAGGACTGCAAAGAAGCCTTGTTGGCTTACACTTTTCTACTTAGATGCAGCAAAGTCTCCGCTGAAGGCGATGCTGCATTATGTTCGGCTCAAGCAGAGCATGAAGTTGTTGCCGGTGGAATGACATTAGCGACGCTTGATAGCGTGATAGAAGCGTACTTTTTAGAAGAACTCGATTGTGCACTCGACTTCGACGTTACCGATGCCATTGATAAATTGGTGGACATGGATTTAGTTAAACGAAGCGGCGATGTTTTTATTGCTCGAGGGCTTAGTGATGCTGTTAAGACACTTGACGATTACTGGGACAATATTTATCAGCCTGTTTGATGATCGCTTAGCCTTACAAATGCCATGCATAGGTGAGAAATTTAAGCCTGCAGACATTCACGTTATTCTTAAATACTGCTTATTGTGCATATTGCACGTATTGCACAATGCATACAAACCATTGTCATAAAACCACAAAATCTCTATAGTTGCTTTAAGGTGTGTAGAGCGTCATTTACACACCATGGCAACAGCCGCATTGCACTGAATGCGCACCTCTATCTCCAATGCAACAAGCCTGGTTCACTTCTACATGAAAATATTGCATACATCTGACTGGCACTTAGGTCAGAGTTTTTTTACCAAAAGTCGTAAAAACGAACATGCTGCCTTTCTTAAATGGCTTCTTCAACAAGTAGATGTGCATCACATAGATGCGATCATTGTCGCGGGTGACGTATTTGACACGGGCACGCCGCCTAGCTATGCCAGAGAGCTCTACCATGCTTTTATCGGCGAGCTACAGGGTAAGCAGTGCACCTTGGTGGTGCTGGGGGGAAATCACGACTCGGTGTCAGTGTTAAATGAAAGCAAGGCGTTACTGAAATACTTAAATAGTCATGTGATAGCCAGTACCTATGGCGAATTAGGTGAACAAGTGATTGCACTTAATAACCGCAAGGGCCAGCCCAGTGCGGTGTTGTGTGCGGTACCTTTTATTCGCCCGCGTGACGTTCTGATAAGTGAGGCAGGACAAAGCGCCACCGACAAGCGCCAGGCACTTGGCGATGCAATAAAGCAGCACTATGTGTCGCTGTACAATGAGGCCTTATCCTTGCGCACCTCAATAGAAGAAAAACAAAGGAAAGAAGGCAGTGAACATAGCTCAGCCATTCCTATTATTGCCACTGGTCACTTAACCGCCTTGGGCGTGAGTCAATCAGAAAGTGTGCGTGATATTTACATCGGCACTCTTGAAGGCTTCGACGCCAAAGGTTTTCCACCCGCTGACTACATAGCCCTTGGGCATATTCACAGGCCACAAAAAGTGGCGAAAACAGAGCATATTCGCTATTCAGGCTCGCCCATACCGCTAAGTTTTGATGAACTGAACACGCAAAAACAAGTGGTGCTAGTATCGTTTGATTCTGAAAGTACAACACCAACCATTTCTACGCTTCCAGTACCCCGCTTCCAGGCTATGGAAGTGATAAAAGGCGACTTAAAGACGATTGAGGAAGTCATCAATAAAAGCGAAGCCACTGCTGTAGCGTCTCTCACCGATGATGACGCAAATAATTCCGTTCAGCCCCCCGTATGGCTGTGCATTGAGGTTGAAACAGAAGACTATTTAACTGATTTGCAGCAGCGTATTCAGGGCCTATTAGCGGGGAAAAATGCTGAAATTTTGCAATTAAAACGCAAGCGCAAGCGCACGGTAAAGAGCTTAACAGAAAAACAAAACGTGCAGCTTAGTGAACTGTCGGTAAATGAAGTGTTTGAAGCGCGTTTGGCATTAGAGACCATAGAAGAGAATCCAGGCAGCGAAAAGACCGAAGAATTACTGCCGGGAGTAGCAGAAAGCGACGATGTCACAGATGTTGCTGACTCAAAGGAAAACACTTCGCGCATAGACCGGATTAGACTGATGTTCAATGAAGCGGTAGAGCGTGTAAATACCAATGACGAAGATGCTGATGTGTCAGGTGAGACATCGAAAGCAAAGACTGAAGGCTATACCAGCAATAAAGTCTCATCTCAAAATGAAAGCGACGTCTCATCTGTAAGCGCGAGCGAGTCTGAGCAAGATCAAGTCAGTGCCGATAAGCGAGACCACAAAGGAAAAGGCGAATAATACAATGAGAATATTGACCTTACGCCTTAAAAACTTAAATGCCTTGAAAGGGGAGTGGAAGATAGATTTTACCCAGTCGCCGTTTATCGACAATGGCCTGTTTGCCATTACTGGCCCGACAGGGGCGGGTAAAACTACGCTGCTCGATGCTATTTGCCTAGCGCTTTATCACCAAACCCCTCGCCTGGGGCCAATTTCAACGTCTAACAACGACATCATGACCCGCGGCACGGCGGAGTGTTTGGCGGAAGTTGAGTTTGATATTAAGGGTAAAGCCTACCGCGCGTTTTGGAGTATGCGCCGCGCTAGAGGTAAAGTAGACGGTAACCTGCAAAGTGCCGATGTTGAGCTAGCTGAAGTGGGAAGCGGCAAGGTACTGGCTACCCAGGTTAGACCGAAAAGTGAAGAGATAGAGAAGCTGACCGGCCTTAATTTTGCCCGCTTTACTAAGTCTATGATGCTGTCGCAAGGGGATTTTGCTGCATTTTTAAATGCTAACGAGGCCGACCGAGCCGAGCTGCTTGAAGAGTTAACTGGCACCGAAATTTACGGGCAAATATCACAGGTAGTACATCAGCAATTTAGCGATGCTAAACAAAAGAAGAAAGAATTCGCGATAAAGTTAGAAGGCGTAACTTTGCTAAGCGACGAGCAAATTACCCAGCTTGAAGAAGAGCAAGCCGAAACCAAAGGCCAAGTCGCAGCGTTTAACCAAACACTTGCGGAACTGCAAAAGCAGCAGCAGTGGGAACATGCATTTAGCGCCAACGAGCTAGCCATTAAAGCAGCCAGTGAAGCACAGCAGGCCGCGAATAACGCCATCAATGAGGCAAAGCAAGAACTTGATCTTTTAACCCAAAGTGAGCCCGCTGAAAAACTTCGTCTGCCGTTCTTGCAGAGAAACGGGCTTCAGCAAGATGTAACACGGTACAAAGAAAAGCTTGGTGAAAAGACAACTCAGCTTCCCGATTTAAAAACGCAAAAAGCACAGCTCAGTTCGGAAGTGAGTAAAGCTGAACAAGCGCTACTTCAAGTAAAGCAGCAAAGTAGTGAGCTTGAGAAGCGCATAAACGAGCAGGTTGTTCCGCTGGATAACGAAATCGCGCAGAACACTGCCGCTCAACAAAAGGCAAACGAACATGTCACGAATTTAACGGGCTCAATAAACGCGCTAACACTAAAGCGCACAGAAATTGAAAATGCCTCGGCAGATAACAAGACAAAACTCGAAGCATTGGAAGCCTACTTAAATGAACACCATTCACTGAGCGGCATAGCTGAGTTTATCAGCGGCTGGAGTGAAACGGCCCGTTATATTGAACAAGATCAGAAGCAATTAGATGCACTGACACAAAGCGTAAAGAATGATCGTCAGGCGCTTTCATCCCAAGATGAAGCTATCGCAAAAACCAATGAAACCTTAAACACCTTAACGCAGACCTTCGATGCCAAAAACGCGCAAGTTGCCAAGTGCGAAAAGGCACTTCATGCTTTATTGGCTGACGCGCTATCTGATCCTAGTAAGGCCAGCGCTAATAGCAAAATGGGTCTTCAGCAAGAGCGCGATAATAAACTTCGCCACTGGGACAACCTAGTGCAAGCGGGACACGTTCAACAGCAATATTTAGCACTGGGTGAAGATAAGGTATCGCTGAGTGCACAGAAGGAAGACTTAGCGAAACAGTTACAGCAGCAGCAATCTGACCGCCAAGCCTTGGTTGATGCTTACAAACAAACCCGCGGTGATTTAAAAGACATTGAGGCGCTTATCGCCCTAGATGCTGAAGTGGCCCATCTTCGTGCTCAGCTAAAAAGTGGCGAACCATGCCCTGTGTGTGGGGCTAACGAGCACACCACGTCTAGCGTGGTTATTGATGTACCTGAAACTATTCAAAAGCGAGATAGCTTAAAACAACAGCTAGATAATATTGAGCTACAGGGGGCGCGAGCAAAAGAAAGCGTTACACACACCGAATTTACCCTTGCTCAGACTAATAAGCAGCTAGACCAAGCCATTGCGCAACGAGAGGCGTTGTTAGCAACGTGGCAGCAGATTTCACATGCAATGTGCGCTGATATACCGAGCTTCCAACAAGTCGACATTGATACATTGCAAAGCGTCGCTCAATTTACCGAACAGTTTAAAAAACGGCTTGATGACATTGGCGCACAGTTAACCCGCATAGAAGAATGCGAGCAAGCCCTTAATGCCGCAATTCAGAGTAAAAATGAAGCGCAACACGCGCTACAAGCCAAACAGTCAGAACTTGCGGTTACAGTGCGGCAGCGTGAAACATTGGAAAAACAAATCACCGAACGCAATGCAGAGTTAGAGAATAAAACTAACAGTGTTAACGATAGTATTGAGGCGCTCAGCAAGACGATGACGGCATACGGTGCTGAAATTCGTAATATGTCTATCGATGGAATTGCTAAATGGTTAGCCGAAAAAGTTGAAGCCCTTAAAACCTATAAACAAAATCATCAGCTGCACGGCAAACTTAAAAGCGAGCTACAAGAAGTGGATAGCACCTTGCTTGTACTCAATCGCGATATCGAAAGTGCCGACAACCAGCTGAAAGGCGTATCCCAAGAACTCTCGCAGTTAGATAGCAGCCTAAAGGCGCTGCGTGATTCGCGTTTAACCATATTCCCTGAAGGCAATATTGCTGAAACAAGGAATAAGGCAAACGCCGCCCAAGAAAAGGCTGAGCGAAACCTGAGTGAATGCAAATCTCGCTTGCAACAAACTCAGACCATCTTGTCTCGCGTAGAAGCAGAAATTGCTCAACTTGACGAGCAAATGCGCGAAAAAGAGCAGGCACTTACAGAAGCAACTGAGTACTTTAATCGTAAGTTGGCAGAAAGCCCCTTTACCGACGAACACGCGTTCAGCCATGCCCTTTTAGACGAAGAAAACCGAACTAGGCTTCTTGAGCTGCAAAAGCGATTAACTGAGCAAAAACAACAGGCTGACCTTAAATTAGAAAACGCGCTGACAACACAGCAGTCGCTTACAGCGCGTGACCATGCAGAGCAGTGGCTGCGCGATTTACAGGAACACGGTGCACAGTGGCTCGATACGAAAATTGCCCAGCAAGCTCAGCAGCGTGACACGCTATTATCTTCTTTAGGGCAAATTGAACAGCAGCTAAGCGCTAACAATCAAGCCCGCGAAAGGCAGCAGCAGCTTGTGGATGAGATGGCCGCGTTTGAGGCCTATTACGATGATATTACTTACCTGCACTCGTTAATTGGTTCAGCAAGCGGCGACAAATTCAGACGCTTTGCTCAAGGGCTTACTTTGGACAACTTAGTGCAGCTTGCAAATCAGCAGCTTGATAAATTACATGGTCGCTACCAGCTAATTCGAAAAGAAAACGAAGGGTTGGGTTTAAGTGTATTAGACACCTGGCAAGGTGACGTGGTGCGAGACACCAAAACCCTGTCTGGCGGAGAAAGTTTCTTAGTGAGCCTTGCACTGGCATTAGCTTTATCTGACTTGGTCAGTCACAAGACCAGTATCGATTCGCTGTTTTTAGATGAAGGCTTCGGCACCCTTGATGCTGAAACTTTGGATGTGGCGCTTGATGCACTAGACAACTTAAATGCCAGCGGAAAAATGATTGGTGTGATAAGCCATATTGAAGCCATGAAAGAGCGTATTCCTACTCAGCTTAAAGTGATTAAACGCAACGGTGTGGGCTTAAGTGCACTAGAAAAGCCTTATGCGGTGGGGTAGTGGCGCAGCCGACAGCCAGCAATAGAAGTTACTTATTGCTGAAAGCTTTGTTCATCTCATAAAAAACGGGTAAGCGAAGCGCTTACCCGTTTCAATACTATTTGCTAAAAAAACAATTACTTAAATGTTTGTTTATGGAATGAAGGCATCGTCAAAAGTGTGAACGAAAGTAGTTTTCGTTTGTTGTTTTGTCACCATCTTAACCGTAGGTGTTAGCGTACCAGCAAACTCACCCTGGACATTGTCTAAGAAGGCTTCAACAAAGCCACCTGGCATCATGTACCAAGAGTAAGCTTGTTCATTATTCTCAGGCGGATTTGCCAACACTAAACCACTTCCATTTAGTGGAATATAGTCACTGCGAATTGACGGGCCTACAAAGCCGTATAGCCCATCTACACCAGCATCTTGAAGCGCAGGTGAAAAGGTAAATTTATGGCTGATAGTCCATAGGTATACGAGTCCCCCAGAGAACGTTGCGTGGGGACGTTCTAGCTGTTGGTTAGTACAGTTAGCATGCAAGATAGGCGGAAGAAGCTCGAACTCCGTCATACTATCTTCATTAGCAACGGCAAGACCTATATTGCCGTTATAATATTTCGCCTGTGGGCTTACCGGAAGTGAACCGTCGTTCGCTGCCGCTGGATTAGCGCCATAAGGCCCTGGATTGACGGGCGTGGTTACGCCATCGGTTGTACCGCATGCAACTTCTTCACCTGGACTATTGCCTTCAAACAACATATAGACTTGACCGTCCTGCGGGTTTTTAAATACCCACGGGTCTCTGAAGCCATAGATGATGGGGCCAGCTTTTGATTGCTCAAGCGTTTGGTACATTTCGCCATCCGCCTCAGCGATTATTTCGTGCTCGCTCCAGTCGCTAAAAGAAATACCGTTTGAATCTGCAGAGATGGTTGCACTAGCCACAACAAGCTTTTGGGTAAAATATTCAGCATCATTCGGTCCAGCGCCTTCGCTACCGGAGGCCGTGTAGTAAAAGTAGACCTTATTACCAACGAGGATAGTCGAGCCTGCCCATTCTCTTAGTCCCGGCGTATCAACGTCTTCGGGGAAAACATCACCTTGGTATTCCCAGCTTTTCCCATCGCGTGAAATCGAGTAACCAATCTCAGCGGTCCAATGACGCTGTGGAAAATCTAAATCTCTGTCAGCAGTTAACGAGAATATAACTTTATAACCTTTATAATTAACGGTTCTAGAGTCTAAGTTTGTCATCGGCCAGGTGTCCCAAATCCAAACTTCGTCAGTAACAATATCTACTGGCATCTCTTCTAAAAGAGGTAAGGTATTATCCTCTGTTAACTCAATCTTTGCTGCATCATCTCGGGTCCAAGCGTCAGTATAGTCGCCCCACGCTGGGTAGCTCATCTGTTTTCTCGGATTTTCCGATGGCGCAGCGTGTGCTGATCCTAGCAGACCTATGCCAATTGCTAAGGTCGTTGAACAAGTCAAAAACGTTTTTTTAAAAGTCATATAAACAGTCCTGTATTTACGATTAAGAAAGATAGTCATCCTCGGTCTATCTATCTCATATTCAGCATGTGGTATGCCAAGTATTGTTTTTGGTTTTATATCTATTTGATAATCGATGTTTATTTGAGTTTTTAGCGAGTTTTAGGAGTTAGAGGTGATGCTAAGTTTGAAGGTATAAGGCAACAGTTATACGTAAGTTATTCACCTTAACTGCAATCTTTACTTAATCGATTAAGTTTTATTGCGCATTGTGAATGATTCTTAACAGACTGACCTTTATGCATTTTTTCAACCTCTCAATTGTAGGTACGGTTGGTGAGATATATCGCAGAAGAAAAGTGTCGCAGTTGAGCATCATTTTTTAGGAGAGTATTATATTTAATTATAGTCATTTCACGTAAATGCTATCAAAATTATGGTGTTATGATGCTTTATCTTTATCAAAAATAGATATGGAACATCATGTAAAGTGAAGCGATTCGTCATCCTCCCTATTTACGAGTGGACGTCTTATGCGCAAAAGATACTCGAAGGCATGTAAGCCCTTATAAACGGTAAGCATACGGTAATTTGCGAGTAACTAAGACCAAACAGGTTCATTTGTCTGGGGTTTTCCATTATGGTGCGTCATCAAAATAATAATGGACCAACATTTATGGATTCGACGTCTCGCCCAAGCCTGTTTCAGCGCTATATGAATGGCAGTTTGGTACTGCAAATTATCATTGGTATCGTATGTGGTATCGCGATAGCGAGTTTTTCACCATCGGCTGCCCAATCAGCAGGGCTGTTGGGTAACTTATTTGTAAAAGCTCTTAAAGCCATCGCGCCGCTTTTGGTTTTCGTTTTGGTCATGGCGTCCATCGCCAACCACAAGCAAAACGAGCAAACCTTCATAAAACCTGTTTTGGTGCTTTACCTTATAGGCACACTACTGGCTGCGCTTACCGCCGTGTTGGCAAGTTTTGCATTTCCTACAAGTTTAAGCTTAGTAACCTCAGACATTAGCCAATCTGCGCCGAAAGGGGTCTCTGAAGTCCTTACCACCTTGCTTTACAACATGGTAGATAACCCGGTAAATGCGCTAGTAAACGGAAACTATATTGGCATTCTGACTTGGGCTGTAGGTCTAGGTTTAGGTCTTCGTCATGCTAGTGACGCAACGAAAGCGCTACTTCAAAACATGGCAGATAGTGTAACAACCGTAGTGGGTTTTGTTATCAAACTCGCGCCCTTCGGTATTTTCGGCTTGGTAGCCAATACCATTGCCACAACGGGCTTTGAAGCATTACTTGGCTACTCTCATTTGCTAACGGTACTTATTGGCGCAATGTTATTTATCGCCCTTGTGACTAATCCGTTGTTGGTATTTCTGGCAACGAAAAAGAATCCGTACCCTCTAGTATTCAAGTGCTTAAAAGAAAGCGGCATTACGGCATTTTTCACCCGTAGTTCGGCGGCGAATATTCCGGTAAACATGGCGCTATGCAAACGCTTAAAGCTTGATGAGGACACCTATTCGGTATCTATCCCGTTAGGCGCGACCATAAATATGGCTGGGGCTGCGATCACAATCACCGTGTTAACGCTAGCTGCGGTTAATACTTTAGGTATTTCCGTAGACTTTCCCACCGCTGTGCTGTTAAGCGTTATCGCAGCAGTATCGGCATGCGGAAGTTCAGGCGTTGCAGGTGGTTCTCTACTGCTTATTCCGCTTGCTTGTAGCCTGTTTAATATACCTAATGAAGTGGCCATGCAGGTAGTTGCGGTGGGCTTT
>Ga0115005_10001867_pt1 | contig 16844 bp, 13 predicted proteins | sample ArcOceMetagenome_FD_87163 | JGI IMG/M metagenome (GOLD analysis project Ga0115005, IMG submission 87163) | Marine eukaryotic phytoplankton communities from Arctic Ocean - Arctic Ocean - Greenland ARC118M Metagenome | ecosystem: Environmental > Aquatic > Marine > Oceanic | place: Arctic Ocean... | reverse complement strand
TGTAGCTGTAGCTGTAGCTGTAGCTGTAGCTGTAGCTGTAGCTGTAGCTGTAGCTGTAGCTGTAGCTGTAGCTGTAGCTGTAGCTGTAGCTGTAGCTGTAGCTGTAGCTGTAGCTGTAGCTGTGCCAATAGTGCTGAAAGATTTTTGATGTGCCAGAAGTGAGGGGATTCTGCTGAAATCGTATGACGGTTCTCCCCCCGGTGCCCTAGAGAGGACTCTTACTATGTTCACGTGCAAAGTGCGCGATTTCGCTGACATTGTTCCTGCCATTCTCGTTGTGATGATGAATCTTGTGGTAGGTGTTGTTGGGAACTGGTTGATTATGGGGCTGTAACTGTGTTCGTTGGGTCGATATTCCACGATTTGAGATTTGATTGCTGTACTATTATTTTGAGGCTATCGTTTTGGCCTTTGGAAAGGGATAGTTATCGACGACGATTAATTATACTATGGAATGTTGTTGACAATGGGCATACTGCTGTATGAGTGAGCCTTTTCTTCAAGGGTATACATTATTAGGCATTGAATTTGTGTGACAAACCATCAGACTTGTATTCTATAACCTATAACAATACACTTAATCTTCTTGGGAAAGACACCTCGTTTACACAACCGACGACAGAATATCCTCAGTGTTTGAACCGTAGTTCCCCTCTCATATTGATTCTCTTCCAGAATCTTGCTATATTCAATATCATTCAGACCCCAGGCTTTTATAGGATACAAGTTTTCCATATCTTCTAATGATATCGACTGAAAGGAAGGCTTTGTCCTACGAATGACTTGCCGCTGACGAAGAAGACGGTAGATTTTCTCTAGGTTAAAGTGGCAGTGGCTCGCGTGAGTCCCCAAGCCGTCGCAAGTGTACGTAGGCGTCACTTCCATAACCTTCCATACTCTCTATTGAAATATCACCACCAAAATACCTTGCATATGACCTACTGATGGGGAGGCCATATCCCAAGCCAGCCAAAGGTGCGTCAACCGAATGATCGTTTTTATTTTGCAACCCCACTAAACTATCTTGTATAGCGGGATCCGCTGTTGTAAACAAATAACTCCAAATCTTCTTCCGATGCGATCTTGGAATCCCTCCTCCCTCATCAGATATCTTCAGAACCACGTCCTCGTTACAGTCTCCATCTGCAATCACAACTTCAACGGGTGGCCATTTCCTTGGATCAGAGCCATGATGCTCAACAGTCGCCCTCATTGCATTCTTGAGTAATTCCAAAATGATATAGTGTAGTTGAGTGGGTATATAGGCAAATCTTTGATTGAGATTTCCTGAGATAACAACCTCTGGAAATGTCCCGTACTTATTCTCACACATATAGCTCGCATCTGTGACAGCAAGTTTCACAACCTCATATGGTGAACAGTACTGATATATCAAACCAATATAGCCATCCATTGTAGGACTTCTCAAAGTAAGATATTGCCCTGCCAAAACACGAATACCAATGCGGCTCATGTAGAATCTATCCAAGAACGCATGACATTCATTCATCTGTTCAAACGACTCCGTATCTAAACCCTCAATTTGATTTGTCCTAATCTTTTCTCGTAGCTCATAAGCACCTTTTGCTATTTGTACCAACACTGACGAGTGTCTCTCATAAAGCAATTCTAACTTTCGAGCAAAGAGTGCTTCTCTCACATTGCTTTCAATTTTTGGTTCTTTGATCAAAGAGAGAAAAGAGGAAATATAGATATCCTTGACAGCTTGAACCGAATTCATCTGACTTAGATACGGAACGTTATCTAGATCTTTTATCCTTCTTGCTAATCGAATTGGCATCTCATGATGGATGAAAGAAGCAACTTGGAGCAGAACTTCTGGAGATGCTATGTGGCGACTAGGGAAGTCTGCAGGATTAGGCGTATTCTGTTCTGTCCTATCGAGGAGTTCTCCTCTTCCTGTTCGAGTGAGAGTCTGCAATGATACACTAGTTTGTACCTTTTGCGACCATTCCTACTCGCAATGGTAATCATCGAAAGAGTTCAAATTTGTTTTATGTGAGTACATAGATTGAAGATTGAAGATTAGAGATTAGCCAATGAACTTACGATAATCCAAAAATTCGAACGAATCCAAAATTTCTATGCAATCAACTCAAGCAAGCTCAGCCAGCCAACGATAATTTTAGACTTACATGCACAAGTTCTGCAACTTCATCGGGCATGGATGCTTCCGAGTTGGACTGGAAATACTTTTTTTGTCGCGACAGCGATACACATAATCGCTCAGTACGTGTAGTAGGACGCATCAAATTTCGACATCTCTGTTGAATATTCTTTCGAAAAAAGTTCATTGTCCTATTTGATAACACGAATGAACCGGTTTCTTAGGTATTTTTTAATAAGTAAGTTCAAAGTGGTAGTACGTACGGTCGGTACCGGTAGATGAATTACTTGTCAGATGACAGAGACTCACTCACTCCAGCCTCAGTAATAAGTATCGGTTTGTGATTTGTGATGTTTGGGTTTGTTGTTTGTTTTTCTTCTGTTCGCTTGGTTGTGTTTCACATTGGATGCTCCGCACGCACGTCCGGCAAGAAGCCACCTTACCTCAAAACGCGGAATGTGCCTCAACCACAAAGCACTTTTAATACCGTACCGTACTGTACGTTCGATCCAACTGATCCAAACGGACGCAAACCAAAGAATCAACTCAAAGTTAATATTAATAGAACAAGAACATGGGAGGCGATCAAGATAACAAGCACGAGCAAAAGCTCCAAGCAGTCCTGTTGGCCGACAGCTTCATGTCCACCTTTCGACCCATAACCCTTGACAAATCATCACCCAAGGTCCTCTGCCCACTCAACAACGTCACTCTCCTCGACTACAGCATCGAATTCCTCGCCGGAGCAGGAGTCAAAGAATTATTCATTTTCTGTGTCACTGGAGGTGCAGCAGTCGAAGCCTACGTCGAAAAATCAACCTGGACCTCTTCCATCAAAGTGAAATGCGTTACTGATTCCAGTGTGACGAATGCAGGTGATGCTCTTCGCGAGCTTGACAAACGAAATCTAATCCAGAGCGATCCATTTATACTCATGACCGGTGATGTGGTTACAAATGTGGATATAGTTCCTGCTCTGGAGAAGCATAAGATTCGTCATAAAAAGGATTCAAGTGCAATCATGACCGTGCTCATGAAAGAGGTCGGGGGATGGAGCGTTTCTCAAGATGGGAGTGGCAATGGGAATGGGAAAGAATACAAGGCATCTGCCCTTAGAAGTTTGAATGATGACCTTATTGTCGCTCTCAATACTGCCAGCCCAGCTGGAGATCGGATCCTGTCCTACGACTCCAATCCAGGAAAGACTAGCAGTACCCCTCTCCCGACTTCATTCTTCGCTTCAAATTCGCAGATCGAATTGAGAAATGATATGCTTGATGCTGGAGTATACATTTGTAGTCCTGATGTTCTTGCTAGATTCAGTGACGAGTTTGATTACTTGCACATTCAAAAATTTATTTCCAATAGTGTGGCTGAGGAAGAGGAAGGTCTGCAGAGTAAAATTTACGCATCTATCCTTAAACCCAATGAATATGCTGCAAGGATACACGATCCTAGGACTTATCATAAAGTTTCGGCTGACCTGTTGCAACGATGGTGTTACCCTATTGTGCCTGATAACTTACCCAGTGGATACGATAAACTTTATCGTTATGAGATGCAGAGGCACATGATTTACGTGGAACAGAAGAACAAGGCTAAAGTAGGACGTTGTGCCGTAGTAAAGGGACCTGGTATGATTGGAAGCAATTCGCGGGTTGAACACGAATGTACCATTTCTAGAACTGTAATTGGGAAAAATTGTGATATTGGAAAAAATGCCACAATCTCAGACTCGCATCTTTGGGATTCTGTCGTTGTCGAGGATAATGCTACTGTTTCAGAATCCATTCTTTGCAACGATTGTGTCATCAAAAAGGGAGCAACTGTGCAAAAAGGATGTATCATCGGTAGAGGCTGTGTGATTGGCGAAAATGTGACCCTTCCAGCATTCACTCGTGTCACTTTATTCCAGGATGCGGAAGACGACGATGGCTTTCATGGCTTTGAAGACGACGACGACGATAGCTTTAGCAGTTCAAAGAATGATGATTCTTCTCACGATGACGTACCAACTTCTAACAACGATGACAAAAAAGCTAGTGCGACAGAAACAGATGAAAATATTGTTGGGAGAGATGGACTTGGACGCGTTTGGGCTCCCAATTACGATGATTTTGGAGCGATTGAAGACGACTCAGATTTCGACTCAGACGACGAAGAAGAAGCTGCGAAAAAGTCACGTCAACTTGTAAGAACTCAGAGTATTGGTTTTGACCCAACTTCTTTGCTACATAACCGCATGCAACGTCAGATCGAGGATGATTGCCTGAGCGACGAGGAACACGAAGAAGATGATGACATGGATGGTAGTGACCGTTTCGACGGTGGCTTCGGCGTTTCTCAACATAATCTAGACGAGGATGGGTTCCTTATCACTGGAAGACAAGCTAATGTTGATGTTGTCAAGGAAATGAAATTAATTTGCCTTGATCACGAAGTCAGCAGTCCAATTGAAAACTTGAGGATCGAGCTCAACTCATTCAAGTTTAGTCAAAATGCATCCTTTGGCGAGTGTGTGACTGGAGCAATGCTTGCTATCTTTGAAAGGCTCAACATGACTTCTGATTTCAGTGCAGCAAAGTTGGTTTCTACCTTTAAATCCGAGTTGAACCATTGGGGAGAATTATTGGAAAAACTTTGTCATACAATTGAAGAGGAGAAGAGCGTGATCATGGCGATAGAGACAGCTGCCACAAACGGAGATGCCACTGGGGAAGTATTGTCTCGCGAGCCTTCATTCCGTTTCATCCTCCAGACACTCCATAATGAGGAGATTGTTTCTGAAGATGCCATCCTCGCTTGGGCAAATATGCGCAAGGAGGAAGGGGATACCGAGAGCCCACGTGGAAAACTATTTCTACAGCGGCCGACTCAAGAATTTTTGGAATGGCTTGAAGAGGACAGTGGCAGCGACAGCGAGAGTAACAGCGGCAGTGATAGTGATAGTGAAGATAGCGATTAAATAAATCTTCAATACTCAATTCATAGCCGCTTTATATCAACTATTTATTATTTAAAAAAACAAAGATCCAATTTCAAATATTGTGGCGAGATCTCAGCAAGTTCAAAGAAACAAAAGGAGAACAAAAGGGGAAGGAAAGAAGGATCAATAATCTTGGTCCGATAGGGTTACGTGTACTTCCAGCAACGTACAAGTACAGACTTTACTTGCAAGCGAAAGTTGAACTCAAAACGACAAAATCATCAATCATCAAACAAATAACAATCAAACCAACAAGAACGAAATCATACTTGTATCCATCATTGAAAGTGACAACCTCGTCCAACTTAAGAAAACTGCCGTATGAATCAAGAAGGATACAACCAAGGCTACGGAGGCCACAGTGGGAATATGAATAGTGGTGCTCCTGAATTCAACCCTTATGCAAATCAAACGAATTACGACATGGATATGTACGGAAGCAATCAGCACGATGGATATACCAAGCCAATGGTTGACGGTTATCACGATGACGGCGCTGGTGGACAAATGGATTATAATGATCCTTCCTCATTAGCACAAGGATTATATTATCCACTGATGCCTCCATATAAACCTCACCACTTTCAATCCTGCCCAATTAGCGCTATGGCCATTGACCCTGTCGCTGACGCTTTATACATTGCTGGACACACTACGCTCGTTAGCCGGAACAGGCATCATGTAGGGTATCCGTTGTCCTTGGAACAAAGATCATCAATGCTTGTAACTCAATTACTTTCCAGTGGCACTCTTTACTCTGCTTTCGCAGCTCATGCTGAAGCAAAAGAAGAAATTCTCGACAATATAGCATCTTCAATTTATGGAACTTCTTCTAAAGTCTCCATGAATAAGATCCATATCAAGATCCCTAGTCATGCATATCGCACACCGTATGATCCTGTACAGCTAGGGACAGCGCAGCTTGCCCCATTTCCAAAGAAACATCATCTTGGGGTTACTAAAATATTGCCATTTACATCCAAGGAGGCTTCAGGATCTAATAATGCCAATGAAAGTGAGAGGACAGAAGGATACCAGTGCAGCGTCTCGCCAAGTGCTGTAAGAGTACATACTCGTGGAGGTCTTCAAGTCAGTAGTAGTACAATTCAAGGAATGGTTTCAGGGACGTTTCATCCTGGGATATATCAAACAGATCTTGATGAGAAGTCGATTAGTTCCAGTGCAACTAACATTACCGTTGGAGGCGTTTCTACGAATAAATCGGGAACAAATTTGTTTTGTTTGGATCTATATTCAAGCCTTAAATCGGTGGCAAGTCATGCAGTGAGATCTGACGATGGCGTCAAAAAAATGTGCATCTCTGATCTTGCCACAAATCATCAAACAGGAAATATTATCGCAGGATGTTCAGATGGAACTTTGAGAATATTTGATGGAAGTTGGAGAAAAGGCAATTTTAAGGAATTGACTAGAGTGAACGCACACAGTGGTGGTATAGCACACATTGCAACCGCTGGAAACTTAATTTGCACTACGGGATATTCAAGCCGGAGTCCAACTACTTATGGTGCTGGGTCTTCGCAATTATATGCATTCCCGGATGAACATGTATTGGTATTTGATATAAGGTACCTCGGAAAAGGAGGAATCGTGCATTCATTTCTTGGACTAAAAGGTGGTCCCCGTTTCGTATCATTTCTACCAGGGCAGGACAGTGGCGATGATCATAGAATTCTCGTCTGTAGCGGTCAACCCGGCGGTGGAATTCAGATCATTAGGCCATTTGATGCAGTGAATGTTAGTGATAACAAACCCGAGTTCAGAGATTTCTTAAATTTCCCGTTGGCAGCAAGCGAATCTGTCACTGCAGTCAGTAATGTTGGGATGAATTTGGCATTGGGAACAAATTTCGGAAATGTACTGCAATTTCGTATGGAAAGTGATGATAAAACCAAAACTGCACTCTCCGAGGAAAGTCTCGAGGTCCCATCACTGCTGCAAGTTCCACCTCTCTCAATAGACCCTCACTTGCTTCAGGGCCCAGTATCACATAATGCTCCATCGATTTCGGTATTCAATCCGTATGTCATGTGTGCTGAACCGATGGTAACACCTACCGAAGCGAATGGATATTCCTTCGGTCCTTTGTCCACTAACACCTTCCTACCAGCAGGCAAGAGGAGACTATCAAAAAGTTTACAACAAATGCTATCCAGCGGACCACCTGATGAATATGCGGCAAACATTCAATCTTCACAACTTGGTCTTGATGTCTTCAAAAACAATAGAACTGGAAAAGCTCCAAGAGAAATAATGAATGCCAACAAACTATTACATGGCAAAGGATTTGCTAATATTTGTTATAATATCGATGCCGATCCTCGCAAGAAGGACCAGCCAGGTAATGAACGCGATATTGTAAGTATTGCTCGCGATTTATGTTTATTGTGACGCTTATCTTTTGATGCATATTGGCCAACGTGCAATTCCTTTCCCAATTGTTGCAGACTGGCAAGAGCCTTCCGGAACGTTACAGAAACAAAGATCGCCCGTCGGGAGTTTTGTTCACTGAATTCGACTTTGCAGCTTTGAACAATACCCTTTTTCCTGGTTACGATCATCCACCATCAATGTCAAACTCGTTTGTCAGTTCTGTATTGTTACTATTATACTTTGTCCCAGAAATTCAAAATTCGATGCTCTTCTGTCAGAACTGGGGAGCGGCTGCAGAAATGAGAGGAAAGAAAAATGGCAAAAATACATCTCTTCTGACTGAAGAGCTGGGTTTCTTGTTCCACCAAATCAACTCAATCTCATCACATGCAATGTGCCACCCTAAACCGCCTGGATCGAAAGAAAAAGAGACTTCTTGCCGCCCCATTGTTGGAACTTTTGCACCTTCTAACTTCTTGTCGGCATTCATCACAATGCCTGAAGCCTCTGCTTTGGCTCTCCTCGACGATTCACCTGCTGCAACTGAAATTGCTCGTCGTCCAGAAGCTTTCTACAGATTCCTCCTTCATCATCTAGATAGAGAATTGACTGGAAATGAAATCACAAGGACCAACCGTCGTGACAAAAAAGACTCCAAGCATAAAACAAAACTCATCGATTCACTACAAGGACTTGATGCTGTCAGTATGAATGAATTTGTAACAGGATCAGGTCCGCCTTCAGCATCATCAACAAGGTCATACACTGTTGAACTCTCTTACGAAAATTTCCTCAACAATGCAGAAGAAAGCCGACCAGAGTTTAGACAACTTCTACAATATTCTTTATCCAAACATGTACGACTTCGCGCGTGGTGCGAAGCAACAAAGAAGTTCGAAACTGTTGTGCAAAGAAAAATTATCACCTCGCTACCAAAAATTTTGTCACTTTCCTGTGCTTGCGCTGGTGTTCACGGAGAGGACCGCTTACCGATTTGGAGAAAAACAAGTGACGAGTATCCCCACTGGCTTCCAGAATTGATTGAAATAGAAATTGACGGCAGTGGCAATGTTATCACAAGAGAGTTGGTAAAAAAATATGAAAGCTCCGAACCTTGCTGGGAAGAATTTCGAGGAAAGCCTCTTCCAGAATCTGTAGTCTCAACATTAAATAACTTGCGAAGCTCAGCTGTACCAAACGAGGTGCGACGCGCTCGTTACCGGTTGGAAACGGTTCTATCACACTTAAATGACAAAGCAAACGAAGGCGGCGAATCCAGTTGTGGACGCCATGTAGTGCACACTAGAATTCCAAAGTCATACAAAACACAGATTTTGAGCAATCAGCTTGATAATTTAAAGCTCTGTGCTGCAGATGCGGACAGGGTCAATAAACTCACACTCTTGAGAGATGTCGCACCTGATGACTTTGAGAAGCGGACGAATTACGTTGAAGGAAAGATTAAAGAATTAGACGAGGAGACCGAGGACGAGTGGGTACTCTTTAATGGTCCGAATGTATCTTCAACTTCAGTGGACGATGCACTCGCTTTCCATGTCTCATTCAAAGAGCCTTGCCTACTTGTTTACAGGCAAATCGGCACCGAGAGCGATGTCGTCGTAGACTCGAAGATTGACATACCACACCGTATTTGGACCGATTCTCCAATATCACCTAGTTTACCTAAAGAAGGGGACATTCTTGCGTTCGACGCCGAATTTGTACAAGTTGAAAATGAAACTTCAGTGCTAACTGCCACTGGGTCCAAGGTAGTTAGTGTCAGGGGGCGCAATGCAGTAGGCAGAATTTCTTTACTAGATTGTGAAACCAGCCGTGAATTGGTGGACGATCATGTGATTCCTCGAGAGCCCGTTGTTGATTACCTCACCAGATTCAGTGGCATCACTTCTTCAGATTTAAATCCAAAGACAAGCCGGCATCATTTAATATCTGCGAGAAATGCATATTTGAAGATGAGATACCTCGTGGATAGGTGAGTTTCAAAATCGTTACTATGTGTACCATCTATCTTTCCTCCGTGTATGCTTTATTTATCTCATTCTTACGAATTTCAAATGCTGCCAGAGGATGCAATTTTGTGGGGCATGGTTTGAGGCAAGATTTCCTCACAGTCAACCTGTTTGTTCCCCCATGTCAAATAATTGATACTGTTGACATTTTTCGAATAGAGAATAGGCGATACATCTCTCTTCGCTTTTTGGTAAATTATTTGCTAGGAAGAGATATGCAAGTTGAGATTCATGACAGTATCGAAGATTCTAAAGCAGCGAATGAACTCTATCTGAAAGCCTTGGAACTGAAAGAAAAAGGCATTTTTGAAGAAACTCTTCGTAAGATATACGAACGCGGTCAACAGATAGATTGGAAGGTAGCTGAAATTAATCTTTAATTAGCATGTCAATGTTTCCGTCTTTGCTTATTGCTTGCTGCAATGTGTGGGTATATATTGACACCATTTTTTGTTAATATTTATAACTCCAGGAGATTTCAATTGAATCATTTATTTTTTATATCTTTTATAATACCTTTCAATGGCATGCAAATCAACGATTTCTGTAATCGATATGAATCACTAGCCTTGTAAAACGTGGCACCACATTGAATTGAGACCTACCGTACAAATACCGTTACCAATCAATGTTCTCTGCCAAATCAAGAATGAGGGAGAGGGAGTGAGTCGTGAAATTTCTAGCTATCATATCCTTCGAGATTGACTTCACATGTCCATCTCGTCCATGAACGATTTTTGCCTCATTGCAGCTGGTGAATACTTCATCGCCCCTTTGAACGAGATGACCCGGTTTGAATAATCTTTATCGCCATCCTTTTGCGGCTTCGTAAAAATGTACAAAGCCACCGTAGTGCCCAGAAACAGGCTAACACTTCCAGCTATATTTTCCAACATAATTCTTTTCTTTCAATGGTGTGTGTGTCTGAGGTCAAGCCAGATCTGTGAGTGGTGAATAATTGTGTCAAGTGTCAACCAGATTTATGAGTGGTGTCGTGTCAAGTATCAAAGGCTATGAAGTTGGACTATCAAAGGTTATCAAAGGCTATCAAAGGCTGACGTCGGGTGGCACCCTTCCTCAAAGAGACTTTTGTTCTGAGAACAACGTACCGTAGGTACCGTACTGTACAACGTGGCCAGGGACGTAATTGCGCGATGAAGTACCAAGTTTTTTTACGAGCTCTTTTCTTACGAACAAATTCAAAAATTGAAAACGAGAACAGTTTGTTGACGAGTTGAAGAAACAAACCGAAAATTTGTTCACGACGGACGTCGGATTACGTCAGAGGACAGCAAAGATTTGGGTGGATGCATATTCAAGTTGTTACTTCTTGAGCTGATTGGTGATGCCATTGAATTAGAAGTTGACAAATGTTTTAACGACATCGGTAAAAAACCCAAGAAATATGAATCAAGTATATTGCTCTTGTGTACAGTATACTTGCTGCACCTGTGAGCAAAAAGGGTAGACCGCAACAGTTTTGTGATATCTGGTTTGAAGGTCTACTATTCTCGGAGTTATCGGTTCCAATCGATCGCAGCAAGGAGGTAATGAACATAACTCGCGAGGTTTTCACCAAGGACTCTGTTTGCAATTGAAAAAGTTGGCTCAGTGCATCTGGACCGTGGCCTAAAGGCGCAGACAAGCAGGAAGACGAAGAAGGATCCGTACCTGTTCTAAGATTCGACATTTTCAAATTATGTGGTGGGATGCAACTGGTCAGCCCAATCCCATCCCCTTCAAATTCCATATTGGGACTGTGCAATACAAGAGACAGTACAAGAAGTGAGATGATTGGCATATGAAAAGTAGCGAAATCGACCCACTCTACGAGTATGTGTTTACAAATGACTATTGGGCTGAGAAGCTCGACATATCCCACACAGGGGATGAGGAGAAGAAACGATTGTCAACATTGAGATTTCGCACGTTTTAATCATTGGACAGGGCTCTATCAAATAGACTATTTTTTTAAGAATTATGGATACGAAATCTATTTCTTGATTGTACGCGTAGATGTTCAATGTAGAATTGAATACAGTGATCGGCAAATTGAAAATACGAGCTGACTTTTTCAATAAGTAAAACAGAAGGCTACGTGTATGAAAAAGTAAATATTTATCATACACAAATCTTTGGTACATATATCACACGAGAACGATTTGAGGCCTCCGCTGCCTTTTAATTTCTTCTTCTTCAACTATTTCATATAATGATACAGCTACATGAATTGATTTTTCTGATTATCGCATGTGGATAATTGCCTCTTCGCCTTTCCTAATTTCTTCAGTAGCATCATCCTCAACCAAATCCATGCTTGGCATCGGGCTGATAAGATCTTGAGGAAAGCTTCCTTGCAATAAAAATGTGAAAGGAAGACGATACCTCATGAAAGAAAGAATCAAGTTCCACCACAAAACTGAATTTTTATTCTCCTTTTCCCTCCACGATGGATCGAGAAGATCTTCTGCTCCGTCAATGTCGTGCATCTTCGTTCGCAATTCTTTCTCCAAAACCCAAGGAGATAAACGCTCACAAATAAGAGGTGTACCAGCGCCTTTGGATCCAATGAATGTTTGCGATGTGCTCTGGACACGAAACTTTGGAACAAATTTATTTTTACATGTGCAGCATTCCGTCGTGTAATCTTGCGGATCTGGTGTCCAACCTGCAACAACATTATCGTCGATCATCATTGTGTCACATTTCGGGCATCTTTCATCATCTGTATCGATGGTGATATCTGAAGATGGAGACAGATTGACAGTTTATCATTGAGAGTTCTGTATTTGGAAATAAATTGCGCACGCTTATTGAATAATAGAACATATTCAACTTACCTGGATAAACAAGTTCCAACAAATTCTCGCCAAAGCCAATTTGATTTGCTACAATCTCAGTAACAAACCTCTCTTCCACAGGAGCGTCACCAAGCATTTGTGCTGCATTGATTTTCTCCTTTTCTTCCTTAATTTCGTCTGTCTTTATCCGCCGTTTGATAAAATTGGTGATGTTCTTACCGATTTTTCTTGCTGTCCCTGGTTTTCTTCCAGTATCCCCTTTATCATCTTGATTACCGTTACTATTCTTTGACTCTATTCGCCCTTCGAGTCTATTCCAATCCAACTCCGCAGAAGCTCCATTGGCCCATTCAGGCAGATCTAAATTATTTAGATTGATGTTTGCAAGTTTGCTTTCAACTGAAAAGGCTGATACCAAACAAGAGTACACAACACCATCAGCAACGATTCCATCTTCATGCATTCTTGTCAATAGCTGCGTCGCACGTTCAGTATCACCACATCTCCCACACGCATCAATTAAGCACTTGTACGCGACAGGATCAGCTTTCAATTCTCTCTCTTTCATTAAATCGAGAATCTCGAAAGCCAGATTCAGTTGTGCTGTCGCGGTTGCTTTTGCCTCTTCAATTTTGGCTGCAGATAGAGGTTCCTTGAACCGTTCACGATCGACGTGAAAGCTATCGACAGCAATTCCATCTCCATCTTCGATAGAAGCAAGGCTTTGCTCCATTTCAGTATCTACACTGTCCACGGTATAAGTGGCCAAGATCTGACGTTCATCTTCACACATATGATCATTTTGCGAAAGGTCCACAAGTTCCTTTCCAATCATTGCCGTAAAACCCACAAGGAATACAGTGAATGTCGTTGCCTCGGGGGATATGTTTTGGTCCGTTGAGTCGCCCTTGCTATCTAAACGATTTTTGAGAATTCGTCTAAACGCTGCTAAATTATCTTGCTGTCGATCGAATTCCGCCAGCACAGCCGGCGGCAGTGGCCTTGGAGTGCTAAACAACCTTTTATCGAATTTTCCTGGGAAGGACTCATAAATGTAACCAAGAAGGTCTTCAGGGCCCTCATCTCCTTCTTTCTTCAAATCATCTGCAAATGGTTCCGGTGGAACAATCGTTTTCAACTTTCGAAGCACTTTAGCACTCTGAAGTAAAGGTTCGTCGTCAGATTTTGTAGAAGTGCCTGCAACATATTCAACCCCACGACCAATCAATTTTCTCACAGAGGTTGGGGCAGAGACTGGTCTATGACGTCCATCGTGTAAAGCCCCTCCATTTGACGCAACTTTCCCAGAAGGTGAAGTTGTACTGCCTTTACCAAGATGGGCAGACTTATCCATGGTAAATATTTTACCCAATCCCATAAGACTCGCCTGACGCTTATTAAATCTATCAATTGCTTGATCGAAAAAGGTAATATCGGAAGCACTGTTGCCATATAGTCTCTTTGTGATGAAAAAATCGAACATTTGGGTCTGGATGATTTCGTTCAAAAATATTCTCTTTTCGTACTTTTGCGATTTGATAAATTCTCTAGAACGGAAGCCTGCACCATGCCCCACAGATCCACTGCTACCACCTTTGCTACTCCCGTCCAAGTTTGATTGATCCTGCCCTTCTTTTGACGGAAAAACGAGACAACTGCGATAGGAGCTCAGCAATTCCACATAAACATTTAAGAAAGCCTCCTGTACAGCATCCCATCTAGATTGTTTCTTATTCTTTGCAAGGTGTAGACGATGATTGAATTGAGTACCATTTCCGGACAGATCTTCCTCCATACCCGAGTTATCATTCCCATTTAAAAAATCACTATTCCTGGCCTGCCCTGGAGTGAACGCCAGATGAAACGCTTCATCGTATAGACAGAGTTTACTCTCCCAACAAGCATCCGACATCTGTTTCACATGAGGTAAAAGGTGCTGCCCCCTATCCGAAAAATCATCATCCTTTCTCAAAGATCTCGCTTCCCTAAAAATCATTCCAGCATTTTGATGCAATTGAAGATTCAAATTATGCGCCATGGCCGTTGGCAACTTGGGTACCGCAGGGGTATTAGGTCCAAACTGAACCTGGTTCGTATCAAGGTCAATCACAATACATTCCTCCGATAGATGCTGAAATGCCTCAGAGAGAAACTGCTTGTCTATTCCAATAAGAAACGCCATGGGTGCACTCAAGATCGGACAAAGGAATCGGGGAAGGAGAGGAATGTACGCATTTTGCCATCTCATGGGGAACAATAGCGATTTCAAGACCTCACAGCAGGTCGTGAGGAGCGTCAATTGCGTGGATACGACGAGTACTTGCCTCTCCAGAGCGAGCGTATGCCAGGCGTAAATAATGTTGGGAATATCCAGACATTCAAATAGATGCGAGAAAGGGAGGGATACCCACGGAATGGGCTGATTGTGTGGTGGACTCCAGATTTTGATGACGGAGTCGAGGATCGTGGTTTGTACCTGGAAACTTCCTGGTGGGGGTGCGGGTACCTCAGAGCAAAAGTTGGTAATGTAGCGTTCAATAGGGACGTTCATGTCTCCCTTACGGATGAGACGATCAAGTTGTGTAAGGTATTCTCTGAATGCTACTAGGTAGGGATAGGCAGATAATATGCAAATGCATTTGGGGATATACATCTCTATAAGCTTTGAGGAATCAGACTCTGAAGGATCGAAAGTTCCAGATCTGACTTTGACAGAGAAAGGTTCATGTATAGTGAGACAGACACCGTAAAGCTGTGTTCCTCTGCCTCCAGTCATTACAAAATAATGAATCTAATTTTGAAGTTGAGTACAGTACGTGTACACGTTTATATTCAAATGAAATGTGAGCAGTGAGCAGTGAGCAAACCAGATACAGATATAACACGTGTACAGATTAAAGATGCATGACATGCGGTATTGTAAACCGGCTGTAAACAGAATGTTTCGAAGCAATTCAATTCTCACCTTTGGCATAGACGGTCTACTCTTGAGGTTGATAACCCCCCCAGGATAACAAAAACAGGCAACAGACTGATGCAAGGGATTACCAGGATGGTCTCTCTGCGGGTACCTTGCCGTGATGATGGGTTCAAAATTCAAACTACCATCCTCGCCCATATCCTCCATATCCTCAATAGAAATATTTTGCGGAATCTCATCAAATTCCGACGAGTAAGAGACGTTATTGGAAAGGTTGGATGTAGCAGCAGCCTCCTTTGGTTGAGATTGCGAAGCGTTTCTTGGGAGAGAGGAAACGACGACAAAGTATTCAACGAGACGGTGGCCTGGGGCTCTTGCCATTTGCTTCATGTTTACATTGGACCGGGCAGCTTTAGGGGTTACATCTGGTGCGATTGAGAATTTTGATGCGGAGGAGTCGACCGATGCCGATTGGCTCAAAGTTTCTGCTGGTGCAGCAGTCATTTCTCAGAAGAAGTCGAAACTGTTTTGAATGGTTTGAATTGAATGAACAGATTGAATGAATCTTTTCGATAATAAACGAAGCAATTGCCGCACGACTGGGAAGTCTTTGTTCTCCTCTTCGTTTGGCTTGAGAGGGGTTGCTGTTTTCAGATGAACTGTAGAACTACCTTGGGCTGAGTCGAGTCCTGCTCTTCTCGGTTGTTCCTATTTCGTCGTTGAACGTTTGTCGTTTACTTTGTCGCCCGACGCCCGAGATGCGAAATGAGGGTGTTCGGAAAATTGAAATCGGTTTCTAGCTTTTCACGAGGTGCCGCACGCGCGTAAATCATCTGTATGGGACCAATTTCGTTGAAATAGGGCTCTAACAATTTCAAATTCTGAGACCAAATACAGACCATCTCGGGTTGCAAGGAATAAGCCGCCTCGCTCCGCCCCCGCCAAAAGTCTCAACGCGCACCTCTCTTGTCTCTTGTGTACAATATATTTATCTCATTATTTACTGCACCATGTCATCGGATAACTATGCAAGCCGGCTATCAGAATATAAGAACAAGGGAATCTGCGGGCTTCCTGAAAAATCAGAAACAAAGCGTTCCCTCGATTCCAAAATCAATAAGTTGATTTCCCTCATTGAAAATGCGAAACATATTGCTGTTCTTACGGGAGCTGGGATAAGCACAGGTGCTGGTAGTGAGTAACTTTGAAGATTGAATTTGATTGTGGTATCGTTACTTTTAAAAGTGTCCCCTGACATTATTTCTTTTGCTTCTTGCTTCTCTCCTCCTCTCCACGAATGGCTAATGGCTAACGGATAATCCATGATCCAGTACCGGACTTTAGAGGCCCCAGCGGCATCTGGACACAAGAGAATAAAATTAAAAAACGCAAATTGAAAGAGAAAAAGAACGGCAATGGCAATGGCAAAACAAAGACAGTCAACAAGAAACTGAAACGTGGAGACGATGGAAAGGATTCCCACAATGGCACTAGCGTAGACAATTCAGAAGCAGAACCAAAACCATTGGCGGCATCATCATCATCATCATCAGCATTAGCATCATCAGCATCATCAGCATCATCA
>Ga0115005_10001866_pt1 | contig 16847 bp, 18 predicted proteins | sample ArcOceMetagenome_FD_87163 | JGI IMG/M metagenome (GOLD analysis project Ga0115005, IMG submission 87163) | Marine eukaryotic phytoplankton communities from Arctic Ocean - Arctic Ocean - Greenland ARC118M Metagenome | ecosystem: Environmental > Aquatic > Marine > Oceanic | place: Arctic Ocean... | reverse complement strand
GTGTGTTTTGATGCTTGAATTCTTGTCTTTTTGTTTGCTCTCGCTCTTCCGCGCCATGTGAAAATTTGAAAGTAGCGCGTTCTGCTGACACCACCTTGCTTGATGCAGCCAAGATCCGACACAGGCGAACACCAAACAACCGAACACCAACATGATGGCATGAACAGGAGACACCGACTAATATTAAAAATTGGGCTTGACACAAGAGACATCATAAATTGCTGTTGCTGCACCCATTACACGTACACGAACTTATTGAACATATTCAGTCAACAAGTCATTAGCTTTCAGTGGAAAATAATGCTTCAAGTCACACGTACATTCCTAGTAAGGTCGGCATCCACCGCTCGTTCGGTGATCAAGAATCCGCCTCCGAATATCCACACCCAAGGACGGGCTCTCTTCTCCTCTGGATCTGGAGCTCTAAAATTATCCTACGATACTGTCCTCGTGTCTACACATGAGAATACTGATTCGGAATCAGCTCTCAGTGTGGGATTGATTACTTTGAACCAACCAAAATCACTCAATAGTTTAGCGGATGATTTGTTCGACGACTTGATTCATGCCTCAAGGGCATTTGATGAAATGGATGATATTGGTGCGATCGTTGTCACTGGAAAAGGGAAAGCTTTTGCTGCAGGTGCTAATATTCCTGAGATGAGTGGAAAGGATTTTGCCGCTGCTTATAATAAGGTACGTACAGTAGGAGGACGATGCAATCTGACTACTGTAGCTTCATGCTCACTGACGACTAACAACCAATTGCCATACACTGCCGGAATCAGAATATGTTTTCGCAATGGGCAGAGGTAACAAAAATATCCAAGCCAATCATTGCTGCAGTGAATGGATTTGCGCTTGGAGGTGGGTGCGAATTAGCCATGATGTGCGATATAATTATTGCTTCACCGAATGCGAAATTTGGTCAACCCGAAGTCAACCTTGGAATCATTCCAGGGGCAGGTAAGTGAATGGTCGATATTAATACACACCACGAGCAGGTCTCTCTCTGCGTTTAGTACCGAGTTCTGAATTGGTGAGAGCAAAACTCAACAAAGCTAAGCAATAGGCTAATAAAACAATCCTTTCTTGTACATGCGCACGGGTACACGTACTAATCATCTGGATCATAGGCGGCACACAAAGGCTCATAAAATGTGTGGGAAAGTCAAAGGCCATGGAAATGATTTTGACAGGAGAAATGATCGACGCAGAAAAGGCAGAGAGGGATGGATTGATTTCCAAGGTCGTCGAAAGCAGAGAGGTATTGGTTGATGAGGCGATAAGGTGTGTGGTGAATTGACATTTTTATTATTGAAGAACGGTACACATTGCTTGTCGCTCACATCATTGTCTGCCACCAAATTGCTACACGTACGACAAACTCTAGAATGGGACATACGATCGGACAGAAAGGGCCGATTGCAATTCGGATGGCAAAGGAATGCGTTAATGCTGCTGACGAAATGAGTTTGGAACAGGGTTTACTTTTTGAGAGGAGAAATTTCCATGCTCTGTTTGCTACCCAAGACCAGAAGGAGGTGAGTGGACTAATGTTCTACACGTGTGTGTAGTGTGCTCCCAATAACAGTTCAAATGTGCAAGAAAATGATTTCCCATCAGGATATCGTTTGCGAATATTATGTAAAATGTATTTGCAGCTCTGACTTGCATAATCCTCATCTTGCGCAGGGTATGGACGCATTCTTGAACAAGAGGAGCGCAGAATTCAAAAATATGTAAGATGTGAGGAAAGAGGAGGAGTATTTATTAGAGGCAAAACGGGGCTCGCATGCCGTTCTATTGCCAACTGCTTTTAGTTTGTCTAGCTGGTTATGTGGTAATTGAGGATATCAGATGTTGCAATCTAGTTAATTTTAACCTGTCAAAGGCGGCTTATACTATCTTCCGCAAAAGCTTCACTCAATAGTTTGTCGACGATTGCTCTATTAAAAAAATATTATTGATGTTTATTCAAATGTTGAAGGATTTGCACTCATCGGAGTTTTATGATTCAAACTGAGAAAGATCCAGTACGTGGTGTACACATGCGCCGATATCGTCATATGTATTGTTACAGGTTGTTACTTATCTTTCTATTATCATGCTGTTGCTACTTGAGAATTTAGCATCATACCATACGGTTTCAAAACATGTCGCATGCTCGCATGCAACATCTCTAGAGGGCTTGAATGTGCAAAACTTTTTTATTCAAACCCATTTTCATATTCAAAGTGAATTTACTTATTATTTTTTGAATTTGGTTATATATTTCATATTCATTGAAATTCAATTTTGCATAATGAGCTAAATAAATTGTATTAGCGACATTCCAACAGAACTAATTTGATCCTTGGGGTCCTCGCTCTTTTCGCCGTTCGCCGATTTAATGATTTTCCCACACACCCCCATCCATCGCCACAAGCTTGCTACAACTGAGTTGTAGTAAACAACTTATTCGTACATCTACATCCAACAATTTAACTTCAAACAAATCAAAAGAAAGCAACATGGACTTCCCAGACCTGGACCTGATATCATCCTCGTTGTCAGAGGACACTCTGGCTCTTAATCACTCTTCGTCCTCTGAATTCGACTACTTAGAGTTGAGTGATATGGTGGATTTGATTAGCACTACATTTGGTGCTAAACCTCCAGCTGTTCCCCTAAAAGAAGAGAGATTGACCTTAGGTGTAGAGTGCGTCTACAGAGCGAAGGGAGTCGGGTGGAATGGGGTAAAAAAGAATCGTAAGAAATACAGACGACAGAAACAAGCCATGCAACGAAAGCAACTAATACCACTGCCACCTTTGTGCATAAAGAATTGCGGTCCTTTCGATGATTTATTTGGAGACGATGACCAAACTCCGAAAGTGTTGAATACTAGAACACAACAGATAAATGAATCTACCTCCAAGGCATTGTCGTACGAAGAATACCTTGAATACCTCCATCGCTCCAATGCTAAACGAAATGAAAAAATTGAGTATCCTTATCTTGAACTTGAGACGACACAGGGAAGTTTTGAAGGTGAAACGACCTTGAAGAGACGTATGTTCACTAAGGAGTTGGAGGCAAACGATAAGTCTGATTCTTCAGCCGACGCTGAGAATCAATTATCACGGTCAACGCAAGGTGTACGGCAGAATCATAGTTCACCGCCAGTTAGTACCTCCGTTCCTGCATTGACATCTCCTCAAGAACTCGCACCTTCTACAAAAGAAAGGCAAAATAAGGATGATGGAAACGACGAAAAGTATGAAAAGCCTGCTTCTACTGGGCGTGAATTCGATCAAGAGTCGTTGAAGAAAGAGGATGCCCCTGTTGTAAACGAAGATGGAAAGATATATGGGAAACATGCAGATGCTGTGATTGATAATTTAATCAAATCCAGTGTAGCAATAGAGAAGAATACTGTGGTTCCAATCTGTGCTGCTGTTACTGATACTACAATTCGAAGGACAGACCCCATCGTATTTGTGCAAAAGATGGAAGAAAAGAAGCTTGAGAGTCCTGAAATTCCCAATGTCGTGAAAAAAGAGTCAAAGGTTCTTAGCCAGTCTCGTACAATGAGCATTATGGATTCTGTCAGTGCCGGAGGAAGCATGATTCCAGTGAGACCTGATGTCACGGCGCCTACAGATAGTAATGATGCTCGAAACGATCAATCCAGTGTTACAAAATCTATTGACAGCAACAACGACAGGCGGGATGACATTTTGCAGGAAGAAGTTGATGATTTGAAGTTGAGTGAGGCTCCGACTCCTACCATTGAGAATCTTCGCTATGCTAGTACGGAAGAAGAAGAGGATACACAAGATTTACCTGTGTTGCTCAAGAGGAGGTCAAAGTTGTTCAGTAGACAGAGCTCTCGTGAGATATCGAGGGCAATCATGAAAGAACATGGATTTTCTGATATTTTGCCTCCAAGTAGTGACAGTGAGGCTCCAATTTTTTCATCCGCATCCACCAACGATGAAGACACAGATGATAGCGTAACACACGACGAGCAGCAGAAGACGGAGGCTGCTCCCTCGTCACCTTCTCTTCAAGAGGAACAGAATAATGATACACTAATAGCGCCACCCACGCCCACCAAAGATGAAGACAAAGATGATAGCGTAACACCCGACGAGGAGCAGAAGACGGAGGTTGCAACTTCATCACCCTCTCCGCCTTCTCTTCAAGATGTGCAGGATAATGATACACCAATAATGGCGCCATCCGCATCCGCCGACGATGAAGACAAAAACGAAGAGGTTCAGGAGACGGAGGTTTCACTTTCGTCACCCTCTTCTCCTTCTCTTCAAGAGGAGCAGGATAATGATGCACCAATGGCGCCACTCGCATCCACTGAAGACAAAGATGATAGCGTAACACACGAGGACGAGAATCAGATGGAAGCTGCACCTTCATCACCTGCTCTTCAAGAAGAGCAGCATAATGATGCACCAATGGCGCCACCCGCGTCCACCAACGATGAAGACAAAGATGATAGCGTGACACACGATGACGAGAATCAGATGGAGGCTGCACCTTCATCACCCTCTCCTCCTTCTCTTCAAGAGGAGCAGAATAATGATACACCAATGGCGCCACCCGCGTCCACCAATGATGAAGACAAAGATGATGGCGTAACACAAGAGGAGGATGAGGCTTCACCCTCGTCGCCTTCTCCTCCTCAAGAGGAGCAAGATAATGATCTACCTATGGCGCCACTATCACCCACCAACGATGGAGATAAAGATAATACCGTAAAACACGAAGAGGAGAAAACGGCAAAAGTTGAGTCTTCATCATCCTCGGTCATATCCCACACCTCGTTGCCACTCAGTGAATCAGCTTCCGTTATGTCAACTTCGGAAGAGCCACAGATTGAATATCAGATCCCAGAGTCGTTCTCTATGAACTCATGCAATTCATCTATGTACTCTGCTGAAGTGAACTCGGCTTTGCAGTCCGAGAAAGAAGAAATAAAGAGCGTTGATAGCCATTCAACTTTTGGGCTTGGAGATGTGAACCTCAAATCTTTCTCTTTTCCATCCGTAAAAGGTAGCTTCTCTTTCAAATCGGAAAGGTCGGCAATGACAACCGAAAGCGTTGAACATACTATCTCTTACACTATCAGCGAGCTTGGCCGAATTCATTCCATGATGGACGAAAACAATATGGAAGAAATGTCGTGTAATTCAGAAAGTACGGCTGGTCACGACGTCTTGTACTTTGCAAAGCAATCAAAGTCAGAAATTGCAGCTCTTGCAAACCTTATTCAGCGTCAAATCAATGACGAGAAAAATGCTGGATCCTTCGACCTTCCGTCACCTAGTAAAAGTGTGTCTGGGTTGAGCATCGTGCAATCCAATAGCTATGACACAATGAAATCGGGGTTATCTATTAGCAAAATGAAAAGTTTGGGGAGTAGTCCGTCCATGGATCGGTTGATCCACGAGGTCAATGATTTATGTTCGCAGATTGAAGATAGGATTGATAATATAGTTCTTGATACAGTCAGGGAAGATAGCCCACGGGAATAATGAGTATGATGGTACCAAAGTTGGGGGTATTCTGTCATTTCTAGATGGACTATACTACACGTATGCGTTCATTCAAAATTTTATTAAATAAAGGGGCAAAAGACTACACGTACACCACGTAATGTTATATAATAATAAGAAATAATTCGAAAAGGTAACAAGCGGTGTACGGCTGATAACTTCTGGTCAAGAAGCAATCGAAATTTGTCACTTGCAAGCACACTGCGTGCATTCAACAAAATGGTACTCGTAGTCGAGGGTGCCCCAGGGCAAAAAGTGGCGATGAAAAGCTACGTTGAATTACGGTTGGGAATCCAACACGATGCAATGCGCTAGCTAGCGCTATTGTACGGCGTAGCAAGTGTGGCACATCCATTATTCTTCCTTTCCAGCAGGAATGATACTGCCTACTGACTACAAACTACAAACGAAGATATCGCTTTGTTATTTGTAATGAACAAAAACCAAAACACAGTCACTACACGTAGTAGCTAGCCTAATAGTTACCCAGAAGAGCATGATTAAAGCATCGTTAAAGAGAAGATCTGGAAGAGTTCTGCTAACAGCTGCAACTCAAGCAGCCCTGCTAACTTCAAGTAGTTTTACGACAACAGATGCTTTCTCATCGCCATGCTCTTGGCATATCGATCATGTACCACGACCATGTGCATATAAACTGAATGAACATAGTTCAAACAGAAACAAACTGACGCCCTCTCGGTCTAGGCGAAGATCATTTTCAACCACGACCACGTCCACAGCAAAGTTCTCACACCAGCAACAAACTCAACTAGAAAGCGATATGACGAAAGATGCCCTTTCGATCTGCCAAGCATCAATCGACGCAGTTAACCCGTCTAATGCAATTCAAGCTCATTTATCATACAATGATGAGGCCAAGTTGCTCCGTCTCGTCGATCGGTCGACCGGAGAGACCCTGGCTTACGATGTTTCAAAATACCATGATGTATACATCGCTGCGTTTGGAAAAGCCGCATCGTCCATGGGACTTGCTACATCCCAAATAGTATCACAAACCAAGCTACCTATTAGGGGCATGGTGATTACAAAAGATGATCACGCTACAAAAGAACAAATTGATTCTCTGTCCTCTCACAATATAGATTTACATTACGCGGGTCATCCCATACCAGACAGAAGATCCATTCGACATTCTCACGAACTTCTATCGCAACTCAAATCACTGAATTCCAATACCTTGGTCATCAATTGTATATCTGGTGGAGGATCGTCTCTCTTCTGCACACCAAAAGAAACGCTCAATCTTTCACAAATGTCTCAATTTAATCAGCAACTGTTGGCATGCGGTATGCCCATCACGGAGATGAATGTATTGAGGAAAAAGGTTGAGATTGGGAAAGGTGGCGGACTCGTACGGGCAGCCTCTCCTTCTACCTGCATTACCATGGTATTATCGGATGTGATTGGAGATCCATTAGATTTAATTGCTAGTGGACCTTCTGTTAAAGATGAAAGCACATGGAGTGATGCGTGGAATTTAGTCCAGAGGTATGGTTTAGGAAAAGGAGGAAAATATGAGCTATCAGATGAGATATTAGACCTCCTACAATTTGGAAAAGACGAAGAAGAGGATGAGAATCTTGAAAAGAATGGGGATCATGGACGGAGTAGCGATGAACAGATCTTTGTGAGTAGTGAGACGGTTTTGGTGGGAAATAACGCATTGGCAGTATCTGCGGCGGCAGAACAAGCTAAAAAGCTAGGTTACAATCCAGTCATCCTAGGCACCACAATTGAAGGAGAAGCTGTCGACATCGCAAATATGTACGTAAACATGGCAGAACAGGTACAATATCAAAGGACTAATCCATCGCTATCCACCTTCCCAATCGCCAATTTGCCCCTATCTTTGATTGCTGGTGGTGAAACAACTGTAACATTGACAGAAAATAGTGGAAAGGGAGGCAGAAATCAAGAGATTGGACTCGCAGCTGCTTTGAAAATGAGATCTTGTAATCTTCGCGATATTGTTCTTGCTAGTGTGGGCACTGATGGAACCGATGGCCCTACGGATGCAGCAGGGGCAGTGGTAGATGGTGGAACAATTGATAGAGTAGAGATTGATAATGGGCATTTGTACGACGGGGAAGAAGCACTCAGAAATCATGATGCTTATACCTTCTTCGATGGGTCTAAACAAGATAATCCGTTGGTGAAAATTGGAGCCACCGGCACGAATGTTGCTGATGTTTGTGTCACACTCGTCAAATGATTACGCGGTGTCACAATCTTGAAACTGTTTTTTAATTAAAAGAGCTCTTGCAGCTCGTTGTAATTTTTAAAGATAGAATGAGTAGAACTTGGTACAGAGTTAGTGTAGTTTGGTCACGATTATCCCTTCCATTCTCTTCTCGAATGATGCTTCAGCACTCGCATTATTTGTGTATTTTCCAACTTCCCACTGTACAAGAATATCCATGTCTCTGGGGTTCTTGTCGTTCCTGCCCATCCGAAATGTGCCCTTTAAAACTTCATCGGTGTCCAGGACAATCTCGCCCTCATTTGGTTCAAACCACATTGTGGTCTGTTTCCAATGGGTCGGCTGTGTTTGACAACCAGTGCTGAAGCTAGTGGGCGTAGAACCTTCAATGTCAAAGTCAATGTCAAATGAGATGACGAGTTTATCAATCTTTTTGCCCCCACTCCCACTAGGTGTCAATTCAAATGGCACATCAAAATCCAATTCCTCATCACGGCACGTATTCAGATCATGGCCAACAATCTCGCACCGATTTGTGACAATATCATCAGCACTAACGATTTCCACACCTGCCTCCCTGCGAACTTCCCGAGTCACACGATCTTTCATTACTGTCATTTTGAATCCATACACATCGGACCAATAATCAAGTCTGGAATCAGTGGCGCCCTCCAAAAAGACAATGGAACGATTAGGCCACATCGTTCCCGTAGTCGGATTCATCAGTTTATCCCTAACGACCATGACGGATGGCAGCATCGTCTCATAGAAGAGGGCGTATCCCATCCATTCACTTATAACCACATCTACCTTTTCACCCTCTTCCAAAGGCAATGAATTTGCATCAATCAGGTCTTCTACCTTACCAAAAACAACATGAATGACATCTTCGTATCCATTCTCTTGAACAATCTCTGTAGCTTCCTTGCACATGTCACTGGCATCAATGGAGATAACCTTTTTGGCACCAGCCTTGGCGGCAAAAAGGGATAATATACCAGTTCCACACCCGATATCCATTACAACTTTATTTTCAAACATGTGGGGATTGTTGAGGATGGCATTCTGGTACGCCTCTGTGCGGATTTTATCCTGTAGCATTGTTTCGTGGATGGAACTGTGCGAATAGGATGAAAAGTAAGAAGAATCGATGTCGGTTTCCTTTTCTTCTAATGGCTTAGAGTCAGTGCCATTTGGATCTAACATTGTGGTCATGTTGGGCATATGGGATGATGCTATTTTTAGCTGTTCCTTGAGAGTTTGAATCTGCATACGGTACATGTCAATATCATTATTCGTATTGTTATCTGACTCTGCTTCTGCAGTTTCTTCCTGAGATTGTGATACAGATGTATCTTTGAGATCTTCCAAATCATCAATATGCATCAAGAATGCATCGTCTTGGAGTACTGGACGAAAGAATTCTTCATCATTTTCCTTGTCGCTCTTGGACTTGAGATATTCTTTGAGCTGATTTACTGCTTCGCCCATATCAGTAGTATCGTTACTCTTGAAATTCATTTGGACAAAGGAACGACATTTGTTTATTGTGACAATAGCCTCTTCGAAGAAATCTTCATTAGAGGGAGACGGTAGAAAGTCTAGGATTTTGAAATTATTCTTTTGATCATCATGTTCAAGGGCTTCAATGAGTGAGGAGTATGGAGTATTTGGAGATGTGATTGGACAGTAGTTTATGATCTCGTTTGTTGTGTACTCGTCTTCGGAGTCGGAGTCGTTGCTGGTCGGCATGGTATTGAAGGTGTTGTTATATTGTGAAGAATCAATACGTCAAGATGGAACGAACTAACTTCAAACTTGTAACAAGACCTAGCTACAATAATATTGAGGTTTGCGTTTTGGATTTGTTCATGTGTTTTCAGTTTCTTGCAAGTTTCTTGTGGGAGATTTTTCAAATTATTTTGTGGTGGATAACCGGTTTCAGTCCGTCCGTCAACCATCTCTCCCTCTAGTAGCTACCAGACTTCGGATGAAGGAAGTCGATCGGGGCGAACACAAGAAGCAAGAATGAACAACATCATAAACACAAAGAAAAAGAACAATTGATCACTTCCAAAGCACAGTAACCTGAAAACAAACACTATAGAAACAATCACCATGACCGATATTGAAGACATGGTAACCATAAGGCTGACATCTGCAGAGGCTTCTGATTCAATTGAATCGGGGGAAAGAATAATAGCAACACCAAAACTTTCCGACACTACGCTAGCGCTAGCATCGTCTTCGTTCTCTACGATTACACTTGAGATTCCCAGTGACAGCCAATCATCTGCATTCATATTTGATCCCCTATCCCTCGCATGCCTAGTTCCTAATCTCTCCAAAGAAGGAAACGCAAAAGTCGTAATCAAATTACCAAAAGATCTCGATGCATCCTCTATCCACACCGCTATTCTTCTGGCTGGACTCACGGCTATAAGTGAAAAGACAGAACACGCTGCATCGGTCCCAATGAGGGTCATTACCAGTACTTACAAACCCACACAAACTACCACTGTCGAAAAGATTAGGATTCTAAAGAGTAATTTTGGGCCTGTTGTCAAGATTAACATTGACCTTGATCAAGACGATCTACTCAATGATGACATCAACGAAGATGATTTACTCAACGACACCACTAATAATCTGAATGGGCTCAATGCACCACCTGCCGTGGACACTAGTGAGAGAACCAAGGACGATTGTGATGGAAGGAAACCATGCGATGACTGTACCTGCGGAAGAGCCGAGCTAGAAAATTCCGAGCCTGCTGAGCGGAAGGTGGTGAAGGATTTCAAGAGCTCTTGTGGAAGTTGTGCCAAGGGAGACGCGTTTCGTTGTGCGGGGTGTCCTTATCTTGGGAAACCTGCATTTAAGGAGGGAGAAGAGCATTTGGTTTTGGATCTTGATGATGATTTGTGAGTTTAGGTAGTTTACACTACACGTACACGTACGGACACTAATGATTCTAAAAAACACTGTACAACAATTTGATTGTATTTATATTTCAATGACTACACGTACCCGTTCAGTGATCCTGCATCTGGACGACTGAGAGTGCGTTCATTATAAAATAATTTAACATAGAGAAAGTATACACGAAAACAATGATAACAAAGGGAGAGAGGCAAATGAAAGCAGAACTTGGTACCCTTGGCGGCGTCATACTACACCTACCACCACCAACCATAATAAGAAGTATCAACTTCCGTTGTGTCTGAGATATCCTCTCCGAAACCAGAGCTGCTGCGTTCCTCGGCTACTTCCTCGTCCTCGCTTTCATCCTGATCCATATCTTCGTCCTCGCTGACATTGTCGTCATTGTACCACCACCAGTCCCAGTAGTAATATCCACCCCACTCATTATCCTCTTCCTCAATGATATCTGTGTATTCATTGTAGAAGTTTTCGTATTCGTAAATGATATATGGGTCCGGCTCGCCGTCTCCGTTTTCATCCCTGTCAACTACTTCTTCAGCTGGAACTGTGGGTTTCCATTCGGCTTCTTCATTCTCGGACTTGTCGTCTCTGTTGTTCTTCTCCTTGGACTCTTCTTTTTCCGTGTTCTTGGACTTGTGTTTAGTATCTTTCTTGTCTTCTTTGTCCTTTTTGTCATTCTTCTTTAGGATCCTTGCGTTTGCGTTGACCAACTTTTCTGTTTCGGTAGTGCTCGTAGCTGTGGTGCTTGTTCTTTCTCCTCTCAATGGATACGAGGATGATGGGTGAAATTGGTTCATTGCTAGGAACGCATTCAAGAGGAAGAAGGAGAATATTGGTTTCGGCATGGTGTTTAATAATAGAGATTAGAGTTATGGATATTGCTCTCTCAGTAGTATCAGTGGGCGCGGATTGTAAAGTTATGAGAGTTATTAATGATCCTGGACTAGAATTGGCGCAAGAGTCAATTTTATCTCATTGCGGACATGCAAACGATCATCAACGGATACTTTGTTTTCATGGGAATCCAATCCAGGTCTGCTCTCTTGCAAGTGAAAAATCTGCAATCCTGGGAAATGCGACTGGGAATTTCAAATTGCAATGGCGCGTGCCTTGGCACAGATTATTCGGATGGAACGTTCTTCAAAGACCGGCTTGTTCTCCCATTAGAGTTGTCAATACCAACGTACGAGCGAGGAAGTCGGTTTCTGTCCCAAATCTTTGAATAGATTGGAGAGGGGGCTACTAACTATCACGTTGCCTCATGCTACTAAACTCTTAAGTACACTGGTACAGATAAATATATGAATAAACCTTTTTAATGGTGCGATTGCTGGATGTTCCATATTGATGCTCTTAATCGCCGCCATTTGCACATTTTCATGCGTGCACACTACTAAATGTTGTATTATGCGTACATTGCCTCGATCTCAGTAGAGTACTTGACAGCGGCAACACTCCTCTTCAACTTCAAAGTGGGCGTCAACTCACCTCCTGGCTCAGTGAAGTCAGTCGACAACAAAGTCCACTTTCCTATCTTTTGTGCGCGAGATGACGCCATACCATTAGCCTTCGCCAAACCATCATCAAGATACTTCTTCCATTTCGCACAATCCCTCGCTTCATCAGTAGTAGTAGCTTTTGAGCCGATTGCCTTTGATGTCTCCAATGCAACGCCTGTGAGTTTGTTTGAAGGGGCACCAGTTTCGACGTTAATCTCAACCTGCAAACAAAATAGGATAGACAAAAACTTGCGTTTGTCTCCAATCACCATTGCATTTGACAATGCATGCATGGAAGCCTTCATGTTCTCTTCAATGACCACAGGAGGGATATTCTCTCCACCAGCCGTGATAATAATCTCCTTGATCCTACCAGTAATGCTAATGAAGCCGGTGCCGGGCTGGCCATCCTGAAGACAATCATCAATTTTGATAACATCACCACTGTGGAGGAAACCCTCAGGGTCAATGGTTTCATTCGTCTTATCCTCCATGGAGAGGTATCCAGCGAAAATATGACGTCCACTGTAAATCAGTTCACCATTGTTAGGATCAGTTTTGGTAATTGTACCGGGCAATGGACGTCCAACAGTACCAATCTTCCAAGCGTCCGCGGTGTTTGTAGCATGCGGTCCAGAGCACTCTGACTGTCCAAAGAGCTCAAGAATGGGAACGTCGATGGAAGCAAAGTATTTCAGAATCTTGACCTCAATGGGAGCAGCAGAAACATAGCAAGCAAAGCACTGAAATATGTACAAAAAGGAGACACAGGTGAGTGACATGTGATATTTTCATACTCGGATTGACAAGCAAGCGTGCGCGCAGTTTGACTTACCCTATCAAGCCCGAGTGCATCTCTGACCTTACCAAGAAGCTTAGTAGCAAGCCCAATCATGAAAGGACTCTTCATGGACCCACCATACTGATGGTTCTCCCAATGGTTGGCGGCCTTTCCCTTTGCCCAAGTAGAAATCATCTTCTTGACACCTGTCGAAGATTTCGCAACAATCTGCATCTTATCATAGATCTTTTCCCATACACGGGGCACACCGAAAAAGACAGTGGGGCGCACTTCCTTCAAGGTAGTTCCCAAACTACCCCTCAAAGCATCCGGTTGCGCAAACCAACACTGCGTACCCGAAAGCAGCGGACAGTACATATCCAACATCTGCGCAGCAATGTGCGAGAGGGGAAGGTAGGAAATAATGTGGTCATCGTTGGTTAGCACTTTTGGCATTGTAGACAATTGAGCACGAGATGTCCAGGTGGCATTATCATGTGTGATCATGACAGCCTTTGGAGGTCCAGTTGTTCCAGAAGTGTAAATGAGAGTTGTAACCTCATTAACCTTTTGAGCATCAATTCTCGCCTGCAAATATGAGTCGGAAGTGGTGTCACCAAGCTTGAGAAAGTCTTCGAATGAATATACAGGCACGGAAACCTTATCTTTCACATCGGCGGGTACGGAATCTGGTCCGTACATAACGAGAGCCTTCAGATTTGGCAAATCTTTGGCAATTGAGTAATATTTCTCCAATTGCTTGACACCTTCCAAAACTACAACTTTGGCTTGGGAATGCTCCGAAATGTACTTGCACGCTTCGGGTCCGTTGGTGGTATAGATACCAGCTGCGATTCCACCGGCCAAGATGGCCCCAAAATTACTGAAATGCCACTCGGGTGCGTTGAATCCAATAATGTTTACAATGTCAGCCTTTACAAACCCGATGGAGATGAGAGCTTTGGAAAACTTTTCAACGGTCTCGCGGTACTCCTTCCAAGACCAAGATGTCCAAGGAGTATCAGCGGCAGAGGTGCCCTATTCGAAAAAAAAGTCATGCATGATAAGTGGATGTGAATGCGAATGTGAATGCGTCGTTCTAATCGGCGCATGGAACCGAGAAGCACCAAGTGCATTCACTTTGGACTTACCTCTTTCAGCACTTTCTGGTGAAGAGCCGGCTTATCCCCAAACTTGGCGACAACTTCGTCGAAAATCTCTACGGTAGTTTTGGCTTCAATGCCCGCAAAGCCTTCGCCCATGCGGATCTTGACGGGTTGGTCTTTTTTGGATGTGGAGAAGGGAAGATCGGCCATGATTGATATTTTCTGTGTGTTGTGTTTGAAACTACACGATGATGTTTTTTTGTGTCCTGATGGATTTTTGCGAGGATCAGCGAAAAAGATTTTTTTGATTGATTCATTCGATGCTTCATGGATTGATTCGGGATCCTTCTTCAATCGTGGTCATAATTCTTCGAATTTTACATGTGGGAAATGAGCTAATTTAGCCCTATCACATGGCTAATTTATCCGTCTTTGCCTGAGATATAGATCGTTTTGTTTCGTTTCGTGCAGAAGCTGCGTACCTTGTTGTTTATTTACAACACTGTTTATTAAAATATAGTACGTGCGGTGTACGAGAGTACGTGTAGATAAGGTTTTAAAATTAGCATTTCAGAGAAGAAGGACGTAAAACATGCTAAATAATTTCCCGACGAACACTGCTGTATCATGAAAAGCAAGTTTTCACACAGCAGTTGTATTTTTGTCTCCCAATACACGTAGTGTTATCATGCCATTTTCATCTATCTATTCATCGTCATTTACCTCATCCAAGCATAGTAAAATGTGATAATGTGGTGTGCCAGTTGATTGTGAGGTACTTTCACCAACCTGAGTTTGTCTGAAACGACATTTTGGCTGGTGAAGGGATGTGAAAATTTGCTTGAATGAAAGGTCTAAACTGTCTATGGTGTTACACTTGATCAAATCTGTCTCTTGTTTTCACTAGTACTGTGGGGTGCATTGATGTGGAGTGAATTCCGTCCACGGTGTTGCTCAGGAGGAGTGTCAGCATTGCAATGTTGCTGTCATTGTCTCTTTTTTGTTATCAGAAGTTTGTTGAGTTGTCCTCCCAACACATACTTCTGTTCATCAATTTTTGTAATGTACTTCATGATGTATTCGTGGTTGCATTCATTAGTTTGAATGAATGTGAGGCATTGTAATATTTGTTGCATCTAACGATAGAAAAGTTATGCACGATCGATTTTGAGGTAGAAAAGTGAACACATTCATTCATTCACTAAATTTAGTTTTTGAAAAATGCGCAACAAAACTCGCCACGCAGGCGCAGCAGGGGGGCGGACAGCAAAAGTACGACATCGATTCCAGGGAGATGCGGGAAAGTCGATTTATACCGACTTCTTGGGTGATTTAATTGCATGGGGTTTCAATTGAGTATTGTCGTCTAACTCGGCTTCTTCCTCCTTGTCGGAACTCTCTTCTTCTGATGATGATTCAGGAATGTGCCTTTTAGTAACTGGTGGGGCAGCAATACTTCCAATATATCTCACACCACTGGTGCTGTCGTCATCTGACTTGTCTGTGTCGGACAATGATTCTAGACTGTCTCTCTGATTTCCCAGTGTTTCTTCCAATGCGTTATCTATCTTAGTAGCAAGAGGGCTTTTCCATTCATTCCTCTGATCTTCCTCATCCTCCTGCCATTCACTACGTGGTTTTGGAGAGGTATCAGAATTCTCATCACCGTCGGCTGCTGATTGGGGAGGGAGTTTTGAGATTGGTGTGACCGGTACTGCCTGTGTATCTGTCATCTTTTCTGGTGTAGATTGTATCGAAGATTCTTTGCTTAAGGCCACCTGCTGCAATAGGTCTGCTATCTGCTTCTGCTGTGCCTCAAATGTTCCAGCATATTGTTTTGCGATTTCCTCGTTGACTTGCTCACTTGCCATACGTTGAGCTTTGGAGGTGTGAGTTGAATTAGATAGAGCAGATATCTCGTCGTCCTTATCCTTGGAGTGGTTGAGAGGGCATGGAGCTTTGTTCCTAAGGTCAGTTTCGAGGGTATTGGCATCTTCGTCGTTCATTGCTAGGGCTCTTTGGTGATCCGATGAGACAAATTCGATGACATTTGCAATGGCAAGGTCTTCCATGTTGTTGAGCTTGCCTTGCTCCTCCTTTTCTTCTTGCATCAAAAATTGCCTTGTACTTTCTGTCCAATAACCGCTCCTTGCCTCGGCTACGAAGGCAGAGTGACAGAATGTAGATGCTTCCATGTTGAAGAAATCCTCTATGAAAAGCGGGAGTCTGTTAGCTACCCCTTGTGCTTCTTTCTCGTTAACTGCGAAATAGGTGAAGGTGCAAGAGTCAGCTTCCTTATCTGTTAGAATTGAATAAAACAAACGTCCCCACACTAAAACTAGAAGATAAAGAGATTTCAATTTGAAATTGCTTCTCCTCATTTATTAAAATCGTCTTGTGCACGCCGTCATTATCTTTGGTACTAACTCATTTGGCTACAAGATTAACAACCATCGCCACAATGCATTTTAATTTCATTGGAATCAAGGAAGAGGAAGAAGCCAGAATTAAGGCAGAAGCTGAATTATTAAAAGCAAAGGCAGAAGAGAAGGCTAGAATTAAAGCTGAAGCTGAATTAAAGGCAAAGGCAGAAGAAGAGGCTAGAATTAAGGCAGAGGAAGAAGCCAGAATTAAGGCAGAAGCGAAATTAAAGGCTGAATTAAAGCTGAAGCTGAAGCAAAGGCAGAAGAAGAGGCTAGAATTAAAGCCGAAGCAAAGGCAAAGGCAGAAGAAGAGGCC